>Ga0315280_10011957_pt1 | contig 10580 bp, 5 predicted proteins | sample YL17G06_40_MG_FD_203697 | JGI IMG/M metagenome (GOLD analysis project Ga0315280, IMG submission 203697) | Sediment microbial communities from Yellowstone Lake, YNP, Wyoming, USA - YL17G06_40 | ecosystem: Environmental > Aquatic > Freshwater > Lake > Sediment | place: USA: Wyoming | collected... | reverse complement strand
AAGATGGACAAATCATCGTGAATTCCGGAGACAAGAAGACGGTAAGACTTATTCTGGATGGAGCCGACATCCGTTGTTCTTCGAGCGCTCCGATCATTGTCGAAAATGCAAAGAAGACCATAGTCGTCCTCGCCGAGAATACTAAGAATTATGTGGCGGACGGAAGATCAGGCACCGTTGAAGACTCGCAGGGGAATGAACCCAATGCCGCGATCTTCAGCAAGGATGATTTGACCATCTGGGGCGCCGGCTCGCTGACCGTCCGCGGCAATGTGAATGACGCTATCTCATGCAGGAATGGGCTCATCATTGCGGGCGGCACGATCGACATAAACACCGTCGATGACGGAATCCGGGGCAAGGACTACCTCGTTGTGCGAGGTGGCACGATCACAGTGAACGCCGGAGGCGATGGTTTGAAATCCGACAATGATGAAGATCCCAACATGGGTTATGTCTCCATTGAGAGCGGCGTGATACGTGTTACCTCTGGAGCGGATGCTATTCAGGCCAAAACCGATGTCTTGATCGCGGACGGAGAAATCACTCTATCCGCGGGTGGCGGCAGTGGCGCCAAGATCGCTGCGACTACGTCCGCCAAAGGAATCAAGGGAGTCGGCAGCGTGGTCATCGACGGCGGAGATTTCACAGTTGATTCTGCCGACGATGCCATCCACTCGAATGGAGACGTGACAATCAATGGAGGTGCGTTTGTTCTCTCTTCCGGAGATGACGGCATTCACGCTGACGCCAACCTGGTCGTTAACGATGGGGACATCCATATCGCCAAATCCTATGAGGGCATGGAAAGCACCAATGCCAATATCACCATCAACGGGGGCACCATTCATATCGTATCGAGCGACGACGGCATAAACGTCGCCGGTGGTGGCGACGCGATGGGAGGGCCGGGTGGAGCACCAGGCGGAATGCCAGGTGGTGGGCCAGGCGTAAGGCCGGGTCAAGGTGGTGTTACACCGCCCACGGCCGCCGGCAACTACTACCTGTACATCAACGGGGGTTATCTTGCAGTTGATGCCATGGGAGATGGTATTGATTCCAACGGCTCCATTGCGATGACCGATGGCTTCGTCGTTGTCCATGGTCCTACGGCCAACGATAACGGCGCCCTGGATCACTCCTCGTTCAAGATGACCGGGGGATTTATCGTGGCGGCAGGCAGTTCCGGCATGGCACAAACCACCAGCACCACCTCAAGTTAATGCTCGATACTGCTGACCTTCAACACGACACTGCCGGCGGGCACCCTGGTCCATATCCAAAACAGCAAAGGCGAAGACGTCCTCACCTTCGTGCCCACAAAGCAGTACAACTCCGTGGCGTTCTCGTCGCCGAAACTCGTTAAAGGTTCTGCCTATGACGTTTACTGCGGAGGCAGTTCAACGGGTACGTTTTCTGACGGTTTGTATCAAGATGGGACATATACACCCGGCACCAAATGTGCCACCTTCACTATTTCCAGTACGGTGACAAACGTGAGTTCTGGTACGGGATCTGTGGTACCGGGGGGAAGGCGATAACTGATATCGCCAGTCGGCGCGCAGGCCACGCTCATGGGGGTATCGATTGCGCCTGTTGCGCGGGCGCTGGACTGCCTCGCACCGGTGCAATTCACCAGGCACGCTGTCAGCGATTGACTGGAATGCCCGTGAATCACCCATCGGTGGAGACCGTCGATCTCTGTTTAGGGGTGCGGAACATGACCCACTGAGTATAATGGCGAGGCAATTGCTTTACGCGCTTCCTGTGAACACTCAGAGCATGCAGGTGCCGTGAACGACAACCAGTCCTGCGTACTCGATAAAGGAGCAAGGCCATGAGAACACAGATCGCATTGAGCGTGGCGGCCCGCCTCGCGCCAAGCTGCCTGCTGCTGACCCTGGCTCTTTCGCTCGTGGCCGCCGGCGACGAATGGTCCACCGACGACTTGCTGGCCGGCGAGAAGATCGCAGATTTCGTCGCGTCCCCGACCGACGCACGTATCGTCGTCTGGGAAAAGTCCACGCCGGACAAGGAGAAGAACGAGTATGTCTCTCACCTGTTCCGCAGCGGTCCGGAGCCGGGCGCCGCGGCGGTTCAACTGACGCGGGGCAACGAGAGCTGCACGCACCCCAGGTTCTCGCCCGACGGAAAGAGGATTGCATTCCTGAGCGCGCGGCCGCTGCCGAAGAGCAAAGGCAAGACGGATGCCGACAGCGATGAGGACAAGCCAAAAACCCAGATCTGGTTGCTGGAGCAGGGCGAGCCGTATCCCCTCACCGAGCTGGACCGCGCGATCAAGGACTTTGGTTGGCGGGACCCGAATCACCTCGTGTTCATTGCCCAGGAATCGCCGGCCGAGCGCGAGCGCGAATTGAAGCAGAAGAAAGACACGTCGGCGGTCGTCGAAGATGAGGCCAACGAGCCGCCCGTGCGCCTGTTCGAAGTCGAGCTCAAGTCAAAGAAGGTCACTCGCATCAGCACCAACGCCGACCGGATCACTGATCTCTTCGTCGCGCCCGACGGCCGTCACGCCGTCACGTTCCACAGCCAGAGCCTGCGGTTCGAATACGACAACGCGATTCGCCCGCAGTATTTCCTCACTGACCTGCGAAGTGGCGAGCGCAAGCGCGTCTTCGCCGACCGACGCTTCAACCTGGAGACCATCGAGTGGTCTGGCGACAGCCGGGGGTTCTTTGCGGCGAATGCCTTCACGACACATCCGAAATACCTCCAGGCCACCGTGACCGAGTGTTGGCGCTTCGACGTGGACGGCGTCAGAGAGACACAGGTCCCCCTCGACTGGCCGCGCGGGCTTGCCTCAGAGGTGATGCACTATGCGAGTGGTGGTTACCTGGGCACCACGCCAGATGGCTTCCTCGCGCTCCTCGCCGATGGCGCGCGAGTCAAGGCGGCACGATTCGCCCGCGACGGCGAGAAGTGGACGCGGGCGTGGATCGAAGGCCCGATGGCGAACAGCATGTTCGCCGTGAGAATCACCTCTACTGCCGGGACGAGCCACCTGCACTTCGTCCACACCACGGCCGGTACACCGCCGCAGTTGTTCGCCGCGAGACTCGACGGCGCGAACATAGTGGACCCGGCGGCGATCACCGCAGTGAACGATGGCTGGAAGGACAAGCCGAAGGCCCATGCCGAGATCGTCCGCTGGAAGGGTGCGCGCGACGAGGAGGTCGAAGGCGTCCTGCATTATCCGCACGACTACAAGTCCGGCGAGCGCCGCCCACTGGTGTTGATGATCCACGGCGGCCCCTTCGGCGCAGACCTGGACGCCTGGGGCGACCGTTGCGGATATCCGATCCAACTTCACTGCCAGCGCGGAGCGTTCGTGCTGCGCGCGAATTACCACGGCAGTTCCAACTACGGCCTCGAGTTCGCCAGCTCGATCACCGGCAATGGCAACTACTACAAGTTGCCGGTGATGGACCTGGAGCGTGGCGTGGATGCCCTCATCGAACGTGGCTTGGTGGACCCAAACAGGGTTGGCACGCTGGGCTGGTCCAACGGCGCCATCCTCACGCTGGCGCTGCTCACGCACAACCCGACTCGCTACCGGGCCGCCGCTTCCGGCGCCGGGGGTTTCGAGTGGGTGGCCGACACGTCGGTCACTTCGTTCGGCCAGTCGTTCAACGATTATTACTTCGGGGCGATGCCGTGGGAGAATCCGGCAGTCTATATGGCCAACGCACCCTACTATCAGGCCGACCGCATCCGCACGCCCCTGATCATTTTCCACGGCGATGCCGACACGTCCGTGCCGATTCATCATGGCTGGATGCAGTTCCGCGCGCTTCAGCAACGCACAAAGACTCCGGTGCGTTTTGTCACGTTCCCCGGGGAAGACCACGCCCTCAAGAAGCTCTCGCACATGAAGCGCAAGGTGGACGAGGAGCTCGCGTGGTTCGATCGCTACCTCTACGGGACCGCGAAGGAGCCGCAGCCGTGGCTCAAGGACGGTTCGCCCCTGGCGGCGCTCGCCGCGCGTACAAAGGCCAAGAGCGATCATGGCCGTTTCGGCGTCGTGGTGAACGCCAAGCTCATTCCGGAGGTGGCCCAGTTCAAGGGCATCAAGGTCGGCCGCTTCGAAGTCACGCGAGCGCAGTTTTCGCAGTTTGATGCGGGGTACACCGTGCCCGCCGGCCGTGAGAATTTTCCGGCCGGCGGCATCACATTCGAGCAAGCTCGGAGCTATTGCGACTGGCTCGGCCAATTGACCGGTGAAAAATGGCGGCTGCCGAATGCGAGTGAAGCGGAGAAACTCTACGAGACCGGCGATGCCGGAGAGAATACGCTTGATCATTGGGCCGGCTACGCGCCGAACCCGGAGGACGCCGCCAAGCTGCGGGCGAGCGCCGCCGCGGCCGGCGCGGGGGCCTTGCTGCTATCCGTCGGCCAGTTCGCCGGCGCGGGCAAAGAGCCGGTCTTCGACCTGGGCGGCAACGTGGCGGAATGGACCACCAACAAAGACGGCAAGCCGGTCCTCAGTGGCGGCAGCGCGAATCAGCCGAAGGAGCTGCGCGCACGCCAGCCGCAGGCTGACCCGGACTACGCCGGATTCCGCGTCGTGAGGGAATAGCCGGCCCAAAACAGTGCCGCTGAACGTGTTCGGCACAAATGAAAGGGGCCCATGCCGGGTTGGCAAGGGCCCCGAAATGTGTCGCACCAAGGGTGGCGCTCTGAGGACTACTCTTTGTCTTTGGGATGGCCCAGGGCGATGTCATCGATGTAGACGGTGCCCGTGCCACCGGCGACTGGTGTGCTGTGATTGCCGACGCCGATATACATCGTCCTGACCCGGCTCAGGTTCACCCCGGCCAGATCGGTGAACGGGATCATCCACTCCTGCCACGAGGGACGTATCGTGATAGCCCCGTCGGCGTTCACGACCGTGGCGCTGGCGCCGGTACTGTCCTCGATCCTCACGTACAGCGGCTCGACCGAGTTGCCCTTGGGCTGGGTCGCGCCGATCTCGGCGGTCTGCCACGAGCCGGTCACGTTGGCGGTCCACGACAGGTCGGAGAACTCGGCCGCGGTCGAGACCGCGGGATTGTGGCTGGTCACGGCCAGACCGATGAGGACGCTCTTGGCCATCGAGATGTTCACCGGCGCCGCAAACGTGACATTGACCCAGGTGACGCCGTCAGCCGATTGCTGGGCGGTGAAGACGTCGCCCGTTCGGGTCAGCTTCACCCATCGCGGGGCCGACGTCCCGGCCACTGAGACCTGGCTCATCACGTTGCCGCTCTCCGGACGCTGCTGGAACGAGACGCCATAGTCCGGCGTTTCACAGATGAACGCGTGCTTCGAGCCGGGATGGAGGCTCTCGCGGATCATCACGCCCGCCTTCGCCCAGCCGTCGCTGCGACCCAGGCTTTCGACGCGGACCGTCATCGAGCCGTCTCCGTCGAGGCTCTTGTAGGCATAGCGGAACTGGTCGGCGGTGTCCCAGATGTCGACGCCGATGGCGCCCATGATCATCTCACCGTCGGCGGTCTGTGTGAAGTCCCCCGCGCTGCCTTGGACGTACAGCTTCAGGGTGTTGGCCCCGTTGTCCGTCCAATTCTGAGCGGTCGCGAACTTGCGCTGAGCCTCGGAGTAGAACGGCGAAGCCGTGTTGTCGTACTGCAGCGGCATCGACTGCCTGCTGGCGTTGTGGGTAATCGAGCGTTCCATGATGTTGCCCGCGCCGGGGTCGTAGCCGACCATGGCTCCCGAGCCGTTACCCGAGCCGCCCTGGGGGAAGAATTCGTCAGCCGAGAAGCCGAAACCGTCCACCCACGTCTGGAAGACCCGGTTGGGCGAATCGTTCGTGTAGCTCTCGAAGTCCTCCATAGTCGCATACTCCTGGGTCGTGAAGCTCCACAGGTTGCCCTCGTAAGTCCCGGTTTCGCCGACTTCATTCACCTTCCAGTAGTAAGTGGTCCCGAAGTCCGGGGCTGGGGGCGTGTAGCTGTGCCCGGTCTGCGTGGCAGGCGAGACGGTTCCCGCGGCCACGGCATTGGCATCGGCGCCGAAGTACACTTCATGCGACTGGGCCTCGCGGCCAGGCCGCCAGGTCAGGTCGGTTGCCACGCTGACGCCCGTCGCGCCGTCGGCCGGCTGGGGCTCATAGGCTTGCACGGGCACGTAGGAGAACCGCACCTCGCTCAGACTCGCCTGTGTGGTCGTGGCGCCCCAACTGCTCTCGATCGTCAGCTTGACGTATTTGGCCGTGACGCCGCCGAATGAAACGGTCGTGTTGTGAGTGTAGGTAGGCTTTCCCGTGCCCTGGGCAAACTGAGGAACCCCCTCGAGCTCGGACCAGGCGTTGGCGTCCAGCGAATACTCGATTTTCACATCCTTGGCGCCAAAGGGCATCCACGGCTCGAGCAGCGAGTTCGAGTTCCACACCCACAGTTCGTGCAGTTTGTAGGGCTTGTCAAACTCATACTGAATCCAGTTCGGCTTGACCCCGGTGCTCACCCACATCTGCGTCAAATCGATGGAGTGTTCGTCGGTGTTCTGATTGAGTCCGGATCCGTCAACGGTCTTTCCGGCCCCCATGCCGGCCTGCTCGGTGGAGGCGCGAGCGGTGACGTTCGTGATCGGATAAGCATACGACTCCGCAGTGAAACTCCAGACCTTGCCCTTGAAGATTGTGCCGTCGGGCGGCGCATTGACTTCATCGATCCGCCAGTAGTATTTCTGGCCGTATTCGAGACCGGCCGGAGCGAACGTCGTGGCCGTCTGGCCCTGACTGGCCTGGACCTCCCCCGGGTTGGCCCGACTGGCATCGTTGACATCGTCGAAGACCTTCCCGATGTACACGTCGCGCGTCGTCGCCGTCGCGAGCGGATCCCAGCTCAAAACCACGTCCCGGGGTACACCGGTGGCCTTATCCTTCGGGCTGGGATTGGAGGCCGTGTCGCCACTGATGCCGGCCATGACAAGAGAAATCTCCTCCGCAGACAGCGCCCGGTTGTAGATGCAGACTTCGTCCATACCGCCTGAGAAGACTTGGTCGTAGCCGTCGTAACCTACACCACCACCCGTAACAGAGCCTATGCCCATATCGGAGGCTTCGCCTCCAGCATAGAAGGCAAAGGCGCCAAACGCTACCTGTTTACCATTGAGATAAAGCCTGGCTGTGGTTCCGTCAAAGGTGGCGGCTACGTGCACCCAGGTCTGGATGAGCGGATTCAGAGTGTTATTGGGTGAAACGACCTGATAGGTTCCTGTTTCAAGGCGAAAAGTACCGCCAGTTTCCGGCCTGACCTGGAACTGCCACGGCGTCGTGGCGGGCCATGTATTTCTCTTGCCGATCAGGCCTTGATATGTGGCGTTTGAACCGGTCCACCTGATCCATAATGCCAGAGAGAGTTCCCCCGTTCCCTCAGCCGGATTCCAGGTTCCAAGTTCAATCCTGCTGGCCGGCGTGCCGTCAGAGTTGACTCCGCCGCCTTGGTATGCTTGCGCAAGCCATGTTATGCCATTATAAAGGGTCCCGTCGTGTCCATTGCCCGACATATCGTGAGCGATATTACCGGCCCCTTCATCAAGAGGGTAGTATCCCACCAGACCGCTCCTAATATCGGCATTCGCCACACCCGCCGCCAGCCCCAGCACCAGAATCAGGGGGGCCATGTAAATGAATTTCTGAGAATAGTGCATGTTTCTCGACATAATGCGTCCTCCTTCACAAAACCCTGTTTCACACGGATTCACGGATTGTACCGTTTCGCACTTTGCGTAGCGGTACACTTGTCATTCTGACGACGGCAATCTCCTTCCGATCGCCGACCGGGACCTGATGCAGACGACCGGCGTTGTCTGCATCGAAGCTCGATACCTGAGGCGCAGAACTCGAAACGAATTCAGATGCCCCGAGTCTGAGTGTCCCGGGCCATACGGCACGGCGGTCGCGGATACGCGATGTCGGCCTCCTGAGAACGTCATCCACGGGCCATCTCCCATCACTGCTATAATCCCGCCGGACGCCCGCCGGCCATGGGCGCCAGCCGTCACGGGGTCGGCACGTAGCCCAGTTTGCCCCAGACGGCCTCCTGCACGCGGTGCAGGTCCGGATTGCCCGGTTGGACAGAATCTGTGCCGGGCACCAGCTTGCCGTAGTCGACCGTCCGCTGGTCTCTCCATTTCCAGTATTCGCTGTGCCCGTCGGCGAAAGAGAAGGTCGTTCCATCGCCGTGTCGCACAGGGGGCGGGTCGAAATTGCGGTTGGTCGTCGACGTAATCCCGCCCGGAACGGGCGCAGAGCCCCACCACGACTCGCGCTCGTACGGGACGCTCCAACTGGCGAACGTGACCCAGCCTTCGTCGAGAAAGACCACGCGCTCGCCGGAGCGGGTGATCTGCGTCCGGACCTTGATGTGGGGACCGCTGCTGGGCCAGCCGTTCATCGAATCCACAATGGAGTAGGTCCGCATCTCGCCGCGCATCCCGCTGGGACACTGGTACAGGCCGGCCGTCTGGCAATACCGAAACAGGGCACCGTCTTTGATGGCTTGAAGCTGCACCTGGTCGGTGGTCGTGTCCGAGTAGCCCGCCCAATGGACCCAGCCGTCCTCATTCGACGGTATCGGGGATTCACCGGGCTTACCCGTGCAGCCATGAACGATCTTGTTATCGTTCTCATCCGCATACATGATCCACGCGACGGTCAACTGCTTGAGATTGCTCAGGCAGGCGGCGCGCTGCCCCTGCTCCCGGGCCCGATGCAGCGTGGGGATCAGGATCGCCATCAGGATCGCAATGATCGCGATGACAACCAACAACTCGATCAGAGTGAATCCTTTGTCCTCGTGCATGGCTTCACCTCCAGTTCGACTACCACGTACGAAACGAGCCGCCTGCAACAGCAACCACACTCCTTCATGCTCGATATGATACTCAAAATCGGCAAGACACCCTTGCACAAGTCCACCCTCTTTGTGTATAATTTCACCATCGGCAGCAGAATCTCGCGATTGTGTTGTCGTGCGTAGTGATGCGGTAAGGTGTTTCTTCCAATGCCCTTGAGGACATACCGCCATGTCCGATTCGAGCTTCAAGACTCAACTGTTGCAGAGGCTCAGAGCCAATTCCGACCTGTTTCGGCTGTTCGACTCTCTGGCAGACGTCTGCTTCTTCGCCAAGGATTCCAGAGGCCGATTCATCATGGGCAATCGGGCCTTTCTGGAGAAGCTGGGGCTGGACAGAGAGGAGGACCTGATCGGCAAGAGTGATTTCGACTTCTTTCCTGCCCGGCTGGTGGAGATCTTCCTCCGCGACGATCAGCAGGTCATCCGGACGGGCAAGCCGCTGATCGACCGCGTGGAGCTGGTCTCCAACAGCGACGGCAGCATCGACTGGCACATCACCACCAAGGTGCCTCTGGTGTCCCGGAACGGCTGCGCGCTCGGCGTCGCCGGCATCACACGTGACTTCCGCCGGTCAGGCGAGCATTGGCATCCGCATCAGCCGTTCGCCGCTGTCGTCGAGCATATCAACCGGAACTACAACCACGTGATCCAGGTCGAGGAGCTTGCTTCGCTGATGTACCTCTCAGTCAATCAATTCGAGAGGAAATTCAAGCAGGTGTTCCAGATCTCTCCGATGAAGTTCCTCACAGGGTACAGAGTGCATCGCGCCTGCTACGATCTGCTCCACACGGGCCATACGATCACGCAGATCGCCTTGCGAAACGGGTTTTACGACCACAGCCATTTCATCCGGCACTTCCGAAGCGCGATGGGGATGACGCCGAACCAGTACAGACGAGGCTGAACACGGGATGCGAGTGGCTGTCGGCCGAGAGTCCTGCAACGGCACCGGACGGCGTTCCACGAGTGCTGAGGGTTGAGCTGCTGCCCTGAGCGAGTCGGCCCGATCTGCGTGAATGCACCCGGAATGCCTCCGGTCGCGGCGTAGAATAGGTCGCACTTGGACTTGCGATAAGGAGTCTTGGCGGATGGTCGCGAGTTGAATCCACGGCTTTGTTTCGCTGTCACCCGTACCGACACAGGTCTTTGACACTCCCGATGGCGAACAGCCGCTATTACCTGTCCTGCGCGGACTTCACCGATCGTCGCTACCACTGCTACGTCGCCAGCTCTCAGGCCCTCTACGGCCCCTATGGAAGCCGCTACCTGGCGGTTCCGCACGGCGGGCACAACATGTTCTTCGGCAATGACACGGACGCCCCGTTCAAGGAGAGACCGGGTCTGCTGTGAGTTGGATTCGGTGACGACGCCGAACCGCGTCTCTTGCCGATAGCCCCCTGACCCCGCTCGTGAGGAATCAGTGTGTGGTCAGCGGCAACCTCAGCTCTGGTGAGGTCCTGCAATTGTGATCCCAGGAAGTCGTGATTCTTACGCATGACGTTTCAGCAGCCCCGTAGTTCATTACGGCAACCGTCAGCATATGCCGGTCGATCGCGAAGTCGGCCGTCACGTCTATGGGGTAGTTGTCGGCTGGGTCGCGGGCTCCTTCAGCAGAATCCACCTCGGCCACGTCGGGTCCTGCTCCATCCTCTTGAGGAACAATCGGCTCCAGTCGTACTCCAAAAACTCGAACACTCCCGA
>Ga0315280_10011954_pt1 | contig 10581 bp, 10 predicted proteins | sample YL17G06_40_MG_FD_203697 | JGI IMG/M metagenome (GOLD analysis project Ga0315280, IMG submission 203697) | Sediment microbial communities from Yellowstone Lake, YNP, Wyoming, USA - YL17G06_40 | ecosystem: Environmental > Aquatic > Freshwater > Lake > Sediment | place: USA: Wyoming | collected... | reverse complement strand
GGGTAGACGTTTGCTGGAAACTCCAAGTCATTTAGGACGATGTTGCCTTTTCGACTAGCACACACAATTTCGGCTGCTAGGCTGACTCCTGTGGAGGTATTCGGAACCATGGCAATCTCCTCAGGATCAGCGTGAATAAGCTTGGAGAAGAGCTTCTTGCCTGCGGATATGTGATGATACCATTTCATCCAGTCGATTCCTTCATTAGACCATTCCGACAGAAATTTTTGGATCGCCTTTGAGACCAGTATTGAGCAAGGACCGTTCGCGGCATGGTCTAGGTAGATCATTTTCTTGGTGACAGGAAAGATCCTTCGAAATCTCTTTAGACTCATAGCATATGTCTCTCCAAAAACCGTTAATTACACAATTCACCATGTATTCCTTCATTACTGGGCTTGTGGTGTGAACTACCCCAACTTTCGCAGAGGGTTTCCTCCCTCGCACATTGAAACGCTAACCAGTCTCCTTTCGGAGTAGTGGACTCTGGGAAGGTTTGGGGCGTATTCACGGACGCCCTGCTCAATAGCATGTAGCCATAGAGCCTGTTTCCCATGTTGACAGCCCCGTTTAAGTCTCGGTTGTATTCTAGACCGCAATCCTTACACTTGAAGAGTCTTTTTCCGGTTTCTGTGTTTAGGCTTCCGCATCTCCAACACAGTTGGGATGTATACGTTTCGTTCACTGGGATCACTGGAATTTCTTTCCACAAGGCTTTGTAGGTTAGCATGTGTTTAATCTTATGGGATGACATGGCGTGTATTTTCCGGTTGTTTTTTCTACACCTTGTTTTTCCTCTAATTCTCTGATGTCTAACCTTCTCTAGATCTCCATAGACGATGATGGAAGTGCACCCTGATTTCTTGAGTTCCTCGGCCGTATCCACTATTTTCGTTGTGGCTTTGTGTAAAACATCGTTCACTTTTCTCGTTTCCTTGTCTTCTACGTGCTCTTTAATCCATTTTACTGCGTGTTTTACCTTCTTTTGACCTATCCGCTTCTTTAGGTCGTTATAGTGCGCTCTGATATTCCTTATCTCCCTTCCTAGAAACAGGGCGTTCTTCCGTTTTTCGCCTTGATTCCACAGTTCTACAGAAGCCAGAGGGTTTGCCTCTCCGATGTCGCAAGCTATTACGACAGTTTTGTCGGTCGGTTCTGGCTTAGGAATTTCCACCTCTTTCTGAAAAACGACGTACAGATAGAAGTTTCCGTTACGTTTGAAAAGCTTGGATTCGCAGATTTCTACGTCCGGCTCTATTGGGCAATGAGGCTTGACGGCAACCCAAAGGCCACCTCTCCTACCTTTGACTGGAAGCCTAACCCAATACTCAGCAATCTTTGTGTCCCGCCGTTCCAATTTTAAAAGGTCTTTCCTAACTGATAGCGGATACTTCTTGTTAGGCTTGATCTTCTTGTAGAAGCGCTCAGCTTGCTGTTTGTTGGCTGAGTAGAGTTCTGTCTTCCCGCCGTGCAGGAAACGTTGAAGATTCGCGTATTCCTCTTCAAGAAGGCGTTGCTTGATCCTAGTCAGATAGACGATCTTAGCTTTGATTGTCTTCTTAACTTTCAGGGTCACAGACCTAAACGTTAATACTTAAAATTCTTATTAAAGTTTCGCAATTCATTCCTATGCTTTCACATGGGATCTTCTTGCGAGAGTTAGATAAAAATGGGCAAGATTGAGAAAGGTGTTCGATGTAACGTTGTCGGCTGTGATCAGCAGGCAGCTAGGTCGATATCGGCTGAGAGAGTCACTGAAGCGGGCTTAAATATCGGTGGGGCTAGAAGAGGCTATCTCTGCCGAGCACATTACAGAGAACTCAAGAAGAGGTTGAAGAAGGACAGGATGATCGAGAAGTGGAAGATGATGAAGTAGGTTGTGAGAAAGATGCGACTTCTTCTAATTCACGCTGACCATTTCGAGTACGAGGTCAAGAATGAGGCTGTAAAAGACCCGGAGCCGGTCTTTGAATCAAACAAGAAAGACGCGATGGACGATGTGCTTGTCGCGTTCTGTACAGTGGAGAAAGCAGATGAAAAGAACCCAGACCAGATTGCTGCGAAAGCTGCGGAATCCATTAGAGAAGTAGCAGGATGGGTGAAGACGAAGAGTATCATGGTCTATCCTTACGCTCATCTTTCGAGTGATCTGGGATCGAAAGAGTACGCGATACCTCTCCTTCAGAGACTCGGCGGTTCTCTTCAAGATGAAGGATATGACGTCAAGAGAAGCCCATTCGGATGGTACAAGAGCTTCGAGATCCGGTGCAAGGGCCATCCGCTGTCAGAATTGTCCCGAACAATAGTAATTGAAGAAGCTAGAAAGGAAGCTGCACCAGCAAAAACCGAATATAAGATTCTGAGCCTCGACGGGAAGATCTACGAACCGGATGCCTATCCATTCAAGCCGAATGAGAAAGAGTTCAAGGCTCTGGTAGAGAAGGAGGCGTTAAAGATCGGTCTTGCGGGTGGCGAACCGAGGCTAATCGGCTACTGCAAAAAGTTCGGTATAGAGTGGGAATCCTACTCAGATGTCGGACATATGAGGTATGGCCCCGAAGCCACGCTCATCTTCGACCTTATAGCAGATTACTCTTGGCAAGTTGCAAATTCCTTCGGCACCCCGATCTTCCAGGTAAGAGGGACAAACATGTTCGATCTCTCGGTCAAAGCTGTCAAAGAGCACGCGGACCTGTTTGGAGCTCGCTTATACGAAGTCAAGGTGGATGAGAAGAGATTCGTCATGCGGTATGCAGCTTGCCATCAACAGTTCGCCATGGTAAAAGATTGGACGTTAAGCTACAGGAATCTTCCTTTCGGGACCTTCGAGGTAGCAGACAGCTACCGACTGGAGCAGAGCGGGGAGTTGCTGCTTTGCTTTAGAGTTAGGAAACTTCACATGCCCGACCTTCACATCTACTGCAAGGATCTGGAAGAAGCGAAAGAAATGTCCATGAAAGTTCACGAGAAGATTTATCAAGAGATTAGGAAGCTCGATCGGGACTATGTGTCGATATACAATACGACAAAGAGCTTCTTCGAGAAGAATAGAGCATTCTTCGATAAGCTCATAAAAGTCGAAAGAAAACCAATTCTGTTGAACTTCGTTCCAGACGGCATATACTACTGGGTCATCAATGTAGAGTATACGGTGATTGACGAACTGGAACGTCCACGTGAAATAGCTACATTCCAGATCGATATCGGGAACGCGGAGAGATTCGGCATAGCCTATACCGACAGGGACGGAGCCAAACGCTACCCTCCCATTATTCACACAGCGCTTCTAGGAACAGTGGAGCGCTACCTATTCACGGTGCTAGATAAAGCATCGATGATGGAGGAGAAAGGCAAAAAGCCTATGCTCCCTCTCTGGCTCTCACCGGTGCAGGTTAGAATAATCCCGATAAAGAAACGTCAAGTAGCGCTCGCGAAGAAGCTGCTGACCGAACTGGAAAGAGCAAATGTTAGAGTGGATGTCGATGATAGAGAGGAGAGTCTATCGAAGAGGATTCGAGACGGAGAGATCAGCTGGATACCATACATTCTCGTGCTTGGGGAAAAGGAAATGCGGTCGAAGAGCTTCCCAGTCAGAATACGGGCGAAGGATGCTCAAATCAAAATGAACACAAAGACGCTCGTTCGAACGCTCTCGAAAGAGACGGTAGGATATCCTTACAGGGCCCTTACCATACCTAGGTTAGTGAGCGAGAGACCGGGTTACAAGGCGGTCTAAAGTCCGCGAACCGTCCTGCTTTAGGATTCTCGCAGTGTACCAAGACTATCAAAGATTTTATATGCTGCTGGTTATGAAACAGATTGAACGGAGGGTAATTTGTGAGTAGAGATCAGGCTTACGGAGGCATAATTCTCGCAGCGGGACTGATCGTTGCGATCGTATACGTTGTGGCTTTCTTTGGGCCTTACTTTGCACCTTACTTAGCGTGGTTGAGTTGGTGGGCTGTCGCGATCCCGGTCTTCTTAGCTGTGCTAGCTGTGCTCGTTATCTGCATGTGGATCGGTTGGACCATGCTTACTACCCCACCTCCAGCACCTCTGGAAACCGAGATGCCTACCACAGCTCCGACGGAGACTGCGGCGAAGCCGCCGGAAACTGAGAAGAGTGCTAGTTAACTCCGAAGTCTATTCTTCTTCTCGTCCGACGTGAAAGTTACGTCGAAAGCCCTAGGCATGACCGTAGGTATTTATCTCTCCTTGAACTTCGTAAAGGTATAATAGTTTAAGCTTCCATACAATGCTGAATTGTATGCCTGACATGCACGACGGATCGCTCAGTGGCTGAGACTTTGTCGCGGGAAATTATTTCGAAGACTTTGCTGAAGCTTAGCAGAGACTTGGAGGCATTAACTAGTAAAGTCGATTTGATCCTCGCGTCTCAGAAGAGGATGATTCCCGTTCGCGCTGTCGACGAGAAAACGGCGAAGAACGAAGTTCCATACGAGGCTCTAGATGTAATGACTCTCCTTTCCCTACCAGATCACTTGAGAAAGACTGCGGTTGCGGTAACCGCGTTACGGAGAGCTACTGCTGCTGACGTAGCAAGAGAGACTGGACGTGCAAGAGCCGCGGAGAGCAATTACCTCAATCAGCTAGTGACTATGAAGCATATTCAAAGAGAGAGGAAAGGCAAAAAAGTTTACTTCTACGTTACAAAATGAGATGAAATATATGGGTAAGATAGTTACAGTTCATTCAAGTAGAGGAGGCACCGGGAAATCCCTAATCTCCGTGAATACAGCCGCTGTCTTGGCGAACAAGGGGAAGAATGTATGTCTCCTAGATCTTGACTTTAGAGCGCCAACTATGTACGTTGTCTTCAAGCTTTCGCCTGAGTATTGGTTGAATAATTTTTTGAATAGAGATTGCGAAATTGAGAATGTCTTGTATGACCTAACTCAGAGGTACAATACTAAAGGCAAGTTTTTCGTCGGGTTGGCTGATCCCTCGATGCTGGGCATCAGGGAGATGTCGATGAAGGACAGGAAGTGGGAGATGAAGGCCCTTCAACGGCTCCTCTCTTTGAGAAATCTTTTCGAAGAGAAAAAGATCGACTACATAATATTTGATACTAGCCCAGGAGTTCAGTACGCATCGGTTAACGCAGTTGTGAGCTCTGATACAGTCGTGGTAGTCACTACGATGGACGCGATCGATGTGCAGGGAACGAGGAGTATGATAGAAGACCTTTACGAAGCCTTCGGGAAGAAGACTGGGATTCTCCTTAACAAGGTTCTTCTTCCCTACTCGGTCCCCAGTCTATCGCCTCTAACTGAGGCTGACAGAGAGAGTCTGTCGAAGCAACTGAAAGAGATGTTTGGAATTCCGATATTCGGAATGATACCGTGCTATTGTGATGTCCTGAGGACAAGCAGAACCGTAATCTTGGCATTTCAGAATCCTGAGCATCCTTTCACGAAAGATATTGAGAAGTTCGTTGGGGTGCTCGAAGAGACCTAAACGAGAATTCTCTTGTGGAGCTCGTGCGTTGAAACCTGTTCTTTTAGAAAGTTGTAGACTGACTCTAGAAACTCTGCTCCCTGTGGTGTTATCTCGTAAAGCTTCTTTCTCTTCCGCCCTTCGTAGCTCCATCGGCTCTTTATGAATCCGTTTGCCTCGAGACTGCCTAGCAGAGGGTATATCTTACTTGCCCCAATCTTGATCTGGAAAGTATTCTTTATTTCAGCCATGATCTCATACCCCCATCTAGGTTTTACTTGAATTAGCTTCAAAGCCACTACATCCAGGAAATCCATCGCAAAACGTTGTTTAATGTCGGTTAGCGGCTTAGCAGCCTCATTCATATTCGCATTCCACAGTCAAATCGTTATTATCCTCATATAAGAGTTGAGAACCCGGATCGTGCGACGGGCACATGCGCGAGGTGTTATATGTTTTGATATGCTCAAAGGATTAAATATGTGCGCGCGTCTATAATTTGCCGTACGGCGTATATCAAAACGCAGATACACGGCGTACACATGCCCTACAGATGAAAAAGGATAAGCCGCAAAGGAGAGGAGAAAGACGATCCAGTTAGGACAACTGTTCGCTTCAATTAGCCTAGCATTCGGTCTCTTCTTCTTCATATTTGCGGCTAAGTACTACCTGTCAGTCGCCGTTGTCATGATCGGGAAGAACAAGGTCGCTAACAGGAATGGTAATCACCTGAATGGAAATGGGTTCAGCAAGAATGGAAACGGCAATAACTCCAAGAGAACTGAGCATGATGGCGGAAATCCGCTGGAGCCACTTGGTTCCATAATTCGAAGCAAAAGAACAAGCCACACTAAAGGAGATGTCGCAGTCAAGATCTGGGAAAGACTCAAGAGTATTCTCCTGAAGCCAGTTGTTCTTGGACTAGCCGACCTCGCAGCGTTCCTGAGATCGAAAAGTGCGCTATCTCCTGAAACACGGAGTGAACAGGAAAATGGGAATGGAAAGAATGGCGAGAATTCAAATGGAAACAATCATCAACCCTTCGTGTCGATCCATTTGCCCTTTTATAATGAGAAGAATGTTGCAGACAGAATCTTGAATGCATGCACCAGTCTAGATTATGAGAACTACGAGGTCATAGTTGCAGATGACTCGATAGATGAAACAGTTGAGATACTGAAGAAATGGAAAGACCACCCGAAAGTGAAGATAAGTCACAGGGATTCACGAAAAGGCTGGAAAGGAGGGGCGCTCAACGAGGCTCTGAAACAGATGGATCCGAGAGCCGAGTACGTGATGGTCTTCGACGCTGATTTTGTTCCACCTCCGGATATTATCCGGCAGTTTCTTCCCTACTTCGGGAACAATACAAATGGCAATCATAACGGGAACAACGGAAACAACCATTCGAACGGCAACAATGGAACGATCAGCAAGGATGATTATCAAAGAATAATTGAGAAGCTGGAGCAGTGGTATCAGAAACGTGAACTGGCGGTTGTTCAAGGCTACCAGTGGCACTATCTGAATGCCGGCGAGAATTGGCTTACTAAAGGTATCAGAGCTGAATACAGCAGCAGCTACGTCATCGAACGCACTTCACAAGAAATTTTCGGATCAATGAAGATGATAGCTGGCAGCGTCTTCATGATAAAGGCCGATATAATCAAGAAGTACGCTTGGTCCACTAGCATGACAGAGGACTGGGAGCTTACCCTACGACTGTACCTAGACGGTTACAAGGTTTCATATACGCCGTACATTCAAGCCCCAGCCGAATGCCCTTCCACGATACCGCAGCTAACGAGACAGAGGATGAGATGGGCTGAGGGACATACTTTCAACGTGAAGAAGTATTTCTGGGAAGTCTTAAGGTCTCCCAAGATCTCGACTAGAGAGAAACTTGAATTTGGTTACTATGCCCCATACTACCTTCAGTCCTTCATATTTCTAATCGGCACTTTCTTCTGGTTCCTCTCTGAGACGATGCACCAGTATCTCCCGTTCTGGACTCAAGTCTTTGGTTGGTCCCTGCTTCTCAGCAACTTGCTGTCTCTACCGTTTATGGGGTTGACAGGCCTCTTCCTGGAGAAGAATGTCAGGAGAGACTTTGCTGGCATTCTGTCTTTCATCGTTATGTCATACATTCTTGTTCCGTTTCAAGCGTATGCCTCGCTGAAGGGTCTCTTGGAGAAGAAGGAGGGGGGGACTTGGATCAGAACCCTCAAGACGGGAAAGATCACCGAGGCATTGACGAAACTTCGACTAGGAAGAGTTTGGCGCGAACTTATGCCTCGAAAGAAAGCGAAAGCAAAGAAGAGAGCCGAGATCGCGATAAAGTCGCCTGAATCCGCTGAAATGAAACATTCCACAGAGGATCAAGCAGACAGTCATAATGAGAAGAAGCGTGTGTTTCGAGAATTTGCGAAGCTCTCCAGTGTACTTTCGCGCAAGCCATTGAAAGGATTTGGAACAATAGGCCTGATCCTCCTAGCAGCCATGTCAGGCATCATTCTGGCGGTATCAATTCTCTCAACTACTGTTCCAGAGGCGAGTGCAATTCCGTCCAACACAAAATGGTTTTTGTACAATGACGGCAGCGAATCGATCGGCAGTCCGGGCACGATGTCTGAGACGGCTCAGTCTGGAACCACCACACAGAATCTTTACGGCGGCAAGACCTACTATTGGGCCTCGGTTAGCACATACGATCTAAGTTCTGCTGATTCAGGCACATGGACATTTCATTTAGTCTACAGCTATTTCGATTATCCGCCGTCGCCGGCAAAGACGATCACAGTAACCGCTTATTACTCTGGGACCCGGACCGCGTTAGGAACGTCCATGGGATCAGGATCTGTTGTAGTCTCCTCGCTTCCTAATTATCCATCGTCTTATGACATATCCATAACAGTCACAGCGCCTACCGCCAGTGGACAATACATTCAGCTTTCATACAGCTGCGACGCTCCATCAGGCAAGTACTTGACTATGAAGGCAAGCACTTCATCGGTAGGTGACACTTATCTCTTGGTGCCGGAATACGCATTGCTAGCTCTCATCGTCGCCCCGCTATTGCCGACATTGATGAAGAGTAGAAAGAAGACTAATACAAGGAATTTGATGCCTCTGCCAAATCCCTCGACCGAATTAGCGGCCATGCACGGTGCTGGACTCAAGGAATCGTGAAGCTGAGCCAGCCCGTTCTGTACCGTTCATGACTCTCTTGGTCTAAGTGAAAGTAGACAGTGTAACTGCCGGAGTCTAGGTATTGGTGGACGTGAAAGTTCAGGTCGCCGTTCCTGTTCGTCATCAGGTAACCAAGATTCGTTGAATCCTGGTTCCAGCTCATGTAGAAAGTGTACCCTGAATTAGGAGGAGCATTTCTCAGGGCGAGCGTAATTTTGAATTGATTCAACAGCGAATTCGCAAGATGGCAGGAGACTTCCCCATGTGGTAAATAATCTGAGCCTGGGGTTTTGATCATGGATGCTTTGACGATCTTCGCTTTACTCTCGTTCTCCCTCATCGTAATTATTCTTATCGTGGCCCTTCTCCAGATAAAACGAGAGAGCGATCCTCTTGGCCTCTCCTCACTTGGAGCACTATTGATCGTTGCTGCGGTAACTTGGTACTATTATCCAAGCATCTCTACAGAAGCAAACAGTTTTGCCGTGGATATTGTGAACGGCTACATGCTACTAGCGAACCACAGCCCGTTCTATCAAGCGATCGGTTTCTCCGCATATACCTTTGGGCTATGGTTCTTCTTCTTGGCTTGTTTTCGGAGCGCGTTGAAACAAGGCATCAATAGGTTTCTCGGCACTTTCTCTGGAGGAGTGTTCATGGCTGGCTGCGGCTATGTTCTCTCAAGCTATTCTAGTGGAGCTGCCGCTTCTAACATGGTCATCGTCTTCTTCATGATAGTCCTAGGTGCGACGATTATGATCAACTGCGTGAAATGGTACCGAACGCGAAGTAAAATTGAATAGTCGCGGTTCAACGTCGCGCGAGTCGAGCGTAGTTGCAGAGGTTGAGAGCCGGGCAGGCGTGACAGTTTGGATTCTCAGTCTTGCAGAATTCGTGTCCAAGCCTGATCAACGAGCCGACAGAGAGCCCTCGTGCGCCTAACCTAGGCAGGATGCTCGACAATTGGTCGCCGTGCGGATTCCCTAGCAACCTGTAGAGCACTCTCGAGGCTGTTGCGTCAACCTCGCGTTTGAGAAGTCTTTCTGATAAGACGATGATACCCACAGAGAGAACGGTGAGTGCCAGGATTGCTCCTATCAACCAAGGCGGATGAAGCACTACAGTGGCAAGAGCTCCTATGATCCATACTGTTGCGCCTATCGTGAGCGAGAGTTTGTCCGTCCAAGCTTGAAGGATTCTGCTTGACATGTGGCTCAGCCTATGAAACAAAGATTCAACTATCATGCAGTTCTAATAAGAGTATTGTGTCGAACCCTTGCGGTTGAAAAGCAGATGCCGAGCTTGAACGAATTGAAGAAGGTGGAGACTCCCATTCTTCTAAGCTTGGAAAGGGCTTTGATCAGATTTCTTGAAGAGACTCCCTACGAAACTGCTGAGTATGCGATTGGGTTTCTAGATGCCTTGGGCGAAAGCCTCTCGGGCAAGTTCAGTGAGCAGAACTATCCTTCCATCTTAGATTTCTATCGCTCAGTGAAAAACGGAGGATCTGGTTTATCTAGAAAGAGACTTTTTCTCAAAACCTATCTAATTGAATTTGCATTTCTCCAATTTTTAAGTGTTGTCTCAAAGGTGCCATATCGAAAATTATATGCGATCAGCCTTGCTTGATTGCTTGAAGAAGATTATACAGTTCGTTTAGCTGACAATATCGCTATTCAGTTTTCCCTAGAAAGCTTCTTTTTTATGTGTCAGATAAACTAGAGAGGAGATTGAATCTTAATGAAACTATTCTAGGAATTCAAATGGAATAAGCTCTATCCTCTTCCTATAAATGTGTATTTCAAATTTACGTATTTAGCTCTTCTTTGAGGATTGTTGGTGGTCTGAGGGTTGAGGGCCGTAGGGTTTTTAAGTGTGTATTGCAATATTATTGCAACGATGAGTTATGCCTGAGAAGAAGTCTGTAGCCGAGAA
>Ga0315280_10011953_pt1 | contig 10581 bp, 7 predicted proteins | sample YL17G06_40_MG_FD_203697 | JGI IMG/M metagenome (GOLD analysis project Ga0315280, IMG submission 203697) | Sediment microbial communities from Yellowstone Lake, YNP, Wyoming, USA - YL17G06_40 | ecosystem: Environmental > Aquatic > Freshwater > Lake > Sediment | place: USA: Wyoming | collected... | reverse complement strand
ACCCCGACGCACCCAACGGGGCGACTACGCACACGTCTTTGTGCGAGCAACCAATCGGTTGCCAACAGAACCGATAGATACGCTTGTTTTAGGTCTAGTAGTCTTTCAAGCGGAATCTGATGGAATGCGCCTCGGTGTCATTGCGAGCCGCCATAGACGGCGGCGAAGCAATCCCGTTGCCGCCACCAAGCAGATTGCTTCGTCGTCCGCCTCAGGCGGACTCCTCGCAATGACACAGGGTTCATATCCATCAGTTACGACTTGAAGCAGCACTAGGCCGTCCGGGCACTATAAGCAACCCTTATGATCACGGGCGCGGCAACTTTTCTTGCGCGAGTTTTTTTTCCAGAAGTTGCCCGTGGGGGTGTTGGGCCTACCGCAAAACGGCTACGCCGACACAAAGGAGACACACCCGCAACGCGGAACGCCGCTCCATCATTTCGCCGGCTCGGTTGTGCCACCAATCTGTGTGGTTGTGAAACCCGGAGGGCTCCCGCCGCCCGATCCCTGTCCCGGCAACGCCTCTTTGGGGATCACAAAAACATCCTGCCCGGTGAAGTCGGCCTTCAGGTTGGCTTCCAGGACAACCAGTTCGAGAAAGGCGCGTTCCACGGCCACGTCTTGTTTCCGAGAACCGCGGCGATAGATCTCGCGGCTGAGTTCCGTGAGATCAACCACGCATCGCTTGGGAGTCATGGTACGTGTGTCAACCGTCAGATGCTGCACGATGCCAAACGATTCGGCAATCTCGTTGCGTTGGCGCACGGGGAGGGGAGCCGCCGTGACAAGTTCGAGATCAATCTGGTCGGCGGTATACTGGAGAAGTCGGGCGCGCTGGAGTGTTTTCTTGAATGCATCCGACGGCCGGGTCCGCAGAAAACACGTCGCCAGAGGGTTGTCTCCCCACGCTCCGATCTCAATTTGTTCGTCTATCACTTCGTCGAGCGAGGCCGGCGCTTTCTGAGTGAGGACAAACCCTTTTTTCAATAACATCGTCTTGCCGTCGGAGAGAATTCCCGAACGTGGGGACTCGAACTTGCTCCAAACCGTTGTGGTCTCACGATCGCACGACTCTCCAACCTCGGCCACCCGGAGATTAAGCAGGTTGGGAAACTGGAGGCTCATTTCGATTGCGGATTGAGCGCGATAGCCCCTGGCAGACGAGATCATCTCGATGCGCGAGCGGATGCCGACCTTGCGGGATTTGGAACTGGCGAATGCCCTGTCCATCTCGTCGAAAACACTTGCCACCTCTGGCGGGATCGCAGCCGGTTGCGTCGTTGCCTTTGCTTCGGCGGCGGCAGCCGTGCTCGTCGTGACTGGCGTCAGAGCAATCGTGGGCGCGGAAGTTCTCAGGCCGGGTGGAGGCGGCATCGGTTTCCGCACCCCCAAGTCGGGTTCTCCCCTGTCCTGCTTGCACGCAAGCAACAGCAGTCCGAGAAACGCCACCGACATGACCTGACGGTAAAACGAACATGCAGCAAACCTTCTCATTCTTCAACCTCGCAAAGAAATCTCGTCTGTTCCCGGCACGGCGGCCCCATCGAAAGTCCATCTCGGACGCTTTCGGGCAAGTCACTGCGGGGTCAATTGCCCTTTTCAACCGTCGGCAACTTGGGCTTGGTCGGTTTGGCGCGGCGGCTTGCCCAGCCCTTCCGGCCGGAGCGGTCTGTGACCGGGTAGATTTCCAGTTCCGGCTTCGAGTCTTTTCGAATCGCCGGGCGTTCGCCTTCGGCGTAATCAAACCGCTCGGCCGTCGAGCCGGAGTCGCCCGTTTCGATCATCAGGGGTTTGAACCGGATTGCCTGGCCGCGGAGAAAGTGGATGTCGGTCCAACCTTGACGCCAGGAGCGAAATGGCGTTTGTGGATCCACGATCCAGCCACGCTGCGGCCGAATCAACAACGTCACGTTAGTCACCGCGTCGGCGCCAACCTGAGCGGCTCGCGCTTGAAGGTCCTCGACCAGGAGCTTCCGGGTCGCCGTCGTCAGTTCTTCGACGCCACGTGAATCAAGGATCGCTATTTCCTCGTGAGGCGTTTCCACCGAGCCCTGGTAAAGAACAACGGGAAACGATGCGGGTCGCGGCGCATATCGTTTGTCGGTTAGCATCTTCATGCGCGGACTCGCGCAACTCGTCACGACCGCGGTGACGGCCAACAACCACGCTGTAACGCGCCGCACCGCGCGACTGGTTCTTTCCTGATCGGCGGTCATCTTTCACCTCGCCTGCGGAAAAACTGCTCTACCCCAAACGCCCTCCGCCGCAACCGAACCGGCATTTGTCTATAGCGGGGTCTGTGCCCTTGTGTCAATGAATCATTGTGGCCAGGCGATCAAGGCGAGCATCTCGGTTTTGTCTAGGGGTTCGGGCAGTTACAGTTAGGTCAAGGAGAGGGAGCTTGTGAGGGGGACCTTTTTCGCAAAGGTCTCCCCTCACACACCCCTCCAAAACTCCTGCGCTCTCCTGCGTTTGCTCGTGCCTTTGGGCCTGCGAGCAAACGCAGGACCGACTCTGTCATTTCCGCCCCCCAGCGGAAATGACAGATGGGAAAGTCTTCGGAAGGGGGCATGGGGGAGAACCCTTCGGTCAAGTAAGGGTTTCCCCCATGTTCCTTCACCTTCCAAGGTCCCGAACCAACAAACCCAGGCAAAATTGAGATGCACCGTGATCAAGCTTATCCCGGTCGCGAGTTTCAGGTTTCGGGTCTCAGGTTGCCAAGCGCCGGCGGATTTCGAGGGGTGGACGATCGAGCGCCTGCTGCCAGACATTTCGAATTTGGCGCGCGATGGTTGGCCAACTGAAGATTGTTTCGGCGCGCTTGCGGCCCCGCGCGACAAGATCGCGGCGAAGGTCAGCGTTTTCGAGAACGCGATCGAGCGCCGCGCACAGTCCCATCGCATTGCCTTCCTCGAACAACAGCCCGGCATCGCCGATGACCTCGGCAATTGCACCCGAGCGCGAGCCAACCGCCACGACCTCGCACGCCATGGCCTCGATCAACACACGCCCTAGCTGTTCTTTCCAATGGGGCCGTGTGAGCGACGGCAAAACCAGCACGTCGAGGCAACTGAGATAGCGGGCAACGTCGCTCGAACCGATCGAATCGGCCCACATGACGCGGTCGGCAATGGCCAGCTCTTGCGCACGCCGCTGGAGCGAGGCCTTCTCGGGACCGTCGCCCACAACAAGAATCTGGAAATCGCCACGCGCGCCGATGGCCGCCGCTTCGAGCAATGTTGCCAGGCCTTTTTCTTCGACGAGACGGCCCAGGTAGCCAACTGTTGGTCGAGTCAGGCCGAGACGATTTCGCAACTCGCCTCCATCGACGCGCCGAAGCTTCACCGGGTCAATCCCCGTCGGCACGACCTCGAAAGGCCCATCGTAGCCTTTTGCCCGGAACACCTTGACCGCGTCGCCATTGAGCGCCATCGCTCCATCGGCCGAGCGCAAGACATATCGCTCCATCCAGGAAAACGGCGGCGGGTAGCGCTTGGCAATGTTCTGACACGCGGTGAACACCAAGCGGCAGCCGGGCGAGAACTGATTGCGCCACCACGCAACCAGCCATGCAATCAGGCTGTACGGTTCCTCGTATAGGTCTATCAGATCAGGCCGCACCTGCGACAGAATGGCAAATAGTCGTGGGTGGATGTGAAAAGCAGCGTGCCGGCGAAGCCACGCCGACGCCGCGATGAGGCGATAACGTGGTTCGCCACTCGTTTCGATCTCGAGCGGCCGTGGCAGCACTGCCGACCAGCGTTTCGGGGCGAGGACCGTCAGATCGAGGTCATCGCTTTGGGCCAGTGCGTCGTAGCGCTCGCGATTGAACGCGCGTACGGCGCCATGCCAGATCGAGAGAACCTTGAGCGGACGTTGAGGCGAGTAGCTTGACTCTTGTTTCCGTTCACTCATGAGTGGGATACGAGATTGCAACGGACAGTTTGGACAGCGCCATCAAAAACTCTGCGCTGAGCGGCTCGGTTGGTATGATAACCCGAGTTCCGGGTCGTGGCCTGGCGCACCACAAGGAGCTCGACCTCATCGGTTGTCTTTCGTTCGGTCGTCATCCGCCCAACGCCATCAACGAGCGAGCAGTCCCACCGGCCAAGCCCAAAGCCAGGCTTGGCCAGGATGACGCAATAAAGATAAGGATACTTCGTGCCCTGAACGTCGTTGAGAGAGACCTGGACCTGAATGCCAAGGAAATTGTCGGGGGCGTCGTCGAAGCGAACCATCAGTTTCACGTCCTGCGGGACGTCGCCCTCTTTCGTTTCTTGCAGTTCAAGCATGGGCGTGGCCATCATGCCTCTGGCGTCGGGTTCGCTCAGGCGATCCAGAATGTTTTGCAGCGCGCCAACGCGAATCATCAGCTCCGTTCGGTGATAAAGACGCCGAATGCCGGAGAGCCAAAATGGCGCAAATAGTGCCGCGCCGTCGAATGCACAGACACTTGCCAACCGAGCCGATTCGTGCCACAGCCGCGCCGTCGCCGCAACGACAGCGCCAGTGAATAGCAGACCCGTCAGGCAGCCCCAGCGATTGGTCGCATCAATCCAGGCCGAGCGATCCCATCGGTGGCTTTCCTGGTCGAGCGTCATGATTCGCTTGAACTCGTCGAGCGTCACATTTTCCCAACGCTTCTTGCCCGTTGGCTCGCGACCCGGTTCATTCGAGTAGCCCCGGACCAGAGCGATGATGGTCCCGAAAAAGATGACCGCCAAGCCCGGCAGCAACCAACCCAATGCCTGGATAAGAAGCCCCGCGGCCCAAAGGCCAAGCACAAGCCAGATGCGCACGTTGTAAGGCACATCGCGCAGAACCTTGAACTTCAGCTCATTGCGTTGTCGGTAATCAGGCAGCATTGCCGCGCGCTTTCCTACGAAATGTGGGGCAGGTGGGCAACCTGCCATATCGAGTTCGTGGGTTTCTCAAGCAATTCCCCGTAACCTCGCGTTGCCCAATAGAGCGGGCAGGCGCCGTCGCAAAACACGAAGTCGGCGCAGTCGCGGCATAGGGCGTGGGCATAGCGTTTCCGCTTGTAATACTCCGCACGCTCGCCCCACCAGATCGTCCGGAAATCTTCCTGCAATAGGTTGCCGACACCTCCGTCAAAAGACGAGCAGGGCAGAACATCGCCCGTCGGTGAGACGCTCAACAGTCCATCACATGCGGCGCAGCCCTTGTTGCCCAGTCCGTGCGCAATTGGATTGAACAGGCAAAGCGGCGTTGGCGAATACCAGAGAAAGCGGACGCCAGCGCGCCGGGCCGCTTCTTGGATATGCAAAACGATGTCGCCGATCTCGCTGTAAGAGATGCCAAGGCCTTCGCCGCCCGCCCCGATGGCGGCTCGGGTCGGGATCATCAGGTTCATCGAGAGGCGCGAAAGACCCAACGAAGCGGCGAGCGCCGGCATCTGATCGGCCAAGTCGCGATTGAGCGCTGTGAGCGTTGTATTGGTGTGAACATGGACGCCAGCGTTGCGCAATTCGGCAATCCCTCGAAGCGTGCGCTCGAAAGAGCCGACGATGCCGGTCAAGCGGTCGTGGATTTCGGCGCTTGGCCCTTCGAGGCTAACCTGTGCCGAATTCAATCCGGCCTCGACCAGTCGCTCGACAGCATGGCCGTCGGCCCGCGTCGCGTTGGTGATCAAATTGACCCTCATGCCGAGCCGACGCGCATGGGTGATCAGCTCGGGAAGGTCGTTGCGCAGCATCGGCTCGCCGCCTGTGAAGCTGACACTCGGCACTTGTGCGTCGTGTCGGATGATGTCGAGAATGCGGCAAATCTCGGCCGTCGTCATCTCCTCGCGCTCGTCGCCTCCTGCGCGACAACCGCACCCGACATAGCAAAAGCGACAGCGCAGGTTGCAGCGATAGGTGGCTGCGATCTCGGACAAAACGGGAAGCGTGTTGAACGGCCGCTCGAACGGGATTGTCTCAACGGCGCGTCGGCCCTTTCCATCGCCCAGGCAGCCCGTGACCAGCGCGCGAAGATCGCAAAAGAAATCGTGCACTTGTTGGCGTCGGTCGGGCCGGTCGAGCCGATAGCGTGTGACGATGTCTTGCATTCCGGCGCCATCCAGAAGCCCTTCCAGAATGTCGAGCGCCGTCCGGTTGATCTTGTATGCCTGGTTGGGGAGCAGAATGAAAAGCCAGTCCTCGCGCCGGACAAAAACATAGGGCCGAATGCTTTCGACAAAGCCTTCGATCCAGTCGAGGCCCGCGCCGGGTTTATCTCTTTCCTGTCGGTTCTTGCTTCTCACTTCTCGCCTTTCAATGCGCGCCTCCGGAGACGCACGCGCTATGGCACGCCGAATGACACGCCGAGTGGCAGGCGCTGTGGCACGCCGAGTGACAGGCATCGTGGCAGGCGTCGTGGCAGGCCGTATGCGCATAGCAGGCGCTGTGGCACGCATCTGAAGCAACGAATTGTGAGTAACTGAGGCTGGCAAAGCTTGTTTGCTGGTCGAGGGCGCTGCGAAGCGCCACGTCCTCGTTCGTTCTCAACCGATCGCCTTGCGAAGCCCAGTAGTAATAGTACCAAAAACCCGGGTCGCGGTTGCGCCAACCGGCCTCATCGAGGCCTTCCGGTTTCTCTGCCTCTATGGATTGGTAGGTCTCCGTAGCCCGCTGACGATAGGATGCGCGCGAAGCCTCGAGATCGCAGTCCCATGCCTTTTTCTGAAGGTTCTCGATCACCGTCTCGAACATCTTCTGCGCCTGCTTGTCCGAAAGCGATCCGTCGGGCTGGATGGCCATCAGAAGCATCTGTTCGTAAAGGGTTATCTCGCCGGGTCTATGTGTCGGTCGCAAATGGACCGGATTGAGCGAGACGATTTCGAGCATCCCGCGCCGTGCCAGGTCACGAACCATCACAGTCAGGATTTCGCCGAATGGCACTTCGAGCAAGACACCGACCTCGATATTGTCGAGGTCTTCGACAATCTTGCCCTTCTTGCGAAACGTGCTGACCTGAATCTTTGGCGGCACCCAGTCGTCGCTTTCCCACTGAATTTGGCCGACGCTGTCGGCCGCGCGCGCCACGGAGACGTGCTTGCGAACCATGACAATCGCGGCCACCGCCATCATGAGCCCGCCCAATCCCAAAACAGCCCAAAGGCGGCGGCGTGGCTCGATGTCCTCCTCGGGGTTCAAGAGCTGATCCACGAGATCCCAAAAGTTGTGGGATCGCCGTTTGACGGCGGGCCGTGCTCGAACCGGCCTGGCCGAAGGCCGTGAACTCTGTGGCTGCGGAGCAATTTGTTGGCGGGGCGTTGCTCGCGGCGGCGGTTGGCTAACGGTCCGTGCCACCAGTAGAAACGCCTCGGCCGAAACATACTGTTGAATGCGCATGTGGAATTTTGTGCCGGGCGATTTGGCGTGCACTCGCACGGTCAGCCAGTGGCGGCCGCTTTCGTCCGGCTGGCCGTAATAGTCAATCAGGTATTGGCTGTTCATAAAAGGTTCGGTCCGAAAACCAACCTTCTGGAGAAATTCGGGCGCAACCGCCTTTCCTTCGATGGCAATTGGATAATGAACCATGACGGTCATGTGCTCGAGCGGTTCGTCCCATTGCACAGGCGCCCAGTTGAGATAAACGAGATCGCCGAACTGGCTTTGGGTGCGCCCGAGATAGCCGGCTCCTGCCAGGTCGCAGGCGTAACGAAGAATGTAAGTGATGTCGCCGTTGCGGTAGGCCGCTCCGTTGGCAAGAACCACGTCGTAGCGACCGTCCTGCAACCGGCGAATCGAGAGATCAAATGTCCGACCGTCGGAAGCCGATGCATGGCATTCTTCATACCTAAAAATGGGCTGGGCTGTTCCCATTCCCGCCAAGTAGAAACCGTGAAGGTCGAAATTACTGACCGACCAGCGAATCTTATAGACGACATCGGCCTGGCCGTTGAGACGCGGCGAGAGGTCCACCTCGACCCAACGCATCTTCGCCGCCGGCCAGCCGACAGCCGCAACGGCCATCAGCCAGCCGACCAGAACGGTTCGAATCCCTTTCATCGAGCAGCTCCCTCCAATCTGCTTGGAGCCTGGACGTCGAAAGAATCACGAGAGGAAAGCCAAACGGAAGTTCACATGCCTAACCAGGAGTCACCACCCTTATTTCGGTTGAACATCTCGAGGGCCGGGCTTGAGCACGGGTGGACTCGTCGCGCGTAGGACTTCGATGTTCAGCGGCTCAGCGCCCTCGAACCGAACCGTGGGAACATTGGGCGCGCGGCGGCTCCCTTCGGCCTGGAGCACGGTGGTCATTGCCCGCCCGCCAATTCGCCAACGGGTAAGGAGGAAGTTTGGGCCGATCACCCGCCCCGCGGCTTGCTCCAGCGCGATGGTTCCCGTCGCGCAAGGAACGTCGGGCAGTGACATGATCGCCCAATGCGCGGGGTCGGTTTGGCGAAGCCGGAAATGTACGGTCGTATCCCCTGCCTTGAGTTCTGCGGAATTGTCGGCGAGAACAGTCAGCCGCATTGCCGTCGGCGGCGCTGGCCCATCGAGCCGAAACTCCAGTTCGCGCCTGCTCGTTGGCTGACCGGCCAAGAAGACCCACGAGCCGGTCAAGACATCTTCAAACGGAACAAACACCGGCCCGCCCATCACGGAATCGGGAGCGGTCGCGAAGCTGCCGATTCCTTCGCTCAAGCGAAACAGTTGGAAAGCGCGACGGCCTTCCGGGTCGTAGAAAACGCACACGAAAGGTCTGCGAGAGGGTGGTTCGTGACCGACGCTTCGCATCTGCTCGCATTTGGCCTTGAGAAAGCATCGGATGTCTGGCCCGCCGGCATGCGAGAGTGTCAGCACGCCGCTGGGATCGAACTTGTAATTGTAAACACCCCAGGGGACCAGTCTGCTTCCGGGCGCATGATCGGGTTCAAAATTCACCTGCCGTTGCGGGAAGTCGAGAAACGTAGCATTGCCACACTTGGCCATCACGGGCGCGTTGAAATAATAGCCCTCGCCCTTTACCTCACGACCCTCGAAGACCGACCATCGGCCTTCGAGCGGATCGGCGCCCGGTCCCGCAGTCGGTTCTTCGCCGCCCGAGAGTGCTATCACCAACACGCCGAAACAGCCGGCGAAAACCGCTATGGCGAATCGGCCATTTCTCATCGTCGCCGCCAGCTATTCTGCCTCAAAAGTAGAAGATCGGTTTGGGGCGCCGACTTCATGACACTTTGCGCGATCGAAACTTTTCCACACCCCATTTGCCTCTTGCAACGAAGAAAGTAGGGCCGCCAAGGGAACGATGAGAGCTGAATGATGAACGCGGCGGTCAGGTGGATTAGAAAATTACTGGTGTGCGCCCAGTTACTAATGGGAGCAAACAAGAGTCGTCGGTATCTCGACGCGGCACGGGCCTCCCGCCCGTGAACATCGGCAAGATGCCGATGCCACATGGCCGGCAGTGTCTTCCATTTTCTGCTCCCATTATTATCTGGCGTTTAGCGTCTGGCGGGTTTTTGGCCCAGGAGGCCAAGTTTTCGAGCCAGGGCCAAGGTGCGGCAAAACATGCGCCCCTGCCAGGGCTTGCTGTAGCGGCGGGCATTGGGATGGATAAAGCAGAGGTGCTTGCACTTGATCGCCTGAAGGCGCCTGGCAAAAGATTTCTCATCTACCTCGCCGTCCGCAAAGTAGTTGGGAATATAATACCCAAGCCGCGTGTAGGTTCCCTCGCAGGCCTCGCTATGCGCGTTGTAGAAGTCGCGGAAGGATCGAAGCGATGTGCGAATGCCAAATCGTTCGGGATTGATTTGCCAGGGTGCGCCCGGTTCGAGTTCGATGGCCAGGGCGCGCATACCCATGACGTGCTTGAAGCGCCGCGCGATCTCGGCCCGCAGCCGGATGGTCTCCTGAATGTCGGCCTCGGTTTCGCGGGGAATCCCATAGGTGAAAAAGACTTCCATGCTGATCCCCTTGCGGTCAATGTACTCGAGAGTGGAGAGCAATTCCGCGTTCGAGAAGTAGAAACCACGGTTGGCGAAGCGGATGCGCTCCGAGCCGGTTTCGGGGGAGATGGCGATGACCGACCGGGGACTGGGAAACGTCAGGGCGAATTCGTCTATCATCTCGCGCGAGGGCAGAGCATTGCCCTCGAAAAACCACTCGACCTGGATACCGCGTTTCCGAATCTCGCGCCACAGCCGGGCGTAATACTTCTGCTGCCTCGGTTCGGGATCAAAGCAGGTGTGCATCGTTTCGTGGCCGTATCGCTTCGCTTCGACGATGGACTCGATGACCTTGTCAATGCTGCGGTAAAAATAGCTTCGTCGGCCGCTGATGGCCAGTTGCGAGCTGCGACTGCCACCACAATAGCTGCAATCGACGGGACAGCCGCGCCCGATGCACAGGCAAAACATCGGCGAGCGGATCGTATATTTCTTGTAGTTCGCTTGCCTGGACTCGGTCTTGACGTAAACGAACGGCAAACTGATGTAGCCGACATAGGTTGGGTAGTGTTCGAGCAGCGACATGTTGGTGAACGACAGCTGGTTGACCAACTCGCGCGTCCCGACGTATTGCAGCGGGTTGACAACGATTTCTCCATTGCGTCGCCACGTCAGGTTGGGAA
>Ga0315280_10011951_pt1 | contig 10582 bp, 12 predicted proteins | sample YL17G06_40_MG_FD_203697 | JGI IMG/M metagenome (GOLD analysis project Ga0315280, IMG submission 203697) | Sediment microbial communities from Yellowstone Lake, YNP, Wyoming, USA - YL17G06_40 | ecosystem: Environmental > Aquatic > Freshwater > Lake > Sediment | place: USA: Wyoming | collected... | reverse complement strand
AAACTCACCTCCACATCAACAGCCCTCCGTGTCACCCACGACTATCTGAAAATGACCAGAATCAAGAAATACGAAATGAACTTAACTATTTTTGAGCATGCCCTCGAAATCATGGAAATAACACCACTCAAACGACCAAAAGACGCAATAAACGTAGCAACAATGCTTGAACATCACATACCAAAAATAATCACTGAAGACAAAGAATATGACAAAGTGAACCTAATCCAAAAAGTGCACCCAAAAGACCTCTAAAACATTAATGCAGTCTTCAAGCAAAGAAGCCACGTGCCACCACCACGCAGACACACAAACGCACGCAAACTACTAAACTGCACGTCATCCATCAGCCTAAAAAACAGATTAACCGAACTCGCAGAATGCGCCAAAACCCATAACTCAAAAGCCACAGACCTCTTTGAGAAGGCACTGAAAGAACTTAAAAAAAGCGTTCTTACATCTCAACAGCAGCTAAAACTGAAACCCAATGCACATGGTATGACATCGAGCTTCTAGAAGACTCACACGGTTTTCAAAAAACCTCTTAAACCTCTACCCTTCTGCAGGTTCAAGCACCACTTCCATGACGTAGCCTGTGAGGCTTGTTTCTCTGCCTCGCAACAGTTCCCGCGTCAACTTCGGAAGCGTTATGCGCCCGTCTCTGCCCATTCTTGCATAGAAGATTTCCCAGCCGCTGAAGACGTTGAGGGCGTTCACGGTGACCTTTAGAACCTGTTCCGTGTCCATTTTGAACTGCCACCGGACGACTTTGGGAACTTGAACGCGGTTTCCCTTCTGCAGCATTGTTTTAAAAGAGACTTTTTGTGTGAGAGGCATGTTACCAAATCCTTTTCAGGACGCACCGTGACTCTTTGGGACGCTAGTAGACGCAGCCTGCAAGCTTCTTAAGCTTTGCTTCAAAAAAACAACCTGAAACAAGCTGTCCAAACACACAAAAAACAAGCTACTACTACAACCAGACAGCATCGAAAACAAAAACCATCTTCAAAAACAAAATCCAATACGCCACCTCAACAATTAAATGCCTCAAGAATGCGGACTGCTGCATACTCGTAACCGAATGGACGAATTCAAAAAACTCACGCCAGACGACTTCACCAAAAACATGAAACAACCCAACCTCATAAACGGAAGAAGAATCTACAACCCACAAGAATTCAACCAAAAAATGAAGTTCACCGCCATAGGACTAGGACACTAAAATACTGAGAAGATTCTGTTAATTCTTAAGGTCTTGAATGGTTAACGTGTCATCTTTTTAGCCTATAAGCCCCTAAGCGTTAACAGAACCGACAAAATGGAGAGTTTGATATGCAGGATAGGAAATTTTTCGTATGCGTAGATGGAGTCTACATCAAAGACGGGAAAATATTGCTTCTAAAACGTAGCGTAGAGCCATTTAAAGGCTGTTGGCATCTTGTTGGTGGACATGTAGAAGAAAATGAGACGCTAAAAGAAGCTTTAAAAAGAGAATTCAAAGAAGAAACCAATTTGGACATAGAAGTTGGCGACATAATAGATGGAAGAATCGAGAAGACCTTCGACAGGATAAAGATAATAATGACTTTCGAGGTAACTTCTGCCCGAGGGGAAATTAGACTCAGCCCCGAAAGTGAAGAATACGGCTGGTTCGCCAAGATTCCTCCCAATTCTGTTTACAATTATGCCAAGTACTTGCCAAAGAAAGACGCTAATTCCAATAAACCCGCCGAATAGAAAACTGAAAGAAGTAGTAGGCGCTAAGGACTATAGGACTACTACTTCTTGTTGTGGGGATTCGCTTGAAAAACCTTGGAGGGGTAGGAGCGCCTGAAAGTTAGGGTCAGATAGGTTTCTGTGAGGAAAATGCCTAATTCTAATATAGTGCACTTTAAGCCAAAGAAGAAGACGCTAAAGACCATGCTTCTTCTACTAATAACTTTCACTCTTGAGCTGGGCAAATCGAGTTTTGTATTGCCTTCGAAAGGTGATCTTGCTTATGAAACGTTATGTATACTTTTGGTAAACAACTGTTAATGAGAGTAAACGCGTTAACGCTTGAAGTTATGTATACTTTTAGTATACATATATAAATAACTGTATACATAATAGCAGCAACGCAGGGGCTAAGAACATATTCACAGGCAAGTCCGAGAATGTTATCCGCGTTCTATTAGTCGACTACCCCAAAACTTGGAAGCTGCGCGATCTGGCCAAAGCAGCCAACGTATCCCTTCGCTGGGCTTCCATAGTTTCAAGAAGGCTAATTAGAGAAAAAATCGCCATCCGCGAATCAAAACGAGCCGAACTCAAGCTCATGACTCCTGAGGATCTGCTTAGAAGATGGGCGAACTACCAAAATTTTGTAGCAAATACTAAATTTATTGAATACTACTCAAAAGAAGAGGGCATTTCCAAGCTTTTTGAAAAGTTTAAAGGCAAAAAAGGGCCTGAATATGCTTTTACCGCTTTGGCAGGAGCACTGTTGACCGCTCCCTTCGTCAGACCTACGAACGCACACATTTACGTTAAAACCGAAGAAGACGCAAAGAACTGGGCGAACCTGCTCGGTCTAATTCCAGTTGAAGACAACGGAAATGTAAAGTTCGCGATTACAAAAGGTGAAGAGGTTTTTTACGGCTCGCGCACAATTAATGGCGTCAACGTGATCTCAGATGTTCAGCTTTACGTTGACCTGCTAAACTATCCTGGAAGAGGCGAGGAAGCAGCTGCGGAAGTAAAAAAAGCGATAGAAACGCGATGGAAAGAAAAGAAGTGAAAGCGTGTACTCAAGAGAGATAACCGAAGCCTCAAAGTCTGCTCTATTAGAGATAAGCTTAGAGCTAAAACGCTACAGAAATGATATGGTGCTCAGCGGAGGCTGGGCTCCCTACTTTATCACTAATGGGTACTTCGAACATTGCGGAAGCATCGACATTGACTTGGTGCTAAGAACGAAGATAATGAAAAAATACGAAACGATCAAGAAAAGCATCCTTAGGCTAGGTTACACTGAAGAAAACCAATTCAGGCTCTCAAAAACCGTGAAATCTCCAATTGATGGAAAAGACTACGGCGTTCACGTAGATTTCCTCTGCGATAAAGAAGGGATGAAATACGTTGATCTCAAACACGTTCAAGAGGACCTCCAAGCCTTCAGCTTTGAAGGATTGAACATCGCCTTCGAATTCAATTTTGAACAGGAAATCGAAACCATTCTGCCTAACAATGGCGAGGCCAAGACGCAGTTTAGAGTAATTGACCTTGTGGGTTCACTTGCCCTGAAAGGACAGGCTCTAGATGGGAGAGCAAAACCGAAAGACTCCTATGACATATATGCACTGATGCATTACGGTGGCGGACCAGAGAAAGCGGCAGAATATTTCAACAAAACGACCTCAAGGAAGAAGCTCTCCCCCGAAATCAAGAAGCTACTAGTGCACTCCATTTCAGTCGTAGCCGAAAAATTCAAAAATGCAAATCAAATTGGGCCTTTCCAAGTGGAGAACTTCAGCGAGGAAAAATTCAAAAGAAACGTCGTAGCAATCGAGGTAAACCAGTTCCTGAAACTGATCAAAATTTAATTGCATCCACTTCCACGCCTAATTTTCTGCAGGTATATTTGCACCGAAAAATCCACAACGGATTAAACAAGTTATTATTTCTCATTCTCTTTCCAAGCCTCACGTTCGCCAGTTTAAGCGCTTACCACAAGTAAACGCGCCCAAATTTGTTAGTAGAAGAAGACGCACAGGGCTATGCTTCTTTTCTTCTCGCAATTGATAACATAGTTTCCTGTGAATGCGGAATTATCCAGCCCAATCCTCTTTTCAAGTTTTTGTGAAGCGCCAATCTTAACACTTATATTTTACCCTCCATTATTCAACAGGCAGGATTAAAATGTCCAGTAGCGACCTAAAAGAAGTTTTAAAAGAAGTCAAGCTTGTCCGCAAAAAAGTGGAGCGGCTAGAGGAACTTGTAGAAGAAAGGCTTGTTGGCTCAGAACCGCCTTCAGAAGACGAAGTTGAAGCCATAAAGGACTATATTACTGCCAAGAAAAACAAAACCATCGAGCTCGTACCTCTGAAAGCCGCTAAGAAAGGGACATAGCTTTTGCCAGCATACAACGTTTTCATTGAAAAGAAAGCCCGCAAGCAACTTGAAAAACTGGAAGAAGGTGCACGTAACCGAGTAACTGAAGCCTTACACACGCTAAGAGACGAAGGCTTCTCAATAAAACTCGACATCAAAAAGCTGCGAGGATACAGAATCCACTATAGAATCCGAGTAGGCAAATACAGAATACTATTCGAACTTCAAGCAGAGAAAACAATAATCATATACGCCATATTGCCACGCGAGACAGCATACTAGCACGAATCACACTACCTGCTATCCTAAACTACACAAGAACCAGTCTGGGAAAAACGTCAAAAAAGCAACCAGACAACTGCTAAATGAATTGCATTCATAAAGCCAAAAACTCATAGATGCGGTGCACTCGATCTCTTCGAAAAAGCCTTGAAAAAACTAAAAGAAAGACACCTCGCATAAAAAATGTTTATAGGCTTCTCATACCCCTTAAAAACCAGGTGAATTAGTTGTCTGAGGATGTCGCCATAGCTCTCGCAGACTTCAATAAGGATTTCCAGTGGTTCCTCCAAAGCCGAGAAAAGCTTCTGTCAAAATACGAGAACAAGTGGGTGGCAATCTCCAACAACAAAATTCTAGATTCAGACGAAAACTTAACAACACTCATTAAGAGGCTGAAAGCTAAGGGCCTTCAACCGGAACAGACACTCATACAATTCCTCCCCAAGGAACCTATTGAGGCAATATTGTGAAGATACCTGGCTACATAAACTACGGTTACCGCCCTCCAGCCCCATTCTTGGCCGCAGCAATTCTCCTTCACCAATTAAATAAGAGCAAGACTCCCTCTCCTACTAGATACTGGCGCATCAAACACCATGATCCTTTGGGGAGACGTTGAGCGCTTCGGAATAGACGTTTCTAAGATGAAACCTGAAAGGGAGTTTTCAGGGCTTGGAGGATTAATAGGAGCTAAACCAACAGCGAGCACAATAAGCCTCAGGTCCGACAAAGGAGAACTTATTGAAGAGAACGTTGAAGTCCACATCGTTACAAGCACTTGCCCGCATCCAAAGCTAAAACTTCTCCCAAGCATACTGGGACGCGACATCATCAACAAGTACACATTAAACTACAACTACGATGCTGGGAAAGTATACCTAGAAAAATAAGTTACCCAATGGGCATACTCCCACAATTGATTCTCATCCTTGCCGTAAAACTTGGCAAATTCTATTGAGCAACCTATAATCTTCTGGTTTAACAACCACCCAGAAAGCAAAGCTCGCGCTGATTAACGCTGTCCCAAGCACCATAATAAGATGAAAGTTAATTGGTTGCCGAAAATATAGAGGAGGGTATAATCTATTGGTTAAGATTTCCGTCAATAGATACATCACACGGCGCATTGCGACAACAAGAAAGGAAGTGGAGACTTCTACTCAGAAACTTCGGACGAAGATACTTAAGAACCTTCAACTAAACGAGCTAGAGAAACTTGTCAAAGAAGCAACACAGCCCCGATAAGCCCATTTTCAAGTATGTTCAGAGAGGCGTTGTAATCCCTATCGAGCATTCCGTGTTTTTGTTCTCTTGATGCGCCTCTTGGGTTCACCTTCACCACTCGAACACAGGCGCCTTCAGCCTTGTATTCAAGCATCCGAAGGAATTCACCCCAAGAAGCGTCAAGCATCTTTCCAGCCAACCTATGATTGGCAACAATGCCTTTTATGTTCAAGTTCTCAACTGCAATGAAGGCGTAATTATTCACCCATCATAAACCAACTAATAAAAGAAGGCGCAAACGTAACCGCCTACGACCCAGTCGCAATACCACTCGCAAAAACCATCTTCAAAAACAAAATCCAATATGCCTCCTCAGCTATTGAATGCCTGACAAACGCAGACTGCTGCATAATAGTGACAGAATGGGACGAATTCAAAAAACTCAAACCAGAAGACTTCACCAAAAACATGAAACAACCCACACTCATAAACGGAAGAAGAATCTACAACCCAAAAGAATTCAACCAAAAAATGAAGTTCACCGCCATAGGGCTCGGACAGTAAACAACTTTTGGCAATCTTCCAGTCGTCTATTCTAAAACGAATCTTATGCAGGTTCGAGTTGTACTTCTATTATAGGACCTGCCAGTTTTGTTCATCATCCTCTTCGCCTTTAGCAGATCAACATTATAAATAGTGAACGCTGTATACATTAATCGGAGACACTGTGTCATCATGAAGGCTCTTGTGCTCAGCGGCGGTAAAGGCACTCGGCTTCGACCATTGACTTTCACTTGCGCCAAACAACTCATCCCCGTAGCCAACAAACCAATACTAGGCTATGTGCTTGACCAAATAGCAGAAACAGAAATAACCGAAGTCGGCCTCATAACCGCTCCAGAAACCGGCAACTACGTCAAAGAATACGTCAAAAACGGTTCAGAATGGAACTTCAACGTTACCTACATTCCTCAGGAACCTCTCGGTTTAGCACATGCGGTTAAAACCGCCCAGAAATTTCTCGGTCAAGACCCATTCATCATGTGCTTAGGCGATAACCTAACAGGTCAAGGCGTGAACACCCTTATCCAAAAATTCAAAAAAGAAAACCTTGACTCACTGATCGTACTCAAAGAAGTTAACGACCCTTCAAGATTTGGCATCGCTCAATTAGACAGCAATGGCAACATCATCAAATTGATAGAAAAACCCAAAACTCCCATCGGCAACCTCGCCATAATCGGAACATACCTCTTCTCCAACAAAGTCCACAAAGCCATAGAACACATAAAACCCTCATGGCGCGGAGAACTCGAAATAACCGACACCATACAAGAAATGATAAACATGGGCTTCAAAGCCAAAGCCGAAATCCTCAACTCATGGTGGATAGACACAGGCAAAAAAGACGACATACTCTCAGCAAACGCCAAAATCTTGGATGAATACATAAAAAGAGACATAAAAGGAAATATTAAAAACAGCAATGTGGAAGGAAGAGTCAGAATAGACGAAGAAGCAAAAATAGTCAACAGCACAATCAGGGGTCCATGCGTAATAGGAAAAAACGCTTCAATAGAAAACTCCTTCATAGGACCTTACACAAGCATAGGCGACAACTCCCAAATTCTCAACTCTAACTTAGAGTACTGCGTAATCCTAGAAAACGTCATAATCAAAGACGTAGAACGCCTAGAAGAAAGTCTCATAGGCAAAAACGCAAAAGTAACAAAAAACCACCGGAACACGGCCATCAAACTCCACATAGGAGACTACTCAGAAGCAGAAGTTTAAACATCCAGAATCTGAAAATGACAACTATTAAATATCATTAAGTATGATGCAAAATAAAAAACAAAAGCTGGAACAAACATGCTAACAGGCATAACAGTTAAACCACTAAAACGCTTTCCAGACGAAAGAGGCTTCTTCACCGAAATTTTCAGAAAAGACTGGAAAGATCTCATCGAAGACGGCAACATAGCCCAAGCAAACTTATCCATCACTTACCCAAACATAATCAGAGCATGGCACAGACACCTGAAAGGACAAACAGACTACTTCATAGTCCTAAAAGGTGCCCTAAAAATATGCGCCTACAACGAAAAAACCCTAGAACTGAACGAAATAGTCTCAACAAGCCAAGACCTGCAAATAATACGAGTGCCCGGGCATTACTGGCATGGTTACAAAGTAATAAGCAATGAACCAGCGATGCTGCTTTACTTCACAACCAAACTATACGACTATGCTAACCCAGATGAAGAACGCCGACCATGGGATGACCAAACACTAATGCCAAAATTCATAAACGGCAAAGAAGACGACTCCCGCGCAGGCAAACCTTGGAACTGGAACTACCCACCACACAAGTGAAAAACACATGGAACTCCTCGTAACAGGCGGACTAGGCTTCATCGGAAGCAACTTCATACGTCACATGCTCACCAAATACAATAACCTCAAAATAACAAACTTCGACAAACTTTCCATAGGATCCAACCCAGCAAACCTAAAAGACATTGAAGCAGACAACAGATACAAACTTGTGAAAGGAGACATCGCCGACAAGAACCTCATCAAGAACCTCACAAACGAAACAGACGCCATAGTCAACATCGCAGCAGAAACACATGTCGACAGAAGTATCGCAGACCCATGGCCCTTTGTCAACAGCAACACAGTTGGCGCTGTAACCTTGTTTGAGGCTGCAAAAAAACAAGAAAAGCGCATATTACATGTATCCACAGACGAAATTTACGGCGACATAATCCAAGGCTCGTTCAAAGAGGACGATAAACTCAAACCGTCTTCACCATACTCAGCCAGCAAGGCTGCCGCAGACCTGTTCGCGCTTGCCTACCACAGAACCTACGGCTTAAACATAGTCATAGCCAGATGCACCAACAATTACGGACCCTACCAATTCCCAGAAAAACTAATCCCCAAAACCATCATCAGAACCCAACTCGGACTCTCAGTTCCCATCTATGGCAAAGGCTCAAACATAAGAGACTGGATATACGTCCAAGACTTCTGCGAAGCCCTAGACCAAATACTCAACAAAGGAAAAAGCGGAGAAATATACAACGTCTCAGCTGGAAACGAACTCATAAACATAGACATCGTAAAAATGATCCTAAAAATTATGGGCAAACCTGAAAACACACTAACCTTTGTCGAAGATAGACCAGGCCACGACATAAGATACAGTTTAGATTCATCAAAGATAAGAAAGGAATTAGGCTGGAGTCCTAAGCATAGCCTCAAAGAGGCACTTAGAACAACAGTAAACTGGTATGTGAATAACGAGTGGTGGTGGCGACCTTTAGCCACGGAACAAGTTCTTCACCCAACTCCTTGGAAGCTAAAGTGGTAAACATTGAAACTCCTAGTAACAGGGGCAAGCGGACTGCTAGGCCATAAAGTAGCTCAAATAGCAATAGAAAAAGGACATGAAGTTTACTCTCTGTACAAGGCACACCCAACAAATTTTGGAACCCCAATCAAACTAGATTTAACAAATCAAAACGAAATCTCAAAAGTCATCACCAAACTAAAACCCGAAGCCATAATCCACACAGCAGCATACATTGATGTCGACGGCTGCGAAACCAACCAAAACCTCGCGTGGAAAATAAACACAGAAGCAACCAAACACATAGCCACAGCATCCGCCAACATAAACTCATACCTAACCTATGTTTCCACGGACTACGTCTTCGACGGCGAAAAGGGACTCTACACAGAAGAAGACAAAACCAACCCAATAAACTACTATGGCTACACAAAACTGAAAGGCGAAGAACTCATCAAAGAACACGCCAAAAAATGGTGCATCGCCAGATCCAGCGTCCTCTACGGATGGTTAAATCATAAACAAAACTTTGCCACATGGCTAATAAACAATCTAAATCAAAAGAAAGAAGTAAAAGTCCTCAAAGACCAATACGTCTCGCCCACATTGAACACAAACCTAGCCCAAATGCTACTAGAAATCACACAAAGAAAAATACTTGGAACCTTACACACAGCGGGAGCCACAAGGGTCAGCAGACATGAATATGCGCTGAAGCTAGCTGAAGTTTTCGACCTAAACACTGATTTGGTCAAGCCTGTAAGAATGGACGAGATGCCATGGAAAGCCAGAAGACCCAAAGACTCCTCACTGAACGTAAGCAAAGCAAGTACCCTCTTAGACTCAAAACCCCTAAAACTCAACCACGCTCTAGAGATCATGAAAAAGGAAAAAATCGAAAACTAAAAACCACACTCCAAAACCTCACACAACCACCAGACAAACTGTTATGCTTGCACTAAGGATAAAAAATGTAACGTTGGAAAGTTGACTTCACATGGAACAAAATAAAACACGTGCTATGTCAAATCAGGGTTATTTAGCTGAAATAGGCTCAAATTATGCTTGAAATTGGAGTGCGAGGAGTGGGATCCACACCCTTTCACGAAGCCTGAATGACCTGCAAAATCGCGAGCACTCCAGCTTGTTTGGCTCTTCTCTGAAGGTATTCATTGTCCAGTTCGGTTTCTTGTCTGGTCAGCACACTTTTTACGTCTTGTTCATCAATTACGCCTCTATCAGGTCTAGCCAGCTTGTTTACTATGAAATCCTCTGCAGAAATAATCCATACCCAAAAGTTTGTATCTAATTCGGCTTTCTGTCTTCTTCGCAAGGTTTCACCATCAAAAACGATGCCGTCAGGTTTCAACCATAGTTCTATTTCAATGTTCTCTTTCCGATCCAAAATAACGATCAAAGGGTTATTAGGCGAAACGATAGTCGGTTCGAAGTCGGCGGATCGTAGCGAATTAAAGAACTGATTTAGTTCTTCGTTGGTCTTGATTACTACTGCCACGTCAATGTCCACTGTTGTTCGGATTCTTCCGTAGAAAGGAAGGGCATAACCGCCAATTATCATGTAGGGAACGTTTTTGTCTTCAAATAATTTAATGAGCCTGTGAAGAG
>Ga0315280_10011950_pt1 | contig 10582 bp, 13 predicted proteins | sample YL17G06_40_MG_FD_203697 | JGI IMG/M metagenome (GOLD analysis project Ga0315280, IMG submission 203697) | Sediment microbial communities from Yellowstone Lake, YNP, Wyoming, USA - YL17G06_40 | ecosystem: Environmental > Aquatic > Freshwater > Lake > Sediment | place: USA: Wyoming | collected... | reverse complement strand
CCGCTGTCCAAACCTAGACCCTAAAAAGGACATTAAAGCCTTGTTTGTTGGGCAAATGGGAGAATCCTACGAGCATCAAGGACATACAGGTGCAACGATGGCTGACTGGGCTGGTTTGTTGCATATTCCCGCCACCAGAACAGAAGCCGCATGCGCTTCTTCAGGAGTTGCCTTGAGGGCTGGGATCTACGCGGTGCTGTCGGGCTTATGCGATGTTGTTATGGTTGGCGGCGTTGAGAAAATGACCCATAGAACAACGCCTGAAGTGACCGAATATTTGGCTATGGCTTCTGATTATCCCTTTGAACAGTGGCATGGCATAACTTTTCCAGGCTTGTTTGCGTTGATGGCAACTGCGCACATGCATGAGTATGGTACGACGGAACAGCATCTTGCCATGGTTGCAGTTAAAAACCATTATCATGGAAGCCTAAATCCTAAGGCTCAGATGCAGAAGGAAATAACGCTTGAAGCTGCTTTGTCTTCGCGGGTTATTGCTTGGCCCCTTAAGCTTTATGATTGCTCATTAATCACAGATGGCGGAAGTTGCATAATTTTGACAAAGCCAGAACTAGCCAAAAAATACACAGACACACCAGTGCACATAATCGGGAGTGGACAAGCCAGCGACACCATAGGCATGTATGAAAGGGAAGGCTTCACGTCGCTTACAGCAGCCAAACTAGCCGCTGAAAAGGCATATGAAATGGCTGATGTGAAACCAGAAGACATAGATGTTGCAGAGGTTCACGACTGTTTCACCATAGCGGAAATAATAGCCTACGAGGATTTAGGTTTCTGCAAGCCAGGCGAAGGAGGACGTTTAGTGGAAAGGGGATACACAAGGCTTGAAGGGAGAATCCCGGTAAACACGAGCGGTGGACTAAAAGCTAAAGGGCATCCGGTCGGCGCAACAGGGACAGCACAAGCTTACGAGATGTTTTTGCAGTTAACTGGGCAAGCAGACAAGCGGCAAGTGAAAGACGCTGAAGTAGGCTTAACGCATAATGTTGGCGGTTCAGGCGCCACAGCCGCAGTTCATATTTATAGGAGGGGCTAAAGCATGAGCGAACAAGCGCAGCCTTTCACAATAGAACAGTTCTACAAACACATACTTCAAGGAAAACTCATGGGTGGAAAATGCAAAAAATGCGGAAAAATTCACCTCCCACCAAGACCATTGTGTGACAACTGCTTTTCTAAAGACTTCGAGTGGATCGAGCTTCCGCAAAAAGGAAAACTGTTGACTTACACGGTTATTCACGTTGCACCAACGCAATTTCAAGGAATGGCGCCATATGCCGTAGGCATAGTTCAACTTGACAACGGCGTAAAAATCCCAGGCATGATTAGAGTAGCCCCAGAACAAATAAAGATAGACATGCAGCTAACAATAGACTTTGGAACCTGCGCGGCAACTCAGCCATGGCCCCAATGGCCCAGATACCACTTCAAACCAGCCTAAAAAGAAAGAAATCAAAAATCGTCTTTCATAGTATTGTTTTACGCCTCAGAAGTTTTATTAATGTATCCTATTAGGGTTGGCAGGTCTGTTATTGAAGTGATAAAGTAGTTTGCTCCAGAATTGATCAGCTCTTTCGGCGAAGAAACTCCTGTTGGCAAGCCGACAGCAATCGCGTTTAATTCCCTAGCGCATTTCATGTCGCTAACGCCGTCTCCAACAACCATAGTTTCTTCTGGATTAACCCCTAAAGCCTTCAAAGTGGCTTCCAAATGCTCAGCATTAGGCTTAACATATTTCACACCGTCGCGAGGGGTTAATGCATCGAAAAACTCTTCTATTGCAAACCGTTTTAAAACGTAGTTTGTTGACTTCTCACTGTTAATTGTGCATAAGCCAATTTTCAAATTCATCTTCTTCAAAGCCTTTAAAGTTTCCAAAATCCCCGAAAGCAGGCTTGTGGTTTTTGCGGCTTCTAACTCGTAGTTTTCAGCTATTTCTGAAGCTTTTGCGCGAATGTCCATAAAGGCCCCTTCCGATTTGCCATTGTTCTTCATGAAAATTTCCGTCTTCTTCAACATTTCAAATATGCTTTCGTTGATTGATAGGATGGAGGCTGGCAACCCTGCCCTCATTAGGAAACTTCTAACTTCAGCCCTAACAGCTTTATAATCAATGTTGAAACTTGCAATAGTTCCATCCAAGTCAAAGACCACAGCCTTAACAGCCATCAGTTCTCACTTTTGCCATTATGAAATTGAAGCGTTAATCACGTTCTGAAAGAAATATACTTTGTGGTAAAAGCTTTTGTTAAGATTTTGTCTATCAAATAAAGTCTATTCAAGAAGAGATTGCGGCGATAAGCTTTAGAGTCACAATGAAAACATGTGAATTTATGGAAGTTACTCGAACGGAGCGGCTTATTCTGCGAGACTTCGAGGAAGCCGACTGGGAAGCGGTACATAGCTATGGCTCTGACCTTGAGGTTGTTCGCTATATGGACTGGGGACCCAACACGAAGGAAGAAACTAGAGAATTCATCCAGCGAGCAATCGCCCATCAAAAGGAGCAACCTCGCAGAATCTATACGCTTGCAATAGTCCTCAAGCCAAAAAATAAGCTCATTGGAGGCTGTGGAATTTATGTTTCAAACCCAGAAAATCGAGAGGGATGGATTGGCTACTGCTTAAATCGCAATTTCTGGAGACAAGACTATGCAACTGAAACAGCAAAAGCGCTCCTCAAATTTGGCTTTGACCAGCTAAATCTGCATCGGATATTTGCCACATGCGACTCGGCGAACACTGCGTCCGCACGTGTCTTAGAAAAAACTGGCATGCAACGTGAAGGACACTTTCGAGAGCACAAATGGGCAAAGGGAAAATGGCGTGACTCTTTGTTATACGCAATTCTCGACTACGAATGGAAACAATTGGCTTCTACTAACATAAAATAGCGCAAATCTGCGCCCCACAATGTTTTGCGAATTTTGCAAGGGTAAATTGAATATTCAACCTTCAACATAATACTATATTCGATGCATTATGAACTTTGAAGAATACACAAAAGAAAAGCTCTGGCCCATACTCATCGAAACAGTTCACGCCCTAGTTATGTATCCAAACCACAAATCTTACACGAGAGAAGCTATTCTGAACGAAAAACCCGAAATAACGCCAGCAGAATTGGCCGCAAGGTTAAAGATACCCTTTGGCGAAGCCTTGGTAATTCTCTACGAGTTAGCTGAAGAAAGACATTTGAAATCTTAGGCAGAGGCTCAAATTTATCTTTGGCTCTTTGAATCGCTTTGTTTAGCCGCAAATCTTGCTTGTACTTTGTTCTTGTACGAGATGGTTCCGTATCGGTAGCCCATTTCATAATACGTACCTCTAAGAGTGGGATGGAACATGTGAATCCGAACTCCTTACTTCTTTGCCTTGAAATTCTTCATGACGGACGAAAATTTCTCCTTTACAATCTCAATAGGAGTTCCTAGAATCTCGATTTTTTCCAAATGCCCTTCACCGAGGCCTCTTTCAACGGCTTCTTGTATTACTGGCATTTTATCAGGATTCAAGCCTGCGAGCGTGGCTCCAACCGTTTCTACAGCGACTGCATCTCTGCCAACAACTAAGGTGTTCGTTTTTATTCTATATCGGGTGCTGTCTGGCCCAGCATGCGGCATGGCTCCAGCTCCGTGATATGTATACGTAGCATCCAAGACAGCAAGGTCTATTCCACCTATCGCCTCATAAGCGTCTAACAGAACAGTCTCCAACTTCTTGTGAAACCTAGCTTTTTTTGGGTCTGGAATCAAGCCTAAAAGATTTTTTAAAATGCTTCCTTTCTCAAATCCTCGCAACACATGAGTGCTTACAAGCACATTTGGTTTGAAGAGTATGTGAGAGAAGTTAATTTCCTCATCAGCAATCTTAACCTTTCTAGTATTTGTATCGTCTGAAAGATTGAAAGGCACTACTCGTTCAGTAAAAAGCTCCTTCCATATTTGAAGCCTCTCCAAACCTTTTCCTCTGTAATTGTCTGACTCAGCTAGAAAAATCTCGGGGGCTTTGTTGAAACTATTAATAATCGCATTAACTGCGCCAACTGTGGAATGGGTCTCCGCCTTATGATCGAAGACTCCCACCTTGATGACAACAGATCTCTCCGTTGTGTTCAAATCATCCATGCTTCCGATAAGTTTTAGCGCTTGTTCAAAAGACCCTTTGACGTCTTCATTAAACTCAACTATAGCAACTTTTGATGGCATACTTTTCACGTCTTAACCTTTCTAACCTTTTGCTGAACAAAAGCATTTCCAAAGCCTATAGCAAAATTCCCTTCCATTCAGCATTTTTATGTGCCAAGAGGCAAATTTATTTGCCCGATAGCAATACAGTAAACAGATAGGTAAGGCGCCAAAATGAATGATTACGAGAAAACAGAAAAGCTTTTGAAGGCATTGGCTGACAAATCACGACTTCAAATATTGGAATGCATAAAAAAAGGAGTTTCGAATCCAGGCGAAATAGCCAAAAAGCTACAACGGCACAGGTCAACTATTGAAAAGCATTTAAGAGTGCTTTTAACGGCAAACATCGTTGAGAAAGTTCCATCATTGACGAAAGGTGGCCAGCTTGCAATCCGTTATAAAATACGCGACAATGCGAACGAACGTTTAGTTGCGATTCAAAAAGCTTGCCAAAACTTCTAGGTTTATCGATGTCAGGATTCTGAACTATTAGATTATTTGGACACTTGAGGCCTTAAAAGCCAAGAAAACTTCAGTGTTTAGGTTGAGTCCCATCTCGTTGAAGGAACGCTTAGTTATCTGAACTGTGATAGGTTTTCCAATGTCAACTTTAAGTCTGACAACAGAGCCTAAATCCAGAATTTCAACAATCTTGCCCTTGAACATGTTTCTTGCGCTGGATTCGAAGCGGCTTTTAGACAAGATTATGTCTTCTGGACTGACAAAGACTGAAACTTCACCGACGTTCTTGGCGGCTGCGACTATCTGGACGCCGTTGCCAACGTCTATCAGTGTTGAGCCGTCCTCAGAGATTTTTGCGGTTCCGGCAAAAGTATTTTCGACAGCGGCGAAGCTTGCCAAAGTTTTTGAAAGCTTTCCGAAGATTTCCTTTGACGTTTCCACTTCAGTTATTCTTCCGTCTTCCATTAATGCAATGCGATGCGGCAGACTCTTAGCCTGAAACATGTTGTGCGTTGCCATCACTATTGTAGTCTTCAATTCTTGATTCGTGGTTGCTATTACTTCCTCAATGATTCCGGCGTTTTTCGGGTCCAAGTTAGCTGTCGGTTCATCCAAGAGAAGTAGTCTAGTGTTCAGCGCTAAGGCTCTTGCCAACGCCACCCGTTGTTGTTCTCCACCCGATAGCTTTTTGGTAGATCTCTTCTCGAAGCCTTCTAGTCTCACGAGTTTTAGGACCTGTGCGACTTTATAGTCAATTTCGTTTTTTGTAACTTTTCTGATTCTCAGTCCATAAGCAATGTTGTCATAAACTGTCGTGCTGAACAGCACAGTCTTCTGGAAGACGAGGGTACTTTCCATCCGTATTTTCTCAACGTTCTGATCCGTGACTTTTACTCCACAGAAGTGTATTTCGCCGTCTGTCGGTCTCAAAATCGAGGCTAAAATCTTAAGCAATGTCGTTTTTCCAGAACCATTAGGTCCAAGCAAGGCCAGTATTTCACCATCGAGGATTTGCAGGTTTACGCTGTCCAAGACTGTTTTCTTGGCAAAGGTTTTTGTTACGTTTCTAAGTTCAGCAATGGCTTTCATTCTCTTCCTCTTATCCTTTGAATTGTGTTCAATGCTAGGTTTATGGTGAAAACCATGGTGAGCAGTATTATCATAAGGGCGATAGATGTTCTTTGGTTGCCGAGTTGCAGTTCAATCCAGATTCCTGTGGTCAGTAGTTCCGTTTGTCCGTAAATGAATCCGCCAACAAATTGGGCTATGCCCAATTCACCAATTGCACGGTTGAAGCTTGCAATGCCTGCGAGGAAAATCCCCTCTAGGGCTTCCTTCAAGACCACAAAAGAAGCTTGAGATTCTGAGGCTCCTAGAGTCCTGGCTAGATTCGCTATTTCTGGATCAACAGCTTCTATTGCTGTTGTTGCCAAGCTTACAATTATGGGTGTTATAAGTATGGCTTCGCCGATTATTATGGCTGTAGGAGTATACAACAAACGTAGGAAACCAAGAGGGCCATTCTCTCTGGAAAAAGTTAAGAACAAGAGGAAGCCTAGGGCGACTGTTGGTATGCCTATCAAGGAATTAAAGATTGTTTTTATTAAGAATTTGCCATGGAAGTCCTTCATCGCTATTATGGTTGCAATGGGGATTCCCCAGAGGGCTGCAATCAAAGCAGCAGAACCTGAGACGAATAATGAACGCAATGTGATTTCTATTATTCTCGGGTCTACAGAAAAAGAGAGTTGAAGGGTAGCAATCAAGCCATCCAACATATTCATCGAGCTTCTCAGTCCTACGAATACAGCTCTGGATAGCGACTGTCTCTGTATTGTGGTGGGCATTCGTACGATTCATCGCCTTCCTTGATGAACGCGTAGTCTTTTATCCACTGGACTATTTGCAGGGTCGAGTTCTGCTTCAACAGTTGAACAGTGCTGTGAAATAGACTTCGTCCGTACATATTCTTGCCATAGTTGTCTATGAGCTGCTGACCCTCGTCTGAGATTAGATATTTTATGAAGGTTATAGCGTTGGTGAAGTTTACGCTTGGGTGCTTTGTCTGATTAACTGCCATAACGCTGTAGACGTTGAGCAGGTCTTTCGTTTCTGTTATGAAAGCAACCGAGGATACTGTTCCGTCTTTCGAAAGTTTCCAATATGTGCCCGTGTCTGAGAGTGTATACGCTTCGAACTCGTTGGCCATATTGAGTGTCTGGCTCATGCCTTGTCCTGCGCTTGCATACCAAGGTTCCGCAGATATTTGCGTGTAGTTGAAGTTAGCCTTTGCCCAGAGGCTCTTCTCTTTTGTGTGGGTGCCTGAACCGTCACCTCTTGATACCCATATTCTGCTAGTGGTGTAGTTTCTTCCGTAGTCTACTATTTTTTGCAACGCTGTAATTACTGATGATCCATTTATGTGGGCAGGATCTGATTCTGGCCCTACTATCGTGAAGAAGTTGTACGCAATTATTTTTCTGCAAACACCGTCTCCTCCTATGAGGAACTGAGCTTCTTGGGATGGCGAGTGAACAAGTAGGGCATCTACACTGCCTCCCTGAGCCTGCAGTATCGCCTGTCCTGTTCCGACTGCTATAAATGCCAAGTTTATTGGGTATTTCGCTTCAAAGGCTTGTTTTGTCGCATTCAATAATCCAGTTTCATAGAGGCTTGTGGTTGTAGAGATCAACACTCTTGTTCTAATGAGGGATTGAAAATAAACGTATGACCCAGCGATTATTAACACTGTAGCTGCGGCTGCGATAATAAGGAGTTTTGTCCATGTTTGCATTCTTGCCACCGTTATGTTTTGCTATTCATATCGACTCAATTTATAAGGATTACGCACAATAAATAGTAAATGGAATGCTTACCCACAAAAAACATAAGCCCTCATGCAAAATCTGGATAGAATACCGAGGGAAACCCATCCTGGGCAAGGGTGGAGCCCAAATCCTAGAGCAAATAGAAAAGGAAAAATCCATTTCAAAAACTGCTGAAAAACTTGGCATGTCCTACCGTTATGTTTGGAGCTATCTGCAAAAGATTGAGAAAACCCTTGGAGAGCCAATCATAGAAACATATAGGGGTGGCAAATCTGGCGGAGGCGGCGCAAAACTAACCGAACTTGGTAAAAGTTTGCTGGAGGAGTATAGGCGTGTTGAGGACTATCTGGGTGAGGTTCTTTCCGATGCAGAATATTGGGAGGCTGTTGGGTTGAAAATTAGTGCAAGAAACCGTTTAAAGGGAAAAGTATTAACCGTTGAAAAAGAGGGTTTAACCGCAAAAATCAAGGTCGAAATAACTGTGCCAACCTTTGTGACAGCGTTGATTTCGAGAGAAGCCGCTGAAGACTTAGGCATAAAGGTTGGAGATGAAGTGGAAGCAGTAATAAAGGCAACCGAAGTCATGATAGCGAAATAGGCTATTCTACAACGTATCGGTAGGCTATATGTATTCCAGCAGTGGGACTCTTTCTAATAACCCGCAGTACGTCTCCAGGCTTGGCGTCTATGACTTTAACCGCTGGGTCTGAAGACTTAATCTGAGGCAGCTGATAGGGCTGAACCCTATACTCAGAGAGTAGCTGTTCTCTTTCTTTCTCGGTTAAGATTTCATGTTTTGGAACGAGCTTATGCTCGAAAAGGTCAAAGACCGGAAAAGTTCTGGGTAGAAGCTCTATACCCTTCTTTTGGGCACTCTGCTTAACAGCATGCGTGTATCTTCCACTTGTAACTATTATTCCCATTTCCACATCTGCGTCTTTCATGACTTTCTGCAAACGGTTGATGGACGTTATGCCCACGGTGCTTTCATCTGGTAAGCACCATATGAGGGCATTCTGCTTCTCTTTTGGGATTCCAACAACATAACTAATGGCGTCTTTGTGTTTCTCCTTCTTGATAAGCTTGTACCCTCTAAGTTTGATCAAAACTTGAGCTTTACGTTCTTCCAAACTTTCCCCTTTAACACTCAAACCCATAAACTCCTAATTCCAAGAACATTCGAAACCTAAACGAAACATTAACCCTTTAAACTTTACGCTTTATACTTAAATGTTCAGTGATGTTTCGATTAAATGGTGACGAAAATGTCAGATTTAGAGTTTTATCCGCTTACCGCTGAGAGATGGACGGATTTCGAAAAACTATTTGGCAAGCGTGGAGCATGTGGAGGCTGCTGGTGTATGTGGTGGCGACTGAAACGCTCTGAATTTGAACGGCAGAAAGGCGAAGGAAATAGAAAAGCCATTAAAAGAATAGTGGATTCTGACGAAGTGCCAGGAATACTTGCCTATGCCAACGGTCAAGCGGTTGCATGGTGTTCAGTGGCTCTGAGAGAAGCCTATCCAACTTTGGAACGGTCTCGAACGCTAAAGCGAGTTGATGACAAACCAGTATGGTCCATCGTCTGTTTCTTTATTGCTAAACCATTTAGGGGCAAAGGAATCACATTGAAGTTGTTAAGGGCTGCTATTGAGCATGTGGGTAAGCATGGCGGCAAAATCGTCGAAGGATATCCTGTAGAACCTAAAGGGGGTCGCATGCCTGATGCCTTTGCCTATACGGGTTTAGCTTCTACGTTTCGAAAGGCTGGGTTTGTGGAAGTTGTTCGTCGTTCAGAGACTCGACCGATTATGAGATATATCATCAAAGAGAAGTAACTCAATTTCAAACGCGAATTATTATTTTATCGACGTATTTTTTCATGGTATCAGCGAATTTTTCGATGTTTTCTGGCAGGTATGGCTTAAGTGTTTTGAAGTTTTTGTCTAGTGTGTCTTCTGGAATGAATTGTTGGAAGGCGAAGGTTTTTGCGCCTTTAACAAGTTCACCTATTCGGGGTATATCCTCTGCATCAACAAAACCAGGAACAATTGTTGTTCTAAACTCATATTCTACTTTTCCAGTCTTTAGGATTTCAATTGTGTGCAGAAGCGGGGCTGTGTCTTTTGCTCCTAAACGTGTATACTTATCCAAAGAAGTTTTCACGTCCAACGCCACATAATCCACGTACGGCAAACATTCCTCTAAGACTTGAGAATAAAACCCGTTCGTGTCAAGCTTAACCCGAAAACCCTTCTCCTTCAGCTTCCTCAAAAACTTTGGGCTTTCCTTATGCATTGTTGGTTCTCCACCAGTTACGACAACCGAATCAACGTATTTTTTGCGGCTTTCAAGAATCTTAAGTGCAGCTTCCTCCTGCAAAAATGGTGGCTTAGGGTCCACAACTATCCGCCAATTATGGCAGAAAGGACAACGCAAATTGCAGCCAGGCGTGAAAAGCACTGAGGCTATTCTGTTTGGGAAATCGATGAGGCTTGTTTTTTGGATGCCGCTGAACTTCATTGGTTTTTCACTTAGGCTGATATTGTCGCAGTTGCCATAACTACTGATTTGTCAAAGGTTCTGCGTATTGCAAATTCTGCCTGTTTCCCATCATTCCACTGGTCAACTGGCCTCAAGTAGCCGACAACCCGTGAATAAACTTCGCATTTTGCTCCGCAAGTTGGACATTGCTTGTGTTCGCCGTTAATGTAGCCGTGGGTTGGGCATATGCTGAATGTAGGCGTAAGCGTAAAGTAGGGCAACCGCGAATTCCAAGCCACTTTTCTAATGATTTCGGCTGCAGATTCCCATGAATAAAGTCTTTCGCCCAAGTAAATATGAAATACTGTTCCACCCGTGTAGAGGGTTTGAAGGCTCTCTTGATGCTCTAACGCTTCAAACAAGTCTCCATCATGGTCTACAGGCAACTGCGAAGAATTTGTGTAGAAAGGCTCAGCACCCGCTGCAACGTTTTTCTCGTTAGCCACAATTATGTCCGGATGCTTTCTCTTGTCTATGCGGGCAAGCCTGTAAGATGTGCCCTCTGCTGGTGTCGCCTCCAGATTGTAGATGTTT
>Ga0315280_10011949_pt1 | contig 10583 bp, 5 predicted proteins | sample YL17G06_40_MG_FD_203697 | JGI IMG/M metagenome (GOLD analysis project Ga0315280, IMG submission 203697) | Sediment microbial communities from Yellowstone Lake, YNP, Wyoming, USA - YL17G06_40 | ecosystem: Environmental > Aquatic > Freshwater > Lake > Sediment | place: USA: Wyoming | collected... | reverse complement strand
ACCGTTGTACGTCTGAGCCAGCGACGGCAGGCTCGTCAGGGTGTTGAGGAACTGCCCACGCGTCGCCGGGTCCTGGTTGTACACGGTCATCGGCTGGTTGGTCAGCGGGTTGGTGATCGTCACCGGGCTGTAAGCCGATGCAGGCACCGCCGCGTTGACGGTCGTATACAGGTCGGTGAACTTCCGATGGTAGTAGCCCAGGCTGATCGACGTGCTCTGGGAGACCTCACGCTGGAGCAGCGCGACGTATTCCCACTGGTGGGGCCGTTTCAGGTTCGGATCGACCCTGTTGGTGTTTCCGGGGAACCCCGTGCACCTGGCCATGCTGATTTCGGTGATCTGCGCGATGAGGTCCCCATTCGTGTCGGTCCACGGGCACGTCTGGTAGATGATGTTCCGCGGGTTGATGGGCTGGACCAGGGTGATGCCTTCCAGCCGGTCGTACCTGCTGACGCCGCCCTTGAGCGCGGTCCTGCCATTCCCGAACACGTCCCAGGAGAACCCGAACCGTGGCGACACCGTGTTCCAGTTGACGATGCCATTCTGCGCCGCGAACTCACGCGCCGGGACCCAGGTACCGGCGGGGGCGCTCTGCGCGGGAATGGACATGACGAAGCGTTCGAAGCGCACGCCGGGATTGATGGTCAGATTCTTGATCCTCCACGAATCCTGCGCGAAGACGCCTGTGTTGACCCCCTCTTCCATGTGCCCGGTCGGCGTGTTGTACAGGCGCACCGAATTCGGGACGCCGTTGTTCACGATCTGGGTGATGTCGCCCCTGATGGTGAACAGCTCCTGCGACCAGCCCGTCCGCACCTGGACGCCGGTCTTGAAGTTGTGCGAGCCAGTGACGTACGAGACGTTGGCGTTGAAGGTCGTCATCCTGCCGGTGTCATTGTCCTGGCGCGGCGACACACCGGTGATGACCGATCTGATGGGGTCGTAGGTGGCGATCGCGTTCGGATCGGCGTCGGGCTGGAACGACAGGTTGTAGTCAACCGGCAAGGTGAAGACGGTCGCCTCGACCAGGAGGCGACTGGTGAGTGTCGAGGTCCACTTCGCCTCCGCCATGTAGTTGAGCCAGTTGGTCTGCACGACGGCGGAGATCGGATTGTTGACGCTCGCCGAAATCATGTTGTTCGGCCGGTGCCCGCGCCACTTGAAGCTCCGGTCGTACTGCAGCGAGATCTTGTTCTTCCTGCTCGCCTGCAGGGTCAGGCGCAGGGTGTAGTCGGTGATGCGCTGGTCGTCAACCCCCTGCGCGCCGGTCGAGGTAAAGGTATTGCCAAGATAGTTGTTGGCGCTCCAGCGGCGGAAGGTTCCAAAGAACCAGAGGCGGTCTCTCATGACCGGCCCGCCGAGGGTGGCGTTGATGTCATAGACGCTCTGGACCTTGTTCTGCGCCTTGAATCCGAGGGCGATGTACTCCGGTTTGTTGTTGTTGCTCTGCATGCTCGTGTTCGCGCCCGTCGCGAACGCCGAGCCGTGAAACTCGTTGCCTCCGTCGCGCGGAATCATGTTGATCTGCACCCCGCCGACCGGCGCTTCGGCCGGCAGCGAGCTCGTCTGATAGGCGATCTCCTGCATCAGGCCGTCGTTGAAGTAGAAGCCGGTCTGGTTCCCGCCGAACCCCATGTGCTGAATCTGGACCCCGTCGACCATGAACACGTTGTCGTTGTTCGACGACCCATGGACCTGCAGGGTCGGCTGCTGCATGATCTGCGTCCCCCCGACGTCCGGGGTCGCCGTGGTCACGCCGGGAATCAACTGGCCGACGGCGAAGGGATCCTTGCCGGTCGGGATCGTGTCGAGCACGTTGCGGTTCATGACCGATTGCGCCACCGAGTTCTGCACGTCGACCAGCGGCGCCGCGCTCGTGACCGTGATCGTCTCCTGCAGTTCGCCGACCGAGAGCTCCGCGTTGACGGTCGCCGTGAACGACGCGGGCAAGGTGATGCCTCCGCGTTTGACGGTTTTGAAGCCCGTGAGTGTGAACGTCACGGTGTACTCCCCAGGCCGCAGGTCGATGATTCTGTACTGCCCGGCGCCGTCGGTCACCGCCGTCCGCAAGCCCTCGATCAGTGCAGGACTCGAGGCCTCCACGGTAACCCCGGGTAGCACAGCTCCTGACGAGTCCTTCACGACGCCCGCGATCGCGCTCTGCGCGAACGCGGTCGCCGCGGCACCCCAGAAACACAGAAGCAGGAACAGCAGTGTTCTGTGGAGTGCGCCGACCCCGGCGCGTGGGGTCTGGTGATCGGCCGGGACAACCCAACTTGCTTCGCACACGCTGTTGGGAACCATGGTCTTCCCTCCGCCGGAAGAACGGTGGACGTTCGCGCGGACCTGCAGCGTCCGTGATGCTCATCGATGCGGACGCGGCGCGCGGACCTGCTGCAAGTTCCGCGATGCGTGTCGATGATGTGCGTTCCGGGACAGGTTTAGACGCCGGCGGCGCTCTTGTCAAGAGAAAAACTGGTCACGCTGTTGTCGATGCGTGCTTTCAACACCTGGCCGACCTAGAGTCGATTCTCTGAAACTGCGGATTGTGGCAGGCACTGCGCCGTCTCTCGCGCGTCCGACGACGACGGCGGCGGCCGCGGCGTCACCGAACAACCCCGTCGCGATCAGGCTGGGAATCATCCACGGACATGCCGGCCACGTCGGGCGCGTTTCGCATGTCGAGCCCACTAGAAGTTGACCACGACCAAGACCTGGCGCGGCCGGATGGTCGTCTCTGAGTCCGCGGCTGCGTTGGGCGTCATCTCACTCGGCTGCTCGCTTCCCATCGATGAGAGCGGCAGGGTGAACGTCGCGGGACCGTCGCGCACGGAGCGAACACTCGTCGCCTGGTGCATCCCCGGGTCGACAGCCACGGCATTCGAGCTTCCTTTCCGGCAGTTCACGGTGACCGGGTCGTTCGCACTGGCCGCAGTCACCGACGCCGGGGCTGTCACCCTGCAAGGGCTCACGACGACAACGCTGACCGACATGGCCGCCGCCGCGGCGCCGGCGCTCGGAGGCAGTGCGACAGACGTCGCGGCCAGCACGACCGCGCAGACCGCCCATCGGATCGATGACCTGGCTCGGCCTGGAACCCGACAGAGCCGCCGGACTTGTGCCGAGGGGAATCCCGAGCTGCCGGTCCAGACGTGGTTGCCGAACAGCAAGAGGCCCAACGCCCGCAGGAGATGGCCCAACAGCGTCTCCGGCAGCGGACGAGCTGATAGCCCGACGGAGCGTGCAACCGCAGATATGACGGACCGACGAGTAATGACCATGCGGCACCTCGCGCATGCGTTGGCCCTACGAGTCTGTCACGCAAGGACCGCGCCACGACCACAGCTCTTGATCCCCGCTGAACTCGCGCGGGTTTCGCGTGAGGGCGCTCAGGTCGTCAGACCGGTGTGCGGCAATGGACGCGAGACTGTGCGGGGGGTGTTCGCGGGACGGAGCCGCCAGCAGCCGCTCGGTGGTCGGCAGGGTGTCTCAGCGAATCCTGAGATGGAGAGACGAGGAACCGGAGGCATAGCCCGGCCCGCGCGCCTGGCGTGACCCTCTAGTGCACTGGCCCGGACGGCTTCCGCGACTTGACCAGTCCGGTTAGCTTGTGCCGCTCCAGGCGGCGATAGAGCGCGCGGCGACTGAGTCCCAGCGCCTCTGCTGCAGCCTTCTTGTTGCCATCCACCTTCTTGAGGACGCGGATGATCTGCTCGACCTCGAGCGCCGCCAGTGAGCCGGCTGGCGCGCTCAGAAGCGAGACCGCACCCTCCTGTCCGGGCGCCGCAGCCTCCGCCACCTCTGATCCCAGTTGAAGCGCGGCGCCGAGATCTCGCTCCGTGAGCAGTTCCCTTTCGGCGAGGATGCACGCCCGCTCGACGACGTTCCGCAACTCGCGGACGTTCCCCTCCCAACGCGCGGAGAGCAACATTTGCTCAGCACCGGCCGTCAGCCCGGCGACCCGTTTTCGAAGGCGGCGGGCACAATCACGCACAAACGCTGCTGTCAGGTACGGAATGTCCTCCCGGCGATCGCGAAGCGGCGGAAGGTTCAACTCGACGACGTTCAGCCGGTAGTAGAGATCCGTGCGGAAGCGTCCCGCAACAACTTCGGCTTTGAGGTCGTGGTTCGTGGCCGCAATCACGTGGACATCGACCCTGCGGCCCTCGAGCGAGCCCACCCGCTGGGTTTCTCCCGTTTCCAGCACTCGCAGCAGCTTCGCCTGCACCGTGAGCGGCAGTTCTCCGACCTCGTCCAGAAACACCGTCCCGCCGTCAGCGCGCTCGAACAAGCCGGCCTTCGACTCGGTCGCCCCCGTGAACGCCCCTTTCACATGCCCGAACAGCTCGCTCTCGAACAGGGTTTCCACCACAGCCGCACAGTTGATGATGGCAAATGCGCGGCGGCTGCGCGGACCCAGCCGGTGCAGGGCGCGCGCGGCCAGTTCTTTGCCGGTCCCGGTTTCGCCGCTGATCAGCACCGCGCGAACGTGCGGCGCGAGTCGTCGAATCAAGCTGAACATCTCCTGCATGATCGCGCTCCGGCCGATCATGCCGCAGAACTCCAACTCTCGCGCGACGTCGCCTTCCGCTGCCATCAGACGCTCGCGCCGCTGCGCCTCCTCGCGCGCCACGGACAGCAAGCCCCCGAGCCGCTTGAGGTCCAGGGGCTTGGTCAGGTAGTCCATGGCGCCCAGCTTGACAGCCTCGACCGCACTGTCGATCGTCGGGTATCCCGTCATCAGCACCACGTGGCAGCTCGGAAGCCTGTCACGAATCGCGCGGAGCACCTCCAGGCCGCCTACCTCCGGCATCTGCAGATCGACCACCGCGACGTCCACTGCTCTGGATTCCATCTCGACAAGGGCCTCACGGCCGCCAGCGCACGCCAGCACCTCGAACCCGGCCCCGCGGGCCACGCGCGCCACCAGGTCGCGGACTCGACTGTCGTCATCGACAAGGAGCAGTACCGGGTTGTGGGTATTCACGGCCGCGTCTCCTCGAGCTGGCGTCGGCGCATATCGCTTCCCATAGCTCCGCGCGAGGGCCCTTCGGCCTCCAGCCGTGCTTCGATGACACGCCGGTTGTGCTGTATGTCGTTGACCACCAGCACCTTGCCGACAGGCGGTTCCAACCCTGCCATGGCTACACCCCACCCCATTTGGCGCCGATATCATAACTGATTGGACCAGCGGCAGGTCGCAGGAAGTGCGTCGGTGCGGGATGTACGACTCGCATCCTGACGTCAGAAGAGCCGCTGCATTTCCCCGCCTCTGCCCTGCCCCTCCCTTCTCTGGGCCAGGGACTGTTATGAGTTCCCGACCACGCGGCCAGGCACTGCGACCGGAATGTGAGGGGAAGTCCGCCCTCGCTGGAGCCAGTGATGATGTAACGGGAACAGGCACGATGAATCGGAAGAAGACGAGAACGGTTGCGTCCCGAAACACTCGGCGCGCCAGGATTGTCCGCCCGGCGGCGGCTGGCTCGGCAGAGGATGCGCCAGCCGAAGAGACCACCGAACGCAAGCGCGCCGAGGAGGCGCCGCGCGGATCCAGGGAGCAATACCGTTTTCTGTTCGACAATATGCTCAACGGGCTTGCCTATTGCCGAATGGATTACGAAGACGGCATTCCCCAGGATTTCGTCTATCTTGCTGTCAACCCTGCATTCGAAAGACTGACGAGGTTGAAGGACGTGGTCGGGAAGAAGGTCAGCGAGGTCATCCCGGGGATTCGCCGGACCAATCCTGAACTGTTCGAAATCTACGGCCGCGTGGCTCTGAGTGGCAAGCCAGAGCAAATCGAGACGTACGTGGATTCACTCGGCATCTGGTTTTCCATAGCGGTCTACAGCCCCCGCAGAGAGCATTTCGTTGCCGTCTTCGACAATATCACCGAGCGCAAACGGGCAGAGCAACGAACGGCGTGGCTCGCTTCCTTTCCGGAACTGAACCCCAGCCCGGTCATCGAGGCGGACCTGTGCAGCGGTGCCCTGCACTACGCCAATCCGGCGGCCCGACGGCTGTTTTCCGACCTGGAGCAGCACGGCCTAGCGCATCCATGGCTGGAGGGGCTGGTCGAGTTCCTCGCGGCGATGCGCGCTGCCGGGACCACCGTGGCCCAGCGGAAAGTGACGCTGGGCGGACGGTGTTTCCAGCAGAACGTGTCCTATTCCTTCACCGATAACCGGGTGCGCGTGTATGGCATCGACATCACCGCCTGCAAGCAGGCCGAGGATGCCCTGCGCGCCAGCGAGGAGCAGTTCCGGTTGCTGGTGGAAGGGGTAAAGGACTACGCGATCTTCCTGCTGGACTCAGACGGAACCGTTCGTAGCTGGAATGCCGGCGCGCAGTGGTTCACGGGGTATGAGGCCGGAGAGGTCGTGGGCAGGCACTTCTCCTGCTTCTACACGCCGGAGGACGTCGCGGACGGCAAGCCGGATAGAGACCTTCGGGCCGCCATGGAGGCGGGACGGCTGGAAGACGAGAGCTGGCGCGTACGCAAAGACGGTTCGCGATTTTGGGCCAGCGTGGTCACCACGCCGCTCCGCGACGCGGCCGGAACATTCCGGGGCTTCGTCAGGGTCGCGCGCGACGTCACCGCGCGCAAGCAAGCGGAGGAAGAACTCCGTCGAGTCAACCGTGCGCTCCGTGTGCTGACCGAGTGCAACAAGGCGCTGGTCCGCACGACGGATGAAGCCGACCTGCTGCAGCGGATCTGCGCGACTCTCGTCGAGAGCGGTGGGTATCGCGTGGCATGGGTAGGGCTTGCCGAGGCCGGTGGCGAACAGCTCGTGCGGCCGATTGCTCACGCGGGCTACGAGGACGGCTATCTCAACAGAGTGAAGATCACGTGGGGCGACGACGAGCACCGACGGGGTCCGACGGGCACGGCCATCCGAACCGGCCTGCCCTGCGTGATACGGGACACGTTCAGCGACCCGCGGTTTGCGCCCTGGCGCGAGCACGCTCAGCAGATGGGGTATCGATCGGCGCTGGCGCTCCCGCTGGCGCACGACGCTCATACGTTCGGCAGCCTGAGCATCTACTCCGCCGACCCGGCGGCCTTTGACGAGGCGGAACTGAGCCTGCTGGAGGAACTGGCGGAGGACGTTGCGTATGGCCTCGGCGCGCTTCGCACTCGGGCTCACCAGGACCTGGCGGAGCAGGCCCTGCATCAGAGCGTGGCGCGCCTGCGTTCCCTCGTCGAGAACGCTGCGTACGGCATCGGGCATATCTCGCTCGAGGGGTACTTCGTCGCCGCGAACCCCGCGTTGGTGCGTATGCTCGGCTACGACTCGGAAACCGAGCTCCTTCGCATCCCCGTCGTCAACGTGTTCCGCGATCCGGCCGCTGCGCGAGTCCTCGCACAACAGGGCGACAAGTCGGAGCGGATCGAGGGACTCGAAGTCGAGCTGACCCGGAAAGACGGGAGCTACGCACTCGTCCACCTGAGCGGGCGCGTGGTGCGGGCAGCCGATGGCACGCTGGAAGCCGTTGAGATCATCACCGAAGACGTCACCCGCCAGCGGCAACTCGAGGACCAGCTCCGGCAGGCGCAGAAGATGGAAGCGGTCGGCCGGCTGGCCGGTGGCATCGCGCACGACTTCAACAACCTCCTCACCGCGGTGATGGGGTACAGCGAGCTCGTGCTCGGCCAGCTCGAGGCTAACCACCCTCTCAGAGCGGACCTGGAACAGATCCGCAGGGCCGGCGAGAGCGCGGCGTCGCTGACGCGCCAGTTACTGGCCTTCAGCCGCAAGCAGACCCTGCAACCCGAGGTGCTGAACCTCAATGAGCAGGTGGCGAGCGTCGACAAGCTCCTCCGCCGAGTGATTGGTGAAGACGTCGCGCTGGTCACGGTGCCGGGTCGCGATCTTGATTTCGTGAAGGTCGACCCGGGCCAGCTCGAGCAGGTGATCGTGAACCTGGCGGTCAACGCCCGGGACGCCATGCCCAACGGCGGCACGCTCACGATCCAGACCGCCAATGTCGTGCTCGACGACGCGTACGCCCGCACGCACGTCGGGGCCGTCGCCGGGCCGTACGTGATGCTCGCCGTGGGCGACACGGGGTGCGGCATGACACCCGAGGTCAGGGCGCACGTCTTTGAGCCGTTCTTCACGACGAAGAAACGCGGGAAGGGCACCGGACTCGGGCTGTCGACCGTCTACGGCATCGTCAAGCAGAGCAACGGGTACATCTGGGTTGACAGCGAGGTCGGCAAGGGCACGACGTTTCGGATCTACCTGCCGTCCTGCGGAGCGAGCAAGCCCAGGCGGGTTCCGAGGGCGCCCCACCGGCAAGTAGCCGGCGGAGAAACCATCCTTCTGGTGGAAGACGACGTGCCTCTGAAAGGGCTGGCCGCGAGAACCCTCCGGGACTACGGATACAAGGTAGTGCAGGCAGGCAACGCCGAGGAAGCGCTCGACGTCTGCGAGCAGCACAGGGGCCCGATCCACCTATTGCTGACCGATGTCGTCCTGCCAGGCCTGAGCGGGCCGGCGCTCGCAGAGCGCCTGCGGGCGCTGCGGCCGCGGATCAAAGTACTGTTCATGTCCGGCTACTTACACCCTTCGATGTCCCGGGATGCGCTCCTGGCCGTCGGCGGAGCCTTCCTGCAAAAGCCGTACACCATGGCGGCTCTCGCCCAGAAAGTACGGCGGGTGTTGGGCTCGCGCCGGAAGAAGTATAGATGACGGCTCGAGTCGCAGGTCTTCGAGATGCTCACCGGGGCCCTCGACGGTTCTACGCGACGCAAAGCGCCAGCTCCTTCGCGCAGGCCTCGTCGGTCGGCAGATCCGGCGCCGCGCGGACGCAGTCGCGCCCATCGAGCTTCGCCCGGTACATCGCCTGGTCAGCCCGTCCAATCAGCTTGCCCGGGTCGGATTGGCCCTTGGGTGCCGCCGCCACGCCGAGGCTCGCGCTCAGGCGGATCATCTCACCGCGGGACGCGAGGGTAATCTTGCCGATCTCCTCCCTCAGCCACTCGGCGACGTGAAGCGCCCCGGACAGGGGGGTGTCCGGCAGCACAACCAGGAACTCGTCACCTCCGTAGCGGCAGTGGATGTCACTCGTCCGGAGGATGTCTTTGAGCCGGCAGCCTACCGCGGCAAGCGCGCTGTCGCCAATTAGGTGCCCGTACCGGTCGTTGATCCCCTTGAACCCATCGATGTCCAACATCACGATCGACAAGTGGGCTCCTGAGCGCCGTGATCGTTTCAGCTCGAGGTCAATGAGCTCGAGGGCATAGGCCCGGGTGAAACAGCCGGTGAGGCTGTCGTGGATGCTGTTGTCCCGAATCTCAGTGAACAACTGCGTGTTCCTCACGGCAATCGCGACGAGCGCGGCGGCCGCCGCCAGCGTCCGCTGCCGGCTCTCTCGACAGGGCGTCGGGCCGTCCAGGATGCCGAACACGCCGGTAGTCTTCCCGCCTACCGCCATCGGGAAGCACAGGTGCCCGTCCTGCCGGAGGCTGTCTGGCGGCAACAACGTCCCCGCGGCGGGCGCCACGGCTTTTTCGGCGAGGCGCTCCAGGACACTCGCCCTGTCGCCAGCGCCGCCACCTGCCGTGTCGACAACGACCTCCCAATGGCCGTTTGGGCGGATGAGCACCCACACGTCTCGTTCCTCCGACAGCGTCGGCAGATGCCGCCAGAGGACCTCGCGAAGGGCGTCGAGATTGACTGTCCGAGCGAGGGCCCTCCCAAGAGTGCCCAACTGCTCGAGCTCCTCGATTCGCTCGCGTATCTGTGCTGCCTCGGCGGCCATGGTCGCGGCCTGGGCCTTCGCCTCGCCTCGTTTGACGTATTGGTGGGACGTGAAGAGCAGGCCAAGAATGACCAGCGCCGGCAACAGCTCGACACCGTACGTCGCCTCGATTTCGCGCGCAAGTGCGAGGGCGGCGTGGATGGGTGGCTGGAAGATGACCAGGAGTGCAAACAGCAGCCCGGCCAGGAGCACACCATCATGGCGTCCGAACACGCGCATCATTCCATCCCTCCGGCAACGGACGGCGGCTCCGGGTCACCCAGGCGGGGGATCGCGAGCCGGCCCGTGCCTTTGACGTCCGTGCAGCAAAGACTGCGCCCGACGCCGGATGCCATGATGCCAGCCAATTCGGCCTGAATCCGGGCGGGTGTGCGCGAGGTCGATCGACCCAGGTGTGCGGAGATGGCCGCGAGACTGTGCGCGGTGTGCGCGAGCGGATCCTGGGCCCCTCTGCCCTCCGCGGACGGTTGCGTGCCAAGGCCCCGCGGCGGCTTACCGCAGGCCCGTCCGACGGGCCGGCACCGAACGACGTCTATCTTCTTCCATGCGAGCGGCTTCCGGGAACCAAGCGTGACATCTGCCGCAACCGGAGTCGAACACGGCAACGCCTGGAGGCTGGCGCAGTTCACCCTCCACTCTCCGACGGGTTGGTAGCAACGTTTCTTGCACATGTGGGATTCGTCCACCCGGGATCTCAACCCATGAACAACCAGAAACGACCGATTGCCGGCAGGATCCTCGTGGTCGACGATGTCGAGGGCCATGTCGAGCTGTTCAGACGGTTCCTTTCTGCACAGGGGTACGTGGTGACCACG
>Ga0315280_10011948_pt1 | contig 10583 bp, 9 predicted proteins | sample YL17G06_40_MG_FD_203697 | JGI IMG/M metagenome (GOLD analysis project Ga0315280, IMG submission 203697) | Sediment microbial communities from Yellowstone Lake, YNP, Wyoming, USA - YL17G06_40 | ecosystem: Environmental > Aquatic > Freshwater > Lake > Sediment | place: USA: Wyoming | collected... | reverse complement strand
GGGGGACGGAGTGGCCGTCGCCAGGGGCAAGGGGGCGCTGCATCTGGAGAAGGTGCGATTGGCCGCTTGCCGGCCAATGAACGTCGCAGCCTTCCTCCAAGGCCGGCGCGATTTCGTGGCCGGCCGTTAACTGCTAACCGCTAATGATGATGCGAATTGTTGTGGTGGGAGCGGGAGCCGTCGGTGGGTTCGTCGGAGCGCGGCTGGCCCTGGCAGGCAACGAAGTCACGCTGGTGGGGCGACCGTGGCTGGTGGAGGCCGTGCGGGCGCGGGGGCTGCGGCTGATCGAACCCCGGCGTGAGTGCCTGGTGCGCCAGGGGCTGGTTGCCGTCTCCAGCGCGGCCGAGGCAGCCGCCCTCGGTCCCTTCGACCTGGCACTGCTCACGGTGAAGACCTACGACACGGCTACCGCCATCCGCCAGATGCAGGAAGCTGACCTGGGGCGTCCGCCGGTGCTGTGCCTGCTCGTCCTTCAAAATGGCGTCGGCAGCGAGGAACCGCTGAGCCAGGCTTTCGGCGCCGGACGGGTGGTAGTCGCGTCGCTGACTCAGCCGGTGTGCGTGCCGGAGGCGGGCGTCGTGCAGCTGGTGAAAGAGCGTGGTGGGCTTGCGTTAGCGCCGATGGCGCGGGGAGCGGAGATCGGCCACGTGGCAGCAGTATTGAGAGAGGCTGGCCTGCGGGTGCGCCTGTACCGGGACTATTGGGTGGTCAAGTGGTCCAAACTGCCGCTCAACATGCTGGGCAACACCATCCCCGCCATCCTCGACATGCCACCAGGGGAAGTCTATGCCCGTCCGGGGCTTCTCCGGCTGGAGATCGCCGCGATGCGGGAGTTGATGGCGGTGACGCGAGCACTGGGAGTGCGGCTGGTGGACCTGCCCGGTTATCCGGTACGCCTGCTGATGTGGGCATTGTGTCGCCTGCCCACGCCGCTACTGGCCCCGTTGCTGCACCGGCTGGTGGGAGAGGGGCGAAAGGGACGGGTGCCCTCGTTGCAATGGGGTCTGGTACAGGGACAGAGGCGCTCCGAAGTAACCGACCTGAACGGTGCGGTCGTGCGCTATGGAGAGCGCATGGGTGTGCCGACGCCGACTAACCGGCTGCTGACGGAGACGCTGGAGGCGATCTACGCCGGGGAGTGTGCCTGGGACGAGTGGCGTCACCGGCCTGGACGATTGATCGAGGCGTGGAGGCGAGCCGTCGCGCAGGCCTGAAGCATGGTAGTGCGGCACATGTCGGGTAGGTCATTCCAGCCGTTCAAGTACAGACGCGAGATAATCTTTGACTTCTGAGGCCGTCGAAAGCGAGAGCACGTGATCCGCGATCTGCTGGGCTTCGGCCACGCTCAGGGAGCGGATCAGTTGCTTGGCAGCAGGGATGGCGTGTGGGGTCATACTGAACTCGTCCAGCCCCAGCCCCAAGAGTACCGGGATTGCCACCCTCTGCCCGGCCAATTCCCCACACAATCCCACCCCTTTGCCAGCCACGTGGGCGGCCTCAATTACGCCGCGGATCAGGCGCACCACCGCCGGGTCCAATGGATAGTAGAGATGGCTCAACCGCTCGTTGCCCCGGTCGCAAGCCAGGGTGTACTGGGTCAGGTCGTTAGAGCCGATGCTGAAGAAATCCACCTCCGGCGCGAGAATGTCGGCGCCGATAGCCGCAGCCGGGGTCTCGACCATGATCCCCACCTCAACCTGGCCGGCGTGGGGAACGCCAGCCACTGCTAGGTCGCGCCGCGCCTGATCGAGGGCCGCCCGGGCTTGCAAGATCTCATCACGGGTAGCCACCATCGGAAACATGATCTTCACGTTGTGCCCCACGCCAGCGCGCAGGATGGCCCGCAACTGTGGCTGAAAAATGTCGGGACGCTCCAAGCAAAGGCGAATAGCCCGCACACCCAGGAAGGGGTTCATCTCCGGGCCAATGTCCAAGTACGGTAACTGTTTGTCCCCGCCGACATCCAGCGTGCGCACGATCAAGGGGCGCTGGCCCATCACCTCGGCGATAGCGTGGTAGGCTGCATATTGTTCCTCTTCATGAGGCAAGGTTGTTCGCCCCAAATACAGGAACTCGGTGCGCAGCAGGCCCACGCCCTCCGCGCCGTAGTTGATCGCCTCGTAGGCCGAGGCTACGTCTCCGATATTGGCCACCACTTCCACGCGCCGCCCGTCGCGGGTGACGGCCGGCTCCGCTGCTCGCTCCAATACCTCAGCCTGGACTACGGTCAGGCGCTCCTGGCGCGCGCGATAGACGCGTACTGTCTTCGGAGAGGGGTTCACCTCCACCACGCCAGTTTCCCCATCCAATGCCAGCGTGCTCCCTGGGGGCACAGCCAATATGCTCTCCCCCAGTCCGACTACAGCCGGGATACCCCACATACGGGCCAGGATCGCCGTGTGAGAAGTTGAGCCACCCAGCGCGGTGCACAGCCCGCGCACCTGCATCCGGTCCAGCAGGGCCGTCTCAGAGGGAGCCAGATCATCCGCCACCACGATGACCGGTCCTGGCAGTTCGCTGAGTTGCGACTGGCCGATTCCTATGAGCACGGCCAACAGTCGGTTACCCACGTCCCGCACATCGACGGCCCGCACACGCATCAACTCGTCGTCCAGGCTCTCAAAGTGGCTTACCCATCGGTCAATGGCATCGCTGATGGCAGCCTCGGCATTGCAATGCTCAGTGGTGATTTTGTCCTCGACGGCGCGGAGCAGTTCATTGTCCTCCAGCATCATGCGGTAGAATTCGAAGATGCGCCCAGTCTGCTCGTCGGTAGTGGCGGACACTTGTTGCTGTACTTGAGCGAGTTGGCGGCGGGCAACGTCCAGTGCCTGCCAAAAGCGGTCTATTTCGGCCTGGGGATCGTCCACCGTGCGTCGTTCCACATGCAGGTCGGGTCGCCAATAGACAAAGGCGGGGGCGACGGCATATCCCTCGGAAGCGCCAACTCCCTGCAGGCGGGGAGGCAGCGGGCCCCGCGGGACAACCCGCGTTGGGGTAGGCTGCGGAGCGGGACGTTGGGGAGGAGCAATGGCCTCTTTCTCCTCCCTCCCCATTTCTTCTTCCATTTCGCCAAAGCCAGCCTCCACCAGCGCACTCAAGGCAGCGATGGCCTCGTGGGCGTCCTCGCCCTGGGCCACGATGCGGATCCACTCACCTTGTCGGGCGGTACCCTGGCTCGCCACCTGCATCATGCTCTTGGCATCCACCGGCTGGCGGCCCCGAGTCACGTTCTGCACAGTGATCCGCGAGGCAAATTGGCAGGCGGTCTGCACAAAGAGGGCAGCGGGGCGGGCGTGCAGTCCAATCGGGTTGGGAACAACCAACTCGACGCTCCGCGAGGGACCTGTTGGGGGGGGTGGAGCCTCCATCGGAGGTGCCGGTGGTGCTTCCTGGGGAATTTTGGACATCTCCAGACTGGTCTCGGCGGCACGCTGAACCTGATCCAGGTCGTCGCCCAGGGAAGTGGACACGGCTGCGGCGATGGCACCCTCCACCAAAGGGGCATTGCTCAATCGAATGCGCGCCTGACGCTCCGGAGGGAGCATTTCCAGCACCATCTGGGCAGTCATCACCGCACTGCCCAGGTCCATTAAAATCAGGACGCCGTCATCGCTGTACACGGCGTCCATAGCCTGCTGGATTTTCTCAAAACTTGTGCCCAGTCCTCCATCCTCAAGGCCGCCAGCCGCGGCGATGGGTAAATCACTCCGCGCACTCATCTGACTGGCCACCGCGCAGACGCCTTCGGCCAGTTCCTGGCTGTGTGCTACGACTACGATGCCGACCAATCCGACCCCCTCGCCGATGATTCAGCGCCCCAGGCGGACAGTTACTCTTTTGATGTAGGTCAGGCCCGTGTCCTGATGCGATTCTCCCTCTAAACCTCTCAGAATCGCTCCCTCCGCCCTTGACTTTACCGGATTCTCATTAACTGACAGCGACCATAAGTTCGCGGCAGCAAGCCGCAATGTCAGCACCACCCGCCCCCCAGACGATATTGCCGTCGCAGAAAGCGCGCTTGTCCACATACGTCGCTCCGGCGCTGACCAGGTCGTCCTTTAAGCCCAGTGTCCCGGTGGTCCGGCGCCCGCACATGATGGCCGTCGAGATGAGCACCGATCCAGCGTGACAGATAGAGCCCATAACCTCGCCGTGAGGGATAGCACCCCCTGATAGCGACCCAGCTTGTTCGGCGCCCACCCGCCAGGGATGAGTACCGCGTCGAAGTTATGGGAGCTCACATCATGTGCGCCAGCGTCCGCTGTGGCTGTCACTTGCTCACATAAGTCTCGCCAGCCTTGAGGCCCACTACAGTGACCTCCGCACCTTCGTCCTGCATGCGCATCAGCGGCACCCAGATCCTCGTAGGCAAGGGCAAACAAAACGGGGCAAGACGCTCATGCAAGCCGCTCCGCAAACGGTGCAGCGGGGAGTTCCTACACTACCGCATTTTTCGACAGAGTTATCCCAATTTCTGGCAGGCCGGGCAATCGCTCACCTCTACCGGAAGGACTGTGGAGCTTTCTCCCCGGCCCACGTGACCTACTGCCCCACAGCGACAGGCGTACCATCCCTCTTGCACCTGGTCAAAGGGCATACGCGTGTGGGTTAGGTCAATGACCTCGACCCCACTTCTCCAGCGAGCGTTGGTGATCAGCCGCTGGCAGCCTGCCGCCTGCAGCCGGTCGAAGTACTCGCCGAAGTGCTGGCAGTGGCGCATCAAGAGCACGGCGAGCGTCACCCCCGGCGGGATGGCGATGTCCAGGGCGTTGGCACAGATGACGTGCAGATTGCACGGCAGGTCGAAGCCAATCCTGCTGAGTGCCGCTCCCACCAGCAACGGATTGACCTCCACACCGTACACCTTCCGCGCCCGCTCCGCCATCTGCAATGCTAGCCGCAAGTCGCCAGCACCAAGGTCCAGGACTATGTCACTTTTTGCGAGACTTTGCAAGACCAGGGCGTAAGTGTCATCGTCGTAGGGACTGAACCAACCCTCCCAGTCCGACAAACCGTGGCGGGCGGCGAAAGCGGCAAAGCCCGCGCGAAATTGAGCACGGTTCTCCTCGGTGCAACCCGCCAGGCGGCGAACCGCTTTCTCTGTGTCCAGCCCACCAGTCCGGTCCACCGGAATAGTTTCTCTAACCATCGTCGCCGCACAGGAAAGCACCAGCGGGATCACCTCTTCTTGCGCCTCTTCAGGATCACCCACCCCGATCGCTGCATCACTACAACCCAGAATCCGATCCAGGCCACTGGGAAGAGGATCACGCTGACCCCTCGGCCCGCCCTGTAGAACATGAACTCGCTACTGACCAAGGGCACAAGAAAGATCAAGACCCAGCCCCAGAGTGGAATCCAGCCGTATTTTCGGGACTGCTCTTCCTGATCTTGTGGCTGAGGCGACTGAGGTTGTGACGCAGCCCGTTGATTCCGGCCTGGACACGGCGCTCTCTTTTCCCGCTTCTTGCTTTTCCTCATTGACTGGGCAATATCATTACCCCCTGGGCAATGGCTCCAGGTGGGTGCGACAGGGCACATCAATCCCCATCTTGGCGCAGACCAGGTCAACCGTCTTCTCGGCCATCAAGCGGGAAGTGGTCAATTTTCCGCCGGTAATGGTAATGAAGCCACCCACACCATCCAGCACCTCGTGGTCGAGGGTGTAGAACGCCCGGCTGACTTCTCGCCCCTCCTCCTTCTCACCACCCTCGACAGGGGGCTCGTACAGGGGCCGGACGGCAGCGTAACATCGCTGCAAAGACATATCCTCGATCATAGGCACCATCTGGATACACTGATCCAGCATCTTGTTCACTTCCCATTCCTCGATGACGTAGTTGTCGGGGTCCTCGACACCTACCGAGGTGGTGCCCAGCACGATGGTGGTACCCACGGGGACGATAATGTCGCCATCCGTTGGACGGCGGCAATTGTTGATGGCCCGCTTCACAGGGCGGCTATCCAGGACGACCATCGTACCCTTGTCGAGGACCATCGGAACCTCAATGTGGGCCAGATTTGCGACCTGACCCGACCACGGGCCGGTGGCGCTGACCACGTACTCGGCATGGACAATGTACTCGTCGCCGCTGGTCTGATCCACCGCTTTGACGCCGACGACCCGGTCGCCTTCACGCAAGATGGCCGTCACAGGAGTGTAGAGGAAAACGCGCGCCCCGTACTCCTTGGCCGAAGCGACGTTACCCGTGCACAGGTCCCAACCGTCAATGCTACCATCGGGCACGGCTACCGCCTGACGGACCCTGGGAGACAACTTCGGCTCTTGGCGCAGCGCCTCCTCACCGGAGAGCACCTCGGTCGGAATGCCTACTGCGGCACAGCCATCCAGGAAAGAAGGCAAAAATTCCTCGCCAGCGTCGTCGAGCACGACGAAGAAGCCGCCCGTGTCTTCAATGGCCTGCGGGGCGATGTGACGCAGGATCCTATTCTCTTCGATGCACTCCACGGCTGCGGGTTGATCTTTCACCGCATAGCGACCACCGCTGTGCAGCAGGCCGTGGAAGCTGCCGGTCGTGCCCTCGGATAGATTGCCCCGCTCGAATAAGGTGGCCTGGAGACCTCGCATCGCCAGGTCACGCAGCACGGCCGTCCCGGTCGCGCCTCCGCCGATTACAACGACTTGTGTTTCCAATTTCATCATCTTCCTCCTATCTTCCCTTTCCTCCTAGGACAGGGCTAAATTTAACCATTCAACACCGCCTTACACGCTGCAGAAAGGGCTGGGAGCACGTTCTCCCACTCATCCACAATCCCAATGTGGGCGACCTTGAAGATGGGCGCATCTTCATCCTTGTTGATGGCAACGATGGTTTTGGACGCACCGGCCCCGGCCATATGCTGGGGAGCACCCGAGATAGCCACGGCGATGTACAGGTTGGGAGCCACGATCTTCCCTGTCTGACCGACGAGCCGGGAGTGGGGCACCCACCCCAGATCGGCGGCTGGCCGCGACCCCCCGACCGCTGCGCCCAGGACGCCGGCCAGATCCCTCAATGCGGAGAACCCTTCGGCGTTCCCCATACCCCTTCCTCCGCTCACGATGATCTGCGCCTGGTCCAGGCTGATCCCCTCGATCTTCTCCTGAATCTTCTCCAAAAATGATACCTGGGAGGGTATGGAATCTACGTCAATCTCCAAGGCCTGCACCTGTCCCTGGCGCCCCGGGTCGGCCGGGAGGGGTTCGAAGGCGCGAGAGCGTATCGTTGCCAATTGCATTGGGCCACCGGCGACCATGTAGGCCATTGCTTTCCCTCCGTAGACAGGACGCAGCCAGCGAATGACTCCGTCCTCGATCTCAAAGCCCACGCAGTCGGTTATGATGCCTGTCCCCAGCCGGTAGGCGAGGCGGGAGCCAACGTCCCCGCCTAAAGCATCATGGGGGAAGAGAACCACGCTAGGAGAGAGCCTCTGTACGGCCGTCTCTAGCATCCCCAGCACAACCTCCGCCTCGTGATACTGTAAGCGGGGATGGCTGACGGTGAAGACCTCATCGGCTCCGCGGTGTACCAGCGTCTCCCCATACTCCTCCGCATCCGGTCCGAGAAAGAGTGCTTGAACGTTGCCATCCCCCAGTTTATCTCCCAACTGCCGGGCCGCCGCCAGAAGTTCCACCGAGGCACGGGGAAGTTCTTCAGCAGAAGCGAAACAAAATGCCAAGATGTCCGTCATCACTTCACCCTTCAGATGAGTTTCAGTTCCTGGAGGCGCAGAGCCAATCGTTTCCCCTTCTCTGGCCCCGATTCCCCCTCGATGAACTCGCAACGTATCTCCCGCTTAGGGATGAACAGTTGCTCCAACTTAATTCGTGCTGCCTCCGGTCCAACTGTAGCCGGGTCGAGGCCCAGTTCAGCGGCAGACCAGACGGGAATTCTCCTTCGCATACACGTTCTGATGCCCCTGATTGAGGGGTAGCGGGGCACATTGCTCTCGTCATTCGTGACAGTAGCCAAGAAGGGCAGCGACGTTTCCAGAACCTCATACCCATCTTCTGTCGGCCGCCTCAGGCGCACCTTGCCATCCCCTGGCTCGATGTTGGCTACCAGAGTGACGCAAGGGAGGCCCATCTCCTCCGCCAGAAACGGTCCCACAAGGCCAAATTCCACATCGCCCGCCTGTCGGCCGCACAGCACTCCATTAAACTCACCCAACCTCCGCAGCGCAGCAGCCAGGATGTGGGCCTTGCCAAAGGAATCGGAGTCGTCAAAAGCCGGGTCAGACAGGAGGATGGCTTCATCGGCGCCCATAGCCAGGGCAGTGTGTAGTGCCTCCACTGCTTCCGATCCGCCGATGGTAATGATCGTCACTTTGCCGCCCACTCTCTCCTTCAGTTGTAAGGCGACCTCAAGCGCGACTTCATCGAAACTGCTAATAACAAGAGCCTGTTTACCCCGTATCTGTTTCCGCTTGACGGGATCAATCTGAAATACGTGGGGAGGTATCTCGGGATCAATAATCTGTTTCAGACAAACAACGATGTGCATCCCCCCTCCACATAACCGTTCGGCGTATACGTCTGGGTAAGGGCAAGCCTTACCTCCACGTGACTGTGGTACCTGACTTGTCGCCTTTCACCGTATCTCTCCGTCTGTTCAACAAACGGATCGTTTCCACCGTTCCTTTTTTCCTGTCAACGAGCTTGAGATAGGTCGTGACCGCGGTTGCTTCCGGGACATAGGTCACGAAATCAAAGGCCACCATGCCAGCCATCAGCTCCGAATCATAAGGGCCTTCCCAGTCAGTCATGCCGTCTTCCAACTCATACTTGATCCAGAATTCCCAGGCTTTTCTGCTCATTTGAGGCTCAGCACCTACGCCAATGAATTGCCTGATCTGCACCCTCTACCTATCAATAAGGAAGGGAAGACCCCCTGGTGGAGGCCCTCCCTTCCGCCCATGTTGGGGTCCCGGTGCCAAGAGGGATGCCGGGAGTGGCTAGCTGCCCTTCTCGACCCACTCGCGGGTGCGGGCGATAGCCTTTCCCCAGCCCTTGTAGCCCTCGGCTCGCTGCTCGTCGGTCCACTTGGGCTTGAAGACGCGGTCCACGCCCCAGTTGGCCCGCAGGTCCTCCAGGTTTCCCCAAAGGCCAGTGGCTAGTCCGGCCATGTAGGAGGAACCCAGAGTAGTGGTCTCTTCCACCATGGGCCTCACCACCTCCACGCCCAGGATGTCGGACTGGAGCTGCATCAGGTAGTTGTTCTTCACCGCTCCACCGTCCACCTTGAGAGCTTTCAACTCCACGCCGGAGTCCTTCCTCATCGCCTCCAGGACGTCCTTTGTCTGGTAGCAGATAGCCTCCAGGGTGGCGTGCACCAGGTGCTCCTTGCGGACGTAGCGGGTCAGGCCGACGATGACGCCGCGGGCGTACATGTCCCAGTAGGGAGCAAAGAGCCCGGAGAAGGCAGGCACGAAGTAAATGCCCCCGGCGTCCCCAACCTCCTTAGCGATCGGCTCCGTCTCCGCGGCAGTCTCGATTATCTTCAGGTTGTCCCGCAACCACTGGATGGCCGCCCCGGTGATGGCGATGGAGCCCTCCAAGGCGTAGATGGCCTTGCCCTCTTCCACGCCATAGGCCACGGTGGTCAGCAGCCCACTCGGCGAGGGGACGATCTTACTGCCGGTATTCAGCAACATGAAGCAACCGGTGCCGTAGGTGTTCTTAGCCTCGCCTACGCCGAAGCTGGTCTGGCCCACCAGCGCGCCCTGCTGGTCGCCCAGGTCGCCGCAGACGGGGATCTCCGCCCCGAAAGGCCCACTCTTGGGGGTGAAGCCATAGAGCTTCTTGTCGCTGGAGGGGCGGATCGTGGGCAGCATCTGACGCGGGATGCCCAAATAGTCGAGGATTTTCTGGTCCCAGTCCAGGGTCTTGAGATTCATGAGCATGGTGCGCGAACCGTTGGTGTAATCGGTGACGTGCGCTCCACCATGAGGACCGCCAGTCAGGTTCCAGATCAGCCAGGTGTCAATGTTACCAAAGATAGCCTCGCCCTTCTCGGCCTTCCCTCGCACGCCAGGGACGTTGTCCAGGATCCACTTGATCTTGGGCCCGGAGAAGTAGGTGGCGCTGACCAGGCCAGTGGACTCCTTGACGTAGGGCTCCATGCCATCGTCAATGAGCTTCTGGCAGATTTCGCGGGTGCGGGTGCACTGCCAGACGATGGCGTTGTAGTAGGGCTTGCCCGTCTTGGGATCCCAAACGATGGTGGTCTCCCGCTGGTTGGTGACCCCGATACCCGCGATCTCCTTGGGATCGACGCGGCTCTTCGCCAGGGTGTTCTTGACTACCTTCTGGGTCTTCTCCCAGATCTCCATTGGGTTGTGCTCAACCCAACCAGGCTGGGGGTAAATCTGCTCGTGCTCCTCATACACCCATGGGAGCGGCTCGCCCTTTTTGGTGAAGAACATGCAGCGGGTCCCCGTAGTCCCATTATCAATCGCTGCTGCGTATTTCTTTGCCATGACACTTGCTCCTTTATCCGGTGATATTTTGGCTACGGAATGATTCGATCTTGTGCTTTTTCCCCTCTATCACCCCCTCTCCAAGACCCCTCGTGCAAAAA
>Ga0315280_10011947_pt1 | contig 10584 bp, 10 predicted proteins | sample YL17G06_40_MG_FD_203697 | JGI IMG/M metagenome (GOLD analysis project Ga0315280, IMG submission 203697) | Sediment microbial communities from Yellowstone Lake, YNP, Wyoming, USA - YL17G06_40 | ecosystem: Environmental > Aquatic > Freshwater > Lake > Sediment | place: USA: Wyoming | collected... | reverse complement strand
TGCATCTTGAGGGTCGGGTCGGATTCGTCCGCCACGATGCAGGAGGGCGACTCGGCCAGGCGGGCGCTGGCCCGCACGTCCTTGACCTCCTCGCCCAGGACCTTCTTGATCTTTTTCAGCAGGGGCCCGATCTCTTCCTCCCCCTGCCTGTCGCCGGGGGATTTCAGCTCCGCATCGGTGCCGCTGCGGTTCACCGCTTTCAGCTCCACCTTCTGGTACTTGCCGATCAGGGGAACGACCAGCTCGTCTATCTCATCGTCCATCAGCAGGACCTCGATGCCCTTCTCGCGGTAGGACTCCAGCAAGGGAGAGCCCCTGAGGCTCTCCTCCCTGGCTCCGGTCAGGTAGTAGATGGCCTTCTGGTCGCTCTTCATCCGTTCCTTATAGGCCGCCAGGCTGGTCAGCCCCTTCTCCATGGTGCTCTTGAAGCGCACCAGCTCGAGCAGGGTCTCCCGGTTGGCGATATCCTGGTAGAGCCCCTCTTTGATGGGGATGCCGAACTCCCCGTAGAACTGGGCATACTTCTCCGGGGTGTTCTGGGCCATCTTCTCCAGCTCGGCCAGGATCTTCTTCACCGCCTGGGCGCGGATGGAGCTCAGGATGCGGTTTTCCTGGAGCATCTCCCGGCTGACGTTGAGGGGCAGGTCTTCGGAGTCGATCACCCCCCGGATGAAGCGCAGATAGGTGGGCAGGAGTTCCTTTTCGTCGTCGGTTATGAACACCCGCTTCACATAGAGCTTGACGCCGGGGGTGTAATTGACCTGGAACAGGTCGAAGGGCGCCCGGGAGGGGATGAAGAAGAGAGTGGTGTACTCCAGGGAGCCCTCGGCCTGGAGGTGCATGATATGCAGAGGGTCCTGCGGATCGTGGCTGATGCTCTTGTAGAACTCCCGGTATTCCTCCTCCGTGATCTCGGCTTTGGGCCGCTTCCAAAGAGCCAGGGCGCTGTTGATCTGCTCGACCTTTTGCTCCTTCTTCTCGCCCTCGAGCTCCTCGTAGTGCAGGTAGATGGGAAAGGCGATATGGTTGGAGTATTTCCTCACGATCCTCTCGATCTGCCAGCGGTCCGCGTACTCCCGCCCCGCTTCGTTCAGGTACAGGGTCACGGTGGTGCCGTTCTGCTGGCGCTCGGCCGCGCTGATCTCGAAGTCCCCCTTCCCCTCGCTGAACCACTGGAAGGCCTTCTCCTCCCCCGCCTTCCGGCTGGCCACCACCACCCGCTTGGCGACCCCGAAGCAGGAGTAGAAGCCGACCCCGAACTGGCCGATCAGGTTGGAGTCCTTCCTGGACTCCTCGCTCAGGGATTCCAGGAAATGTCGTGTGCCGGAGCTGGCGATGGTGCCCAGGTCCTTTTCCAGCTCTTCCGCGTTCATGCCGATGCCGTTATCGGCAACCGCAAGGGTGGGCGTGCCGCCCTCGCCGTCCTGCGCATAAAAAACATCGATCCTGGGCACGAAGGCGAAGGCCTTGAAATCGTCATGGGTCAGGGTGAGGAGCTTGAGGTGGTCCAGGGCGTCCGAGGCGTTGGAGACCAGCTCTCGTAAAAAGATCTCCGGGTGGGAGTAGAGGGAATGGATAATCAGCTCCAAGAGTTTGTTAACTTCGGTCTTGAACTTATGCCGTGCCATGAAGGGCTCCTTGCCACGATAAAGAATGGTCGCTGTGCTGTTTAGGCTTAAGATACATCAAGCGGCGGGAGGAATCAAGAATTATTGGTTGACTGTGCCGGTAAAGAATCTTAGATTAAAGCCGAACCCTGGTGAAGGAGGCAGACACCATGTTGGTAGGAAAAAGGATGACCCGCAACCCGATCACGATCAAGCCCGATACGCCCGTGGCGGAAGCGCAGGCGATCATGCGCCGGGAGAAGATACATCACCTTCCCGTGGTGGACGAGCGGCAGAGGCTGGTGGGGATCGTGACGGAAAAGGACCTGCTCTACGCTTCGCCCTCCCCGGCGACCTCTCTGAACGTCTACGAGATCAGCTATCTCCTGGCCAAGCTGAAAGTGGAGAAGATCATGACCCGGAAGGTGATCACCGTCAGCGAGGAGGATCCCCTGGAAGAGGCGGCCCGCATCATGGCGGACCGCAACCTGGGTGGGCTGCCGGTGGTGCGCGAGGGCCTGGTGGTGGGGATCATCACCGAGAGCGATCTTTTCAGGCTCTTCATCGAGTTGTTTGCCGCCCGCAAGAAGGGCCTGCGGGTCACCATGGTGATGCCCGAGAAGAAGGGGGAGCTGGCCCGCGTCGCCGCCGCCATCAATAACCGGAACGGGAACATCCTCGCTTTCGGCTCGGTTCCCGGCGAGGACTCCACCCAGGTGCTGGCCACCATCAAGGTGGAGGGTATTGCCAAGGATGAGCTCGCCGCCCTGCTCAAACCCCTGGTGCTGGAGATCACGGACGTTCGCGAAGTCTAGCCGCCATGAAGGTCAAGAAGCTCCTCGATGAATACGGGCTGGAGATCGACGATGTGCGCTGGTACCTGTCCACCGTGCAGGCGGGGCGGCTGCTGGAGTACGGCAAGCTGCGGGACGGGACTGCGCAGCTGGCGCGCCACATCTGGTGCGGGGGCCTGGAGGATGAGCTCTACGATATGGAGGAGCAGTTCCTGGTTCAGCTGCAGTCAGACTGGGAGAGGGGCTTGAACGACGAGGCCAGGGTACGGGAGGTGCTGCAGGAGATGAGCGATCTGCGTACCCAGCGGTCTCGAAGCAAACAGGACGGCTCGTTAGGCGGAGAATAAAAATTAAATAATTATACGAAAAATGGTATAAATATTATTGACTAAGTTTTTAATTTCCGCTATCCTTCAATCCTCAAAGAGGGTAAGGAAGGATGAGTGCCACTGTTTCTGCCCTTGAAAAAATCCAATCAACCCAGATCTCCGCAGTAACCAAGTGCGCCATCGCTTACTCCGGAGGCTTGGACAGCACCTTGGGGATCGAGCTTCTGCGCAGGGTGTATCGGGCCGGCGAGATCGTGCCGATCAATGTCGATGTTGGCCAGGGAGAGGAAGAGATCCGCATGGCCCGTATTCGCGCCGCAAAGCTGGCGATCGAGCCCCTGTTGGTGGATGCCCGGGAGGAGTTCAGCGAGAACTGGCTGAAAAAGGCGATCCGGGCCAATTCAGATTACTATGGCTATCCCGTGTCCACTTCCATGACCCGCCAGCTCATCGCCCGGGAAGTGGCTGGAAAAGCCCTGGAATTGGGATGCGACGCCGTGCTTGAGGGTTCCACCGGCAGGGGGAACGATCAGTACCGAATGCACAACGTATTCAAGATGTTTGCGCCACATCTGACTATCCTGGTTCCGGTCAGGGATTTCGATCTCACCCGAGGTGAGGAGCTCGCCCTCTGTCAGGAGTGGGGGGTGCCGGTGGAAGAAGTGATCGTGGGCGGGGATGATAAGACCCTCTGGTGCCGCTCCATTGCTTCCGGGGCGATAGGTTTGAACCAGGAAATCCCGGAGCATGTCTGGATGTGGCTCCTCCCCCCCCGGAAGGCTCCTGACCATACCGAGAGGGTTAGCTTGAGATTCGCGGAAGGCGTGCCCATAGCCCTCAACGGGAAGGAGCTTCCCCTGGCGGATCTCATTGACGCTCTGAACAGGATCGGGGGCAAGAACGGAGTCGGCCGTATCGACGTGTTTGAGGACGGCATCATGGGTCTTAAAAGCCGGGAAATCTACGAGGCTCCTGCCGCCCAGATCATCCTGGCCGTGAAGAGGGACCTGGAAGGTCAGTGCCTGACTAAGGAGGAGCGGGAGTTCAAGAGGCTCGCCGATGCGCGCTGGGCATCCATGGTCTATCACGGCGAATGGTTCCATCCCCTGAAGGAGGACTTAGACGCCTTCATCGCCCAGAGCCAGAAAACGGTGAATGGGACCGTAACCGTGGAGCTTTACAAGGGGAATATCGAGTTTGTCGAGCGGGAGCGCCCCTCCTGCTCGCTCTTCTTCCCCGAGGTTCGTTCCATCCAGGCCTCCGGGGAAGGGCTGGACCAGCGGTGGTGCGCCAATGCCGCCAAGGTTCGAGGCCTTCCCTTCGAGCTCCTGGCCAGACGGAACGCAAAGATGAGGAAGTGATCTATATGGGAAAATTGTGGCAAAAGCTGATCCCTGCCCACAAGCTGGTGGAGCGATTTACCGTCTGGGACAACCACCTGCTGGATCGGCACCTGGTGGCCGCCGATTGCGCGGCCAGCATCGCCCACGCCCAGATGCTGGCGGCGATCGGCATCCTCAAGCCGGAGGAGGTCGCCGCCTTGAAAGAAGCCCTCCTCGGCATCATCCGGCGCAGCGAGCGGGGGAAGTTTTCCGTGCCCAGGGAAGAGGAGGACTGTCACACGGCCATCGAGAACGAGCTCACCCGGACTCTGGGAGAGGCGGGGAAGAAGATCCACACCGGCAGGTCCCGCAACGACCAGATCATCGCCGCCCTGCGCCTCTACACCCGGGATTTCCTCCTGGAGTTCCGCGGCGCCGTGCTGGGCCTGGTCTCCACCCTGATCGCTTTCGCCGGCAGGCATGCGGAGGTGCCCATGCCCGGGCGCACCCATATGCAGATCGCCATGCCCTCCTCGGTGGGCCTGTGGGCGGGGGCCTATGCGGAGGAGCTCCTCGATGACCTGCGCCTCGTCCAGACCGCCTACGATCTCAACAACACCTCGCCCCTGGGCTCCGCCGCCAGCTACGGGGTGCCGCTGCCCCTGGACAGGGAGATGGTCTGCCGGGCCCTGGGTTTCGGCAGGGTCCAGAACAATGTCCTGTACGTCAACAACAGCCGAGGCAAAATGGAGGCGATCGTCCTGGAGGCGGTCGAGCAGGTCATGCTGACCCTGAGCAAGCTGGCCCAGGACCTGATCCTCTTCTCCATGCCGGAGTTCGGATACTTCGGCCTGCCGGAAGAGTACTGCACCGGTTCCAGTATCATGCCCCAGAAGAGGAACCCAGACGCCCTGGAGCTCGTCCGAGCGCGAACGGCCACGGTTTCCGCCTGCGCCGCCCAGATCAAGAGCATCATCCGGGCGCTGCCCTCCGGCTACAACGGGGACTTCCAGGAGACCAAGGCCCCTTTCCTCGGCGGCTTGAGCACCGGGCTGGCCTGCGTGCGGGTCATGGACCTGGTGCTGGAGAAGCTCTCCGTCAACGAGGAAAAGCTGCTGGCTGGCTTCATACCGGAAATCTTCGCCACCGACCGCGCCCTGGAGCTGGTGAGCCGCGGGGTTCCCTTCCGGGATGCCTACCGGGAGGTGGGGCTGCACCTGGAGCGGCTGCGCGGCCTGGATCCCAGGGAAGCGCTGAAAGCGAAGAGCTACCCGGGAACCACCGGCAACCTGGGCCTCGAGCTCTCGGAAGCCCGGCTGGAAGAGCTGAAGAGTGAGCTGGAGGGGGAGAGGAAGCGGGTGCGCAAGGCAGTCGCTTCCCTGACGGGGCTCGAGGTGGTGTTCTTCAGGGAGGACGGGTAGGACTCGCCGCCGCCGCCGCGGCGCTAGCGGCCCAGGACCTTCTGTACCAGATGCTTGTTGTCCCGGATCCAGTTGTAGTAATCCTTGCGGGCCAGCTGCGAGCCGGCCTCTTCATCCAGGATCACCGTTGTCTCCCGGTGCATCTGCAGGGCCGAGGCGGTGACCTGGCCGGTCACCGGCCCTTCGATGAACTGGGCGCAGGCCTGGGCCTTGATCTTGCCGCTGGCGATCAGGATGATCCGCTTGGCCTCCAGGATGGTGCCGATGCCCATGGTGATGGCGAAGCGGGGCACGTTGCTCTCCTCGCCGAAGAAGCGTGCATTGTCGCGGATGGTCTGCTGCTCCAGGGTCTTGACCCGGGTCCTGCTGCCCAGGGAGGAGCCTGGCTCGTTGAAGGCGATATGTCCGTCGCCGCCGATGCCCAGGAGCTGCAGATCGATGCCTCCCGCCTTGCGGATCTCCTCCTCGTACCAGAGGCAGAACTCTTCCGCGTCGCTGGTGGTTCCCTGGGGGATATAGACCCTGGAGGGGCTGATGTTGAGGTGCTTGAACAGGTTTTCCCACATGAAGGCGTTGTAGCTCTTGGGGTGGGAGGGGGGCAGGCCCAGGTATTCGTCCAGATTGAAGGTGATGACCTTGGAAAAATCCAGCCCCTCTCGCTGGTGCAAGGCGATGAGCTCCCGGTAGGCGCCTAGAGGAGTGCTGCCCGTGGCCAAGCCGAGCACGGAGTTCGGTTTTCTGCGCAGCTGGCGGGCGATCATGCCGGCCGTGAGCCGGCTCATTTCTTCGTAATCTCTGGTGAGGATGATCTCCATGGCGATGACTCCTTTTAGAAATCGGCCTTCAGGCCCCTGAACTCCGCCACGGACCTGTAGAGGGCCAGCACGTTTTCCAGGGGCGTATCGGGCTGGATGTTGTGGCTGGGGCTCAGGATGTAGCCGCCCCCCCTGCCGACTTCGTCCATGAGGCGGAAAACTTCTTCCCGGATCTCAGGGGCAGCGGCGGACTGCAGCCAGCCCTGAGCGTCAACGGCGCCGTGCAGGGTGAGCCGGGAGCCGAAACGGGCTTTCAGCGCGTAGGGGCTCATCCCCTCCGCTTTGGGCTGGATGGTTTGGAGGGCATCCATGCCGCAGGCGATGAAGCGGGGGATGAGCTCCAGGCTGGAGCCGCAGCAGTGGTGAGTCACCCGCGCCCCGTAGGAGTGCACCATGTCGAAGAACTCCTTCTTTTTGGCGGAAAAAAGGCGGTCGAAGCATTGGGGGGATATCATTAGCCCCCTCTGGGTGCCGAAGTCGTCTCCGCAGAGCACGAGGTCGATCCTGCCTTTGGCGGCCTCCAGGGTGCGGGCGATCACCTCCAGGTAGAAGCGTTGCCGCTTCTCCACAATGAAGAGGAAGACCGGATCCTCGACGGCGATGTCCAGCAGGGTCTGCTCCACGCCCCGGCCGAAGGCGACCCCGTTGATGAAGTCCTGCACGGAGAAAGCTCCGGTGGCGATCGCCGGCTCGGAGTATTTCCGGCACATCGCCGGCACGGCGCCGTAATCGAACCAATCCGGATCGGGCCAGGGGAACTCTTCGGCTTGCTCCACCGTTTCCCAGGCGGCATAGGGGAACCCCACCGGCTCGGCGTAATCCCCGTACTGGTTGGGCATGGGTCGCTTGCGGATGCCCCAGATGTCCATCTTCGAGCCGTCGGCGAAGGCGGGAAGGGCGGGCCCGCCGTAGGGTGGGTTGAGGTAGCGGATGTCGCTGCCCAGCCGGTCGCGCAGATCGTCCTCCTCGCTGAGCTTGAAATGCGCGAACAGGGCTTGCTGGATCTCGGGAGTGGCGAAGTAATCGCAGGGTGCGGAATCCGGTTGCTCATGGGCCAGGGCGGTGCGCACTCGTTCTCGGGCCCTCATCGGTGTCTCCTTTTCTCTCTTTCACTATTGTAGCGGATTCGCCCTTCCCTTTCCAGGAGCGCTCACAAGAGCTCTGCCGCCATTTCAGCCAGCTCGCTGCGTTCGGATTTCTGCAGCCAGATGTGCCCGAAAAGGGCCAGCCCTTTGAAGGCCTCCACCAGGTAGCTCAGGCCGTTGGAATTGGCGTCCAGGTAGGGGCTGACGATGGTCTTGATCTCGTGGGGAGAGAGGTTCTGCGCCTCGTCGATGATGATGAACTGCTGGGGCAGGGAGCGGCCGCGGATGTAGGTGAGGGCTTCGATCTCGATCGTCTTCTTGCCGATCAGCTGCTCCATGGTTTTCGCATTCTGTTTTTTTTGCACGCTCAGGATGTATTCCAGGTTATCGAACAGGGGCTGCATCCAGGGGGAGAGCTTGGCCTCTTTCGCGCCGGGAAGAAAGCCGATGTCCTTGCCCAGGGGTATGATCGGCCGGGTCACCAGCACCGGCTGTACTGACTCTTTTGATCAGCTCCAGGGTCCCCCTCTCGGCGTTGTAGCGCCCGATGGCCGACTCCCCGCTCTTGCGCTCTCTCAACAGGAGGAACTGGTTGCGGACCAGGGATTCCGGCCAGGGGATCTCACCCTCGGCGCGCAGCTGCTTCAGGGTCTCCTGGCTGGATGTTGACCTTTTGTTTCTCATAATCCACCGCCTTGATCCCCAGGGCGGTGGATTTCAGCCGGGCGTTGATGTCTTTGGAGACGAAGAATACCCGGCGGACCGCCTTCTGCAGGGCGTAGGCGGTAAGCAGGATGCGGTTGTCCGTCTTGCCTTCCAGCTCGAGGGGAGCGCCGCGGGGGGTGTCAAGCTCCACCCTCAGGATGGAGCCGTTTTCCATCCTGACCCCGCTCTGCAGGTCCCCGTGCCGGCTCGCCTGGTCCAGGAAGCGGATCGCCTCCCTGGCGTTACGGCCCCGTTCATCCCGGTAGGTTTTCAGGCGGTCCAGTTCCTCGAGCACCCCCAGGGGGACGACGATCTCATTGTCCCGGAAGGAGAGCAGGGCATCGGGGCGGTGGATGAAGACATTCGTATCGATGATGAAGGTCTTGACGGCGTTCATACGGATCAGGGAAGGGAGAAGTTGACACCCCCCTGGAGCCGGCTGGCCGTGTTGATCCACAGTGGAGCGCCGATGAGCAGGTCCTGGCGCAGCTGGAGGAAGAGCTTCATATAGCGGTGGACCTGCGCGCGGAGGCCTGTCTGGACATAGGGTCCCAGGTAAAAACTCATCTTGTTTGGGCCGGATTCCGTGCAGATGATGAAGGCCGGGCCGAAGCCGAAGCCGGCGTAGAACTCGAGCTTCTCCCAGGTCTTGAAATCGAAGTCCAGCCCGAGACTGAAGGGGACGAAAAACTTCGGCTCGGCGGTCAAGCCGAACTCCGCCCCCAGCTCCAGGGCCAACCCCTCGTCCAGGCGGCGCTGGTAGGCGAGCCCCACGCTGAGGTAGCTGTCTTGCCCCCGGTAGTTGAAGGTGTCGAAGCCCAGGCCGGCGGAGAAAACGGAACCCGCCGCGAAGGCACAGGCCGGGAACACTGCCAGGCAGAAAGCCAGGCTAAGAACGCGCTTCATAGTGTCTCCTTCCAGAACCATTATACCCGCAAGAAGGAATTGGTCTATCCGCAGCCGGCTCCTTGACAGCGTTTCCGCGGCCACCTACGATGAAAAAAATAGAGGTCGTTTTTTCTAGCCATTGCCATCAGGATCACGTGGAATGCCTGCCGGCATCGACGTGAAAGGAGATTCCATGCGCTACAGGGTGAAAGGCAAACAGGAGAACTCGAAGATGTGCTTTGTCTGCGGGCTGAAGAATCCCGCCGGTCTGCGGGCGTGCTTCTACGAGCTGGACGGCGGGGAGTTGCTGGCCCGCTTCCGGGCCGGAGAGGAGCACCAGGGTTACCCCGGCCGACTCCATGGCGGCATCGCCGCCGCCATCCTGGACGAGACGATCGGGCGGGTGATCATGCGGCGGGGCTCTCAAACCTTCTGGTTCGTGACCCTGGAGTTCGGTATCCGCTACCGCAAGCCCATCCCCCTGGGCGAGGAGCTGAGGGCGAGGGGCAGGCTCGGCGGGGAGAAGGGCAGGATTTTCGAGGGCAGTGGAGAGATCCTCCTGCCGGACGGCTCCGTGGCCGCGGAGGGGTGGGGGAAGTACCTCAAGACCCCTCTGGAGGGAATCTCCGGACTCGATTCGGAGCAGCTGGAGTGGCGGGTCGTCTCGGCGGGGGACGACCCGGCCGAGGTTGAGCTATAGGCGTTGAGGATATGGAAGCGAAACTGACCTTTCTGGGCGCCACCCGCAACGTGACCGGCTCCAGCATCCTGTTGGAGGCGGGGGGAAGGCGCCTGCTCGTCGACTGCGGCCTCTACCAGGAGCGGGAATACCAGTCCCGCAACTGGAACCCCTTCCCGGCGCCGCCCCCTTCCATCGCTGCGGTCCTGCTTACCCATGCCCACCTGGACCACTGCGGCCTGCTGCCCAAGCTGGTGCGGGAGGGCTTCCGGGGGAGGATCCTCTGCACCCGGGCCACCGCGGAGATCGCCCGGGTCATGCTCTTCGATGCCGCCGCGGTGCAGGCAGAAGACGCGGAGTTCAAGCGCAAGCGGCACCAGCGGGAGGGCCGCCAGGGCAGATATCCGGAGCAGCCTCTGTACGGCCGCGCCGAGGTGGAGCAGACCCTGCCCCTGTTCTCCGCGGTGGAGTACGGGCAGGAGGTGCCCCTGGACGGAGGCCTTGAGGCAGCCTTCTTCAATGCCGGCCATGTTCTCGGCTCCGCCATCGTGCGCGTGCGCCTGAAGGGTGGGGCCGGGGCAGGCATGATCCTGTTCTCCGGCGACCTGGGCCGCTGGGACCGTCCGATCATCGAGGACCCCGTCCTCTTCGAGGAGGCGGATTACGTGCTCATGGAATCCACCTACGGGGACAGGTTCCACGAGCCGGCCCAGGAAATCGAAGAGAAGCTCTGCGCCGCCGTCAAACGCATCGGGCAAAGCGGAGGCAACCTCGTCGTCCCCAGCTTCGCCCTGGAGCGCTCCCAGGAGCTGCTCTACTACCTCAACAAGCTCCTCCTGGAAAAGAGGATCCCCTCCCTGCCGGTGTTCGTGGACAGCCCCATGGCGGTGAGCGTGACGAAAATCTTCGAGGACCACCCGGAGCTCTTTGACCGGGAGA
>Ga0315280_10011944_pt1 | contig 10587 bp, 10 predicted proteins | sample YL17G06_40_MG_FD_203697 | JGI IMG/M metagenome (GOLD analysis project Ga0315280, IMG submission 203697) | Sediment microbial communities from Yellowstone Lake, YNP, Wyoming, USA - YL17G06_40 | ecosystem: Environmental > Aquatic > Freshwater > Lake > Sediment | place: USA: Wyoming | collected... | reverse complement strand
TGCCATCAGTGAAAGTTAGCTGAGCATCTTGAAAAGATATGTTGCCAGTCAGATCATGCGGTGCATTTGGTCTCCAGATATGCTCAGTCCTGTCGTCAAATTGCACGCGGAAAGAGAGCGTTAACAGATAACCGTTGTCTCCGATCCAAGGATCACCGCCGGTCCTTAGGAGGTTGACAGTTCCATGCGGGCTATCCGCGTAGCTTCCTGTTCCTAGAACGCCTCCATTCCAATTCACGTCTGTTAGGTCGAACACCTCATCGTCGTAGACGATAGTGAGATGGTAGCCCGTCAACTGCGAGCAGACGTGGCTCACATTCACTTCGACTTGGAAGATCTTGCCGCATTCGTAAGGCTTCACCGGATCAGGGTCCAACACTTGGAACTCCAAATCTGGCTTTATGGAATTAATCTGGTAGAGCCCATCATCGACTGCTGCTGGTATCGAGATCGGTATAGGCGTCGCGCTATTGCTCAATTTGACTGTTTGAAAATGAATCGGCTTCTGCAGCAGGAGAACAATTGAGCCCCTTTCTATACGGAACTTCAAAGTGAACACGATTTGGTTGCCCGTTGTGGTGAACCCACTGCTCGTGGACAATGCGACAAGCTTGTACCAACCTGTGGCTCCGTTAATACCAGTTGCGTTTTCTGTGAGGGACCAGCCCGACGGCGCCGATGGCCAAAGTGAGTCTAAGCTGCTGTTGTAGTTGCAGTCTTGGAAAGTGATCAAGGAGTTGTCCCAGGTGAGATTGATGTCGAAACCGAAGAGGTCTTCGATTTTTTCCACTTTCACGTCAAGAGTGAAGTTCGTTCCAATATCTGTGTAAGACTTCACGACAGGGTCAGGGTCAATGTAAACTCGTGCCGCGAACTGGCTGTGTAAATAGGGCGTAACGGTGTAATTTCCAGTCACATTATCTCCATGGCCCAGTGGGTTTGGTCCCGACGAGTCGCCCCACCAATTGAAACTTGCATCCGCTGCACTTCCCCCCGTCCAGTTCAATCCTTCTGTGTTTCCTACAATGTTGTTGTAATGGATCTGAGTGCCCGGAGCATCTCCGTCACGAAGATAAATGGCAGTGTCTGTGCCTTCTATCGTGTTGCCGCTTATGCTGGCATTGTCCGTGAGGCCATAGAAATCTATCCCGTAGCTATTTGTTGAGCCTGCAACGCCATTTACCTTGTTGTAAGTAATCTGCGGGGCAATAAGGTTGTGTGCCGAATTGTTAGAGTTCCAGAAACCTATCGCTCTTCTGTCACTCTTCAGGTTGTTGAACGTGTTTTCGCTGATTACCATATCTGTGAACGCGCCATCTCCTAGGCCCCAAGCAGCTCCAGGAGCTGTGAAAGAGACGCCTGTTGCTTTGTGGGCGTAATCGAATGCCTCTCCCGTGCCCATATCAAACGTGTTGTTGCACACACTTTGCAGGGTTGTGACATTGATCCCATCATAGGTCATAAAGAATATAGTATCAGTTCCATAAGCTCCAGCATCAAGAATGTTGTTGCTGATATCGGTTGAACCAGTGTGCAGTTCGAGCACAATATTATTCGCTCCTGTCTGAGTAATCAAGTTATGCGTGAATACGATGTTTTCTTTCCCACTCTGCGCGTAGAACCCGTAATCCTGTTCTTCGGAAGCGTTGTTGGTTCCGTAGATCTTGCAATTTGAGATCGTGTAAGTTACCCCTGAAACACTGGAATGCGTATAGATCTCTATTCTTACGTTGTATCCGCCGCTAACCGCGCTACCGTACGCATTTTTTACAGTGAAGCCGCTGAAGGTCACGTTACCAGTCGCAGTGATCGCGACCAGCCCATTAGCAACTGGAGGCACAGTTGCGCCGTCGATAATGGTTGTGTCCTCACCAGCTCCAATGATTGTCAGTGCCCTGTTAATATCAACCTCTTCATTATACGTTGCTGCTGCCACCATTATCGTGTCGCCGTCGGAAGCAGAACTGATAGCGTACGTGATCGTCTTGAAGGCGCTAGCGCCTGGCCCTGTACCATGAGAACCGTCATCAGTACCTAGAGGGTCAACGTACCATGTGGAAACTGCTCTAACTGGCACCATCACAAACCCCATGACTGCAGTGAAAACCAAGACAAACAGTATACCAATACTCATAACCTTGCGATTCATTTCCCCTTTCCCCTTTCGATTCGCACCTGTAACATACGTGAAAAAGACTATTTAAGAATTCAGGAACAGACTTCTATAAAAAACCGCGCGTCTTTCTACATACAGGAGCAGGTCAAATTGAAAACTGATGCATTCAGACCTTGACAGAACTAGAGAGATGAGACGAACCGCAGCGCGCGCGCACAATGGAATACCACAAGACCAAAGACATGATGCACGTCAAAACCGTCTTAGGACATAAGAGCATTGAAAGCACTCAAGTCTACGTGCATATTGAAAGAGCCATGTATCAAAGCGGCGCGAACGATGAATTTCACATCAAGGTAGCCAGCACAAAAGGAGAAATAGCGGAACTGCTTGGAACTGGCTTAGTATATCATGCAGAAGGACGGTTTAGCCTATTTCAGAAAAAGGAAGTAGTCATGGGATGCACGAAAAAACTATGGGATTATTTCGCACCCATCCTCTGTGGAGATGTCGCCAGCACAATCCCCTCTTTTTTTAACGACATTCAGAACCGCTGTGAAAAACTTAGGACCCACTGAAATCATTGTGAGAGAGTATTGTGGTCTTTCCTGAACAGAAAGGTAATAAGGAAATCTGGGCAAATGCAATATTGTGAGCCTCTTGGAAGAGAGGAAGACAGTGGAAGAACATGAGAAAGAGCTAACGGGAGTTTTAGAGGATCTAGTTCAGGGATCTGAGTGGTTTTCAGTTGAAGAGGGATTCTGGCAATGGATAGCCGAGAGGATAATGAGGCAAAACTGGAAGAAACTTTCACCTTACGGACTAGCATATTCCTTCAACATTTGGAAAGGATTCAGTGATGATGAAAGAAAGAAGTTCAAAGAGCAATACAAAAGTGAAAGAAATGAATGGTTAGAGAAAAAACATTTACCTCGCAAATGACAGCAGAATTACGATGAAAAACTTTTAGAGACTCTTTGAAATCTTTGAAGCTCTAGGTTTTTGATTGCTGAAGCTTTTGTTCTCTTTTCTTCATTTCGTTGTACAGGTATTCAAACCATTCCCAACTCTGAGGGAATCTCTTTCTGATACCTTCTGCTAAAGGCTTCATTTTTTCCCATGTCGAAACGATAGGTTCGCTTAGTAGGTCATCAACCAGGTCCATATTCACCAGTTTTCTCTTTACAAGCACTCCTATACCCTCAAAGAAGATATTCACTGACATAAACGCAGCCCTGACCTCAGCATTGGTCGAATACCGTTTCCTATAGTCCGTATAATCCTCAAACTCCAAAACCCTCATTGTTTGATACGCCTTTTGAAATTCGCTGCTTCCAAATGTCGCATACAGTCTCATGACCATATCCGTCTCTCTGACCTTGCTCTGATGTCTCATATCGAGAATATAGTAAACCACACCTACCAATACACCTGCAGCTGCCACTATTGCAGAAATCTCGGTTATGTCAACCAATCATAACACCCGTAAATTGCCAAACAATGTAGTCGTCTCGATTCAGCTATAACTTTTCCGCAAAACACCTTTCGTCTGTCCAACTGTCTGTTAGAGAGAGCCTGGTAAGTCACATTCGCTTAGAATGAAGAGACAGCTAGGTTATCAAGTTATATGATCGCAATGCGTGCACTCAAGGAGTGCGCGAAACCAGAAACTCGCGTACGCCAAAGCAAGCTTAAGTGGGATGATAACAGACAATCAACATGTGAAACGAAAGCTGGAAGGTGAGATAACGCATATCGTAATCTATGGGGAAGAACACCGACAGGGAGAGATTCATTACCACATGGACACAGATGTAGGTCAGAAGAAAGTGTTTATGAGATTCATGCAAAGACTGCCTGAGATGTTGCCGAAAGGATTCCACGTACACAGTTATCGTAGCGCGCGCGTCATAGGTTCACTCTCGGACGTAAGGATTCAAAAACGAAACATGGCATAACACCGACTATCCAAATAGGCACACTTGGACGAGTTGTGAAGAATTTGGATACCGCAACAGAATTAAGGACTGTTGCTGGTGATGGAAACCACGCAGGGACGGAAATAAAGGTTGCTTCATATGTTGAAAAACTGCTAACGCAGCTAGAGAATGATGGAAGAAAACCAAGCACGATAAACAACTATCGCAAAGCTCTAAAACATCTGGCAAGACAGGGAGCTAATCTCCTTGACCCTGAACACACAAAAGCAGTGCTTGCTAAGTCACCGATGAATCCGCGGACTAAAAAATGTAATGTAGTGCCAATCCTGAACTACTGGTTTGACTTCATGGGGATACAATGGAAACCGCCTAGGTATTCTTGTGAAACTGAGATTTTCCATATGCCCACGGAGCAAGAAATAGACACTCTCATAGCTGGTTGCGGCAAGAAAACAGCGACCTATTTACAACTGATCAAAGATACTGGCGCAAGATGCGGAGAAATCAGTCGCCTAAAATGGACAGCCCTAGACATTCAGCAAAAAGTGGTACGAATCAGTGCTGAAAAAGGAGGAAATTCACGAATCGTGCCAATTTCACCAAAAGCCATCGCCATGCTGAACAATCTTCCAAGAAACGGAGAAAAAATCTTTACCACTGCTGAAAACATGAGGAGCAACTTCTATTACCAACGCCGACAACTCGCTAGAAAATTGGCAAATCCAAGACTACTAGAGATACATTTCCACACGCTAAGACATTGGAAGGGAACGACAGAACAACATAAAACTCGTGACCCATGGCACGTTAAAGAAATGCTAGGACATAAAAGCATAAAGAGCACAGAGCTCTACATCCACACTGAAAGGCAATTCTACCAAAACAACGTCAATGACGATTTCACAGTAAAAGTGTCATCCAAGCCAGAGGAGATTACGGCACTACTGGAAACTGGATTTGAATATGTCATGACAAAAGACAACTTGGCTTATTTCAGAAAGCGTAAATGAGCTGAAACACAATGGATGCTTCCAGAAACTATGGGATTATTTCGCACCCATTATACTTGACATACTCAAAGTCTCTGAACCGGATTCGTCCATCCTCAACGAGTTTGGCTATCCTTGGCACCTGTTCAGACACAGCGTCAACAAGATTCTGCACGGTTTTGCACACTTGGCTATATGCTTCCGGGCTCCAACGTTTCATCACATTTGCATAGAGACATCGTCCGCCGCACAGCTTCAAGGAACCGCAAACCGTGCATGGCTGGCCAACGAACACTTTCTTGAGCTTCAGTGGGTGTGCGGAGCTTATGTGTCCCAAGTAGTAATCCTTCATTCCCCACATGGTCGGGCAGGGAATTATCTGACCATCGGTTTGTATTGCGTAGTTTATCCATCCACCCCCGCAACGTAGAAGGCATTCTTTTTCGCCTGAGAGAATTGATTCGGCAACTCCGAGTAGCGGGTAGAGCCGCAAAACAACCCCTTTGTCTTCCATGTGGTCAACCCAGAATTTGACGAGTCTTCGTATTCCAGGGCTGTAGTCCTCTTCGCTCCATCTCTTGAAGTCTCTTCTTGCAAAATCGTTCTTCCAGAATCCAGCGTTGAGTTGCCAGTGAACCGAAGAAAAGGAAAACTCGTCATTCTGAAGTAGCCATCTGACTTGTTCGTATATCTCAGTGTTCTCCATCACCGTCATTCGGGCGATCAGTTCTCCGGAGAAACCATTCTTCTTTATCAACTTCAGATTGTCAACCACTTTCCTGAACGTTCCCGCTCCTCTGTAGAAATTAGTAAGCGCTTCATCCCCGTCGATTGACACGAGAATCGTATGGAAACGATTTACATAACTTGGTTCCAAGCGATCCAACAGCAAGCCGTTGGTCTGCATCATGAAAAGTTTGGGTCTTGTTTTGTCCATGATCTGTCTAAGTTCGTCAAGACATAGAAGCGGTTCTCCACCATAGAATGTCAAAACGCAATCAGGATCCTCTCTGCAAAATCTGTCAAGAACGCCTATGTCATAATTAATTCTCCTTGGAAGGGCGTAGTCAACTTCGATGTCTGAGAAATCATCATCTACGTCGTTTAACGCCTCGCCATAGCAGTATCGACATTGCGAATTGCATTCAGTCGTGAGTATTACGTGGAAGAACATGGGTTTCTGTCTAAGAGGAAGAAATCCTGCTATTAAGCGTATTTCTCCTTAGTCTTCTTCGCCTTTTCAAGGTAGTTTCTCAGTTCCCTCTCCTTAATCTTCTTCTCAGGCAAAGTTTCAGGAGCATACATCAAAGGCAAAACGGCCAAGAAAAGGAAAAAGCTAGCCAAAGAAAACGACGCAACTGTGCCCATAAACTCAATATAGGGCTTCACCACTATAGTCAAGAAGCCCGAAAGAAGATAAGGAAGCCCGCCTAAAGTGTAGTACTTCTCTTTTTCATAGTTTTCGCCGAGATCTCCCCAAAGCGCCATGAAGAAGACCGAAGCAAACAATCCCCATGTTATGCCGTCAAAAATCAAAAACAAGTACCAAGTGACTGGCGATATAGAAAAGACGCTCATCGTAGCGTATTCAATGCCAAGCATGACGAAGCCTGTGATAACTACTCGTTTTCTTCCAGTAACATCTGCAATAACGCCGCCCACAATGGCAAAGATTCCTATAAGAGCAAACTCCACAAGTTGTACAAAGGCAAAAAATTCCACGCCAAAGACTCTTTCCAGTATTGGCGCCTCAGCAAAATTTATGAGCGAAAACATGATCCATGGAAACAAGTACAACAATATCTCTCTCTTGCGAATGAGTTCTAAGTAGCTAGGAGATTTTTGCGCAGGAGACTCCCTGTGCTTTCTATTCAGGACCAAAAAACCTACGCCACCAAAAAGTCGCCAGATCGTCAACGTGACAATTATTTCCCACTGTCCGAGCGTGCCTATTAAGAAAGCAAAGATCAAAACGGAGAATCCTACGGCGCTCCAGATTATTCCTCCCACAAAGCCACGGTTGTTCACAGAAGTTGAATCAGCAAAATAGCCTAAGCAAGAAGGCAACCCCACTCCAATCGAGACGCCCAAGAAAAAGGCAATCAAAGCATTGGCTAACATACCAACGCTAGGAACTGTGGTCAAAAGCAACGTCATAATTGCCCCCGTGAACGGCCATAAATCTAGAAACTTGGTTCGTGCACGGGGGAAAAACTTCGAACCAAGTATTGCCGAAGCTGCCGCACCCACATAATAGATGATGTATAATTCCAGTTTTTCTGTCTCAGGCAAATGCAGTCCATTGAGAATTGCACTGAAGACAGCGTAGGTCAATGTGTACCAAACGAAAGTGTTGAACACTAAAAGAATCGATGGAGCCGTTACTCTCCAAGCAGTTTTCCCTTCGAACTCTCTTGAGGAAGCCATCTCTAACTGCAACTCGCTAAGAAATGCGACTTTTGAAGATAAAACCCTTTTCAGTCAACATTCTGTATTCATGCTCAACAAGCTTCCTAATTAACCTAAGACTCTACAGAACCCTCAACAACAAGCTTTATTAGTATATGTGTTCTACACTAATACCAACAGGGGATTGAGATGAAGAAGGCAACAGTTAAAAGTGCAAAGAAGAAAGCCATGCCTATTCGGATGGCTGTTTAAGGGCTACAAGTCTTCGAGCATAAAAGACAAGAGAATTTGAAAGCTGCGTCGCAGTTTCTCTTTTCGCAAGTGGTTTGAGAGATCTGCTCCTTCTCTTATTAGAAGACGCATTTTATGTTTGAGTTTCACAACTGTCTTGGCCTCTAAAATAACATCAACCAATTCGTTAACATCACTTTTTGTTATCTCAGGCTTTGAAATGATGCTCATAACTGTTCCTTTAGCTTCTTGATCTCGCAATGCGAGTAAAACAGGTAAAGGCAAAGACTGGGTGGAGATTCGTTGCCAAAGCTCTTCAGTTTCGAAAACATCTATGAATTCGTCCCGAAGTGTAGCTAGTATTCCAAGAATCCTTCCCAATCTTGCTAACGCCTCAACTTCGGCATCTTCTCCACCAAACAGAGCGCCGAGGTGTATGTCTACTTCGATTCCTGCAGCCTTCATTTCGATAATCTTCATATAATCATTTGGTGCAACGTTTTTTCGCTCTTTTAGACCAACTTCCAGAGCGTGTGCGTTGCCAACCTCAAACATCAGTTTCTTCACTGCTTCAAGGACTCTTCTTTCTTTTTCTTTTGGCAACATCGTCGTTGAATCAACAAGAAGTTTGAAACCTTCTATTAAGAATGCGTTTCCAAGAAGAATTGCTATTTCAGCGCCAAATTTGCCATAAACTGTAGGTATCTTGTACTTCACCTTTGATTTGTCTATGATGTCGTCATGTATATCAAATGCTGCCGCCATCGTAGCTATTGCCGCTTGTGTCTGCACAACGCGATCAGGGTCTCCTCCTGCTGCTTCGCATGCTATTGAGAACAAGCCCGGATGCGTGAAATCATTCCAATACGCGATGTAATGCTCAAGCGCGTCATGCAGTTTTGGGCACTCTATCTTTTCTGCCTGCAACGTCTGTTTTGCAAGCTCGAGTCCTTTTTCGCTTCTTTTTTTGAGGTCTGCAATTATGATTCCAGCTTTCTTCAGGGTCATGTTACAATTATATTCACGTTGTCGCTTAAAAGATTGATCAGGTTACGTGGAATGACGCTCTATTTTATGTCCTGTTGTCCGATCTGTTCTTTCAAGATTGTGTTGTATGTTTTTAGGTATTCTTCGCCTTTCCTGGTTATTGTGTAGACTTTTCGGGTTCTGCCGCCTTTTGGTTGTATTTCGCCGGTTACAAAGCTTTCGTTTTCCAGTTTGTTGAGAAGAGGATACAAGGCTCCATGTCTGAGTCTTACGCCAAACTTTGCTTCTGCTTGCTTCTTTATCATGTACCCCCACATTGGCTGCGTCTGAATTAGCCTTAGTATTTGGATATCGAGCAAGTTCTTGGTTATGCGTTGTACAAGTCCTTTTTTGAATGCTTCTGACAAGTTTTTCACGTGTTGCTTGTGTCCTACTTGGTACTGGTCCATGTTTCGGCTTATTAGATTTATGTTAATTTGATGGTTTGGCCATATGCTTGTTTATGCTTTGTTATGCTTGTGGTAAGCATGAACGTTTATATGGCTGTTTAGTGTCTATAAAGACTCAAGATATGTCTAACAAGAGACATATTGTATAAGCGTTCAACAGCCAAACTGTTGGACAAACATACAGAAAAAAAAGGTGCCATAATGAACAACTCAAAAGAAGTCCAGACAAAACTCATGAAAGGCCTTCTAGACCTCATAATACTCCAGTTCCTCAACGGACAGCCCATGCACGGATACCAGATAATAACGAGAATCCGCAAAACCTTCGGAGTATACTTTGGACCAAGCACAATCTACCCCTTGCTAGGAACATTAGAAAAGAAGGGATTCGTCAAGAGCGATTGGGAGATGTCAACGGAAAGACCAAGAAAGGTCTACAAACTCACAACAGAGGGACAAAACCTGCTGAACTTCACGGAAGACTCTCTGACATTCATATGCAGACAAATTGGAACACCAAATGTGCTGAAGGGCAACCAAGTGGAAGCAGGGGTCACACATTCTGCTCTGCGTCCACTTATGAGAAAAATCGAAACACCGAGAGCAATAATCTAAGTCCATCAGCTTTCCATTTCTTTCACTCGAAAGTGGGAGAAGGCCTAAACGAACAAAATGTGCCTAAGCGTTTCCAGGCACAGTTTTTGTCAGTTTCCCATATGCTTCTATATTGTCAAGGCTTGGCCTAGCAATAGAACGGTTGAGTTTGCTCTCATGCTGAGTAACTCTGTCTCCTTAACTGCGCGGCCAATTGATTCTTAATTTTCTTCAGGGCAGGGCTCAAGACGATTAGGTATGAAGCGGCGTTTGCCAGTCTCATGTATTCATCGGGAAGTTGTGACATGTTTTTTAGGGTGGTTTTCCTGATTTCGTCTAAAGCGGGCGCGTCGTAGGTTATGTGTCCTTTCCTCATTACATGTACTAGTAGAGGTTCTCCTTTGATTTTCTCGTGTTCCAACCCTATTGTGTCTTTGACGTATTTTCCTTCCTTGTCAAGATGTCTGAAGATCTGTTTTTTTCCGGGCAGAGTTATTTTTCCTTTGCTTAGTTTCATGGCTGGGACAAATACTCCCCGTTCAACCTTGCCAGACAATTTGTAGACAACGTCCACGTATGGTCTGTCGAAGGAGGTGCTCATTCTGGTTCCCACACCGAACGCGTCTATTTTCGCTCCTTTCTTCACGAGCTCTTCAATCGCGTACTCGTCTAGGTCTCCGCTCGCGAAGATTTTGACGTATTGAAGTTTGTGAGCGTCTAGAATCTGCCTGACCCTTTTGCTTAGTCCTAGCAAGTCACCACTGTCGAGTCGAACTGCGTTCAATTTGTGTCCTTTTTTCTCCATTTCTTTCGCGACTAGGGCGGCATTTTCTGCGCCTTTCAGGTCGTCGTAGGTGTCTATGAGAAGTGTT
>Ga0315280_10011943_pt1 | contig 10588 bp, 8 predicted proteins | sample YL17G06_40_MG_FD_203697 | JGI IMG/M metagenome (GOLD analysis project Ga0315280, IMG submission 203697) | Sediment microbial communities from Yellowstone Lake, YNP, Wyoming, USA - YL17G06_40 | ecosystem: Environmental > Aquatic > Freshwater > Lake > Sediment | place: USA: Wyoming | collected... | reverse complement strand
ACCACCCCCACGAGGAGGTCTCCTGCGACGAAGCCGGGGGCGTGACCCTCTCCCAGACCGGGGAGCCGCTCGACGCCCAGGTCGAGAAGATGTCCAAGTCCAAGAAAAACGTGGTCAACCCGGACTCGGTCTTGCGGGACTACGGCGCGGACGCCTTCCGGCTCTACGAGATGTTCCTGGGCCCCTTCGCGGCCTCCAAGCCCTGGGACATGCGCTCCATCGAGGGCGTCTCGCGCTTCCTGCGCAGGGTCTGGCAGCTGGTCTCCGCGGCCGGCAAACCCGCGGCCGGCTCCGGCTGGGAGAGCCTGCGCCACCGCACGGTCAAGAAGGTCACGGAGGACATCGAGACCTTCGACTTCAACACCGCCGTCTCGGCCCTCATGATCTACTGCAACGAGATCCAAAAGCGGCCGGCGCGCGCCGACATCGAGACCCTGCTTATCCTGCTGCACCCCTTTGCCCCGCACTTAAGCGAGGAGCTCTGGGAGCGCATCGGCCACAAGGAGTGCCTCGCCCGGCAGACCTGGCCCGCCTACGAAGAGAAGTATCTCCAGGAGAGCGCGGTGGAGTATGCGGTTCAAATCAACGGCAAGCTGCGGGGGACCCTGACCATGCCCACCGGCGCCAGCGCGGATGAAATCGTGACAGCCGCGAAAAATCAAGGGAAGATTGAACTCGCCCTCAAAGGCAAAACCGTGGTCAAGACCATATTGGTGCCCGACCGGCTGGTCAACATCGTCGCGAGGTAAACCCCATGCGCAAACACTGGTATCTCTTCGTCGTCGCCGCGGCCCTGGGCTGCGGCCAGGAAGTCCGCTACAATCCCGCGCCGCAGATCCTGCCGCAGAACATCCGCCGGCTGGCCCTGCACCCCATCATCAACAAGACCGGGCAGTTCGGGCTCGAGGACAAGCTTATGCTGCGCGTACGCGACGAGTTCCTGCGCGACGGCCGCTATCCCCTACTGCCCGAGAACCAGGCCGACGGCGTGGTGTGGATCACGATCACGCGCTACCTCAACACCCCCATCCAGTACGACTCCAACCTCATCCCTACGGCCTACAAGCTGCGCATACTGGTGGACCTGGAGTTCGTGGACAAAAAGAAGTCCGACCAGGCCCTGTGGGTGGAGAAGAACCTGGAAGGGATTCTGACCTACGCCGCGCCCACCCTGGCCGGCGGCATGACCGAGGAGCAGGCGCGCGAGGGGGTATGGGACACCCTGGCGCGCGACATAGTCAAAAGGGTCGTGGACGGCTTCGGCTCCATCACCGGGACATCCCGGAGGCGCATCCAGGGCGACGCGCCCTCCACCAGCCCATTGTCCACGCCGGAAGAGCCGCTGGCGCCGGTCAACCCCAACCCGTATTGATTGATGGAACTGCGCTACGCCGACCTCATAAAGGAATGGCAGGCGGGGGAGTTCCGCCCGGTCTATTACTTCGTGGGCGAGGACGCCTCGGCCCGGGCCGAGGCCGCGGCGCGGCTCAAGGCGCTCTTAAAACCCGACAACTTCAACTGCGCCGAATTCTCCGGCGACCTCGCGGGCCGGACCGCGGCCATTCTATCGGAAGCCATGACCCTGCCCGTGTTCGCGGACCGGCGCCTGGTAGTGGTGGAGAGCCCGAGGCTCCCGGCCGAAACCAAGGCCGCCCTGGCGGGCTATCTTAAGTCGCCGTCTCCGACCACGACCCTGGTCCTGTCTTCGGACGAGCGCAAGGCCGACCCCAAGGACGCCCTGGTCAAAGCCGCGGCCGCGGCCGGGGCCGTGTGCCTGTTCCGCGCGCTCCGGGAGGACGATGCGGTGGCGCGCCTGCAGGCCGAGGCCAAGCTCGCCGGCAAGCGCCTATCGACCGCCGCGGCCGAGGCCCTGGTCGCGGAGGCGGGCACGGACTGGGCCATCCTCAGGCAGGAGCTGGAGAAGGCCGCGCTCTTCGCGGCCCAGGCGGCCGAGATATCTCCGGAGCACATCGCGGCCTGCCTGGGCTACCAGAAGACGGCCGACCCCTTCGCCCTGCCCCGCCTCGTCCAGGCCCGGCAGCTCAAGGACTGCCTGGCGCACCTGCGCCGGCTCTTCGCTGAGGGCAAGCCCGACGACCTGGCCTTCAAGGCCCTGGGGCAGATCAGCTCCGCGGTGCACAAGCAGTTCCGCGCCAAGCGCATGCTCAAGGCGGGCCGCTCCGAGGCGGAGGTATCCGCAGCCCTGCGCCTGCACAGCTATTGGGACAAGGACTATCTGACGACCCTGCGGCGTTTGAGCGAGGCCCGGCTGCGGCGCGACCTCAACGCTTGCCTGGCGGCCGAGGCGGCGCTCAAGTCCCGGAGCTGGCTTTCCGCCCCCCAGGAGATCGAGCGCCTCGTCGTCGATCTCTGCGCGCGCTAAACCTTGGGGACCGCTGCGGCGGGAACGGCGGCCGCGGCGAGCTGGGCGGCCACGCGCTTGGCCAGGCGGGACTTCTTGCGGGCGGCGGTCTTCCAGTGGATGGAGCCCCGCCGGGCGGCCCGGTCCAGGGCTGAGGACGCCTTGGCCAGCAGGTGTGCCGTCTTGGAATCCTTGGCCGCGGCCGCGTCGCTTGCGGCGCGGGCCGCCAGGCGCAGGCCCTTCTTGACGGCGCGGTTGCGCAGGTGGCGTCTGAACGACTGCCTCTGAGCCTTGAGCGCCGCGGGGTGACGCGTGGGCTTCTTCTTGGCTGCCATAGGGGAAGATTTAACCACTTCCGGACCGCCGCGTCAAACAAGAAGATTTCGCGACGCTACGCGTCGTGAAACCGCTTGGGCACGCCGCTCAATGTCGTAGAATATTTTCATGGAGCTTTCTTCCGGGCCCGACCGCGGGCACGTGCCGCACGCCTGCGGCGTCTACCTCATGCGCGACGCCGGCGGGGCCGTCCTCTACATCGGCAAGGCCAAGGATCTCTCCCGGCGCGTGGCGCAGTATTTCAACCCGAACCAGCCGGACTTAAAAAGCACGCTGCTCGCCCCTCTGGTGCGGGCCATAGACTACGTGCCCTGCGCCTCGGAGCGCGAGGCCCTGCTCCTCGAGCGCCGGCTCATCTCCGCGCGCCAGCCCTTCTTCAACGTGTTATGGAAAGACGACAAGTCCTACCCCTTCGTCAAGATCACCATGGGCGAGGATTTTCCGCGCCTGCTGCTGACCAGGCGCAAGCTCAAGGACGGCGGACTCTACTTCGGCCCCTATCCCAAAGTATCGCTCATAAAGAGCCTCCTGGACTACCTCTGGCGCCAGAAGCTCTTTCCCCTGCGCCCCTGTCGGTGGAATTTCAGCCTGGCCAAGCCCCTGGAACCCCGCGTCATCCGCTCCTGCCTCTACTACCATACCCGGGAGTGCCCGGCCCCCTGCGCCGGCCGCATCGCCCGGCAGGAGTATCGCCGCATCGCGCACAACGCCGCGCTCTTTTTCTCCGGCAGGCGCGCTGACCTGCGCGCCGCTTTTGAAAAACAGATGCGCGCGGCCGCGCGGCGCCTGGACTATGAGCGCGCGGCTCGATTGCGCGACAATCTCCGGGCCCTGGAGCAGATGGGCGAGCGCGTGCGGCTGCGGGCGGTGGGGGCCGGCGACATCGCCGGGGCGTTGGCGTCCAGCCGCGCGGTCACGGACCTGCAGGCGGCCCTGGGTCTCGGCGTCCCGCCCAGCCACGTGGAGTGCTTCGACGTGTCGCATTTCCAGGGCCGGCAGCTCGTGGCCGCCATGGTCTGCTTTAAGGACGGCGAGCCATGCCCGGGCCATTACCGGAGGTTCCGCCTGCGCGAGGCCTCGGGCGGGGACGATTTGCGCTCCATCGCCGAGGCCGTGCGGCGGCGCTACGGCCGCCTGGCGCGCGCGGGCGAAACCCTGCCCGACCTCGTGCTCATAGACGGCGGCAAGGGCCAGCTCGGGGCGGCGCTGGAGGCGCTTAGGGAGCTCAAGCTGCGCATCCCGGCCGCCGCGCTGGCCAAAAGGATCGAGCAAGTGTTCCTCCCGAAAAAAACGGACTCGGTCATCCTGGAACCGGGCCGCCCCGGCCTGCGGCTCCTGCAGCGCCTGCGCGACGAGGCCCACCGCTTCGGCGTGGCCTATCACCGGCTCCTGCGCGGCAAAGATCTCCTCAAGTAACCGTTCCTCCGGGTGCGGGGAAAATTTGTGTGGTGGGTAAAAGCCGTTAATCCGTTTTAGGAACTCCGCCCCGACAGGCCGTATCTGTAGGGGCGGAGTCGCGCGCCCGAGGCGCGCAAAAAACGCCGTTGCCGGGCCCGCACAACGACAACAGCATCCGCCGGCCTTCGGCCGTCGGAAAAATCGCTCCCCATAGGCCACACTAGCGTCGGCCGGTTGCGCCCGGCAAACGACCGCCGGGCGCTCGTTTAACAGCACACCAGACGACTACCTACAAATCTTCCCCGCGCCCCGATTGAGCCGCGCCCTTCCCTCCAACCTGCCTTTTGGTATACTATCCGAAAATGTCACCCCGGTCCGCCGGTCATCGTTCCCGTCCTCGTGACGCTACGGCAGGCGCCGAGGACCGGGGCAAGGTCAGGAGCCTCAAGGACCTCGCCTGCGTCCTGCGCGCCGCTCGGAAGTCCGGCAAGCGGATCGCCCTCTGCCACGGGGTCTTCGACATCGTGCATCCCGGACACATCGTGCATTTCCGGCAGGCCGCCCGGAGCGCCGATCTGCTCGTGGTCACGCTCACCCCGGACCGATTCGTCAACAAAGGGCCGGGCCACCCCATCTTCAATGAACAGCTGCGGCTGGAGGCCCTGGCCGCCCTGCAGTGCGTCGACTTCGTGGCACTCAACGAGTGGCCGACCGCGGTCGAGACCATCAAGCTCCTCAGGCCCGACCTCTACGTCAAAGGGCCGGACTATTCCGACCCGGCCCGGGACCTGACCGGGAAGATCGGCGCGGAGGAGGCCGCCGTCCGCCGCGTCGGCGGCAAGCTCGTCTTGACGGACGGCTTCACCTGGAGCTCAAGCCAGCTCATCAATCGATTCTTCAGCGTCTATCCCCCGCCGACCCGGGACTATCTCAACGATTTCCGCGCCCGGCATCGCGCCGACCAGATACTGGGCCAGCTCAAGGAGCTCGCTCCCCTGCGCGTGCTGGTGGTGGGAGAGTCCATACTGGACGAATACTGCTACTGCATCCCGCTGGGGAAGGCGCCCAAGGAGACCATCGTCGCGACCAAATACGCCTCCGAGGAGAGGTTCGCCGGCGGCGCCGCGGCAACGGCCAACCACGTCGCCGGCCTCTGCGAGAAGGTCACCCTGGTGACCGCCCTGGGGCGCGACCACCAGGAGCGCGCCTTCTTCGCCGGCAAGCTGCTGCCCAACGTGAGGATGCTGCCTCTGCTGCTGGACCAGCGGCCGACCATCCGCAAGCGCCGCTTCCTGGAACCCTCTTTCATGACCAAGATGTTTGAGATCCAGCATCTCGACGACAGCCCGGTCGGGCCCGATGCGGAGGCGCGTCTGGAAGCCGTGCTCGCGGCGCAGGTTCCCAAGCACGACCTGGTCATCGTGAACGATTTCGGGCACGGCTTGCTGACCAAGCGGCTGCGCGCGTGGCTGAGCGCCTGCGGCAAGTTTCTGGCCCTCAACACCCAGACCAACTCGGCCAATATGGGCTTCAACGCGGTGACCAATTACACCCGCGCGGATTTCGTCGCCATAGACGACCCGGAACTGCGCCTGGCGGCGCGCGACAAGTTCGGCGCCGTCGCCGACATGGCGTCCCGCCTCCGCGGCCAGATGCGGGCCAAGTTGTTCCTGGTCAGCCGCGGGCCGCTGGGTTCGGTGGTCCTCCATGGGAAGGGCCAGGCCGAGGCCCCGGCCCTGGCCACGCACATCGTGGACCGGACCGGGGCCGGTGATGCGCTGTTCGCCGTCACCTCGCCGTGCGCCTTCCGCGGTCTCTCGCCGGAGGTGCTCTGCTTCGTGGGCAACTGCGTGGGCGCCCTGGCGGTCGAGACCGTGTGCAACCGTGAGCCCGTAGACCCCGTCCGCCTGTTCAAGTTCATCGAGTCCCTGCTGCGATGACCACGCCGGAGGACCGGAAAGCGCTCTGGCGCCAGATGCTGCGCATCCGCCTGGTGGAGGAGCGCATTGCCGAACTCTACAAGAACCAGGAGATGCGCTGTCCGGTGCATCTATGCATCGGGCAGGAGGCGCCCGCGGTGGGCGTGTGCTCCCGGCTGCGCCGCGAGGATTACGTCCTGAGCACCCACCGCTCCCACGCCCATTACCTGGCCAAAGGCGGAGACCTCAAGGCCATGCTGGCCGAGCTCTACGGCCGGGCGGACGGCTGCTGCCGGGGCAAGGGCGGCTCCATGCATCTACTCGACCTCGCGGTCGGCTTCCTGGGCGCCACGCCCATCGTGGGCAGCACCATCGCCATAGCGGTAGGCGCCGCGTTCGGGAGCGTCCTGCGCGGGGATAAGCGTGTGACCGTGGCCTTCTTCGGTGACGCGGCCTGCGAGGAGGGCGTGTTCTACGAGTCCCTGAACTTCGCCCTGCTCAAGAGCCTCCCCGTGGTCTTCGTCTGCGAGAACAACCTCTACTCCGTCTATTCCGGGCTGTCCGTGCGCCAGCCGGGCGGCCGCAAGATCTTCCAGCTGGCTCGCGGCTGCGGCGTGGAGAGCGCGCAAAGCGACGGCAACGACGTCCTGGCCGTGGCCGAGCTCGCGGCCCGGGCCGTGGCCAAGGCCCGCAGCGGAGGCGGTCCCAGCTTCCTGGAGTTCAAGACCTACCGCTGGCGCGAGCACTGCGGTCCCGCCTATGACAACGACCTCGGCTACCGCACCCAGCGGGAGTTCCAGGACTGGCGCCGGCGCTGCCCGGTGGCCGCGCTGCGGGAGCATCTGCGCGCGGACGGGGCCCTGGACGACGCCGAGGCCGCGCGCGCCGAGCGCGAGATGCTCTCCGAGATCGATGCCGCCGTACGCTCCGCCCGGAAGAGCCCGCCGCCGGCTCCGGACCAGCTGCTGAAGGGCATCTACGCCGGCGCGACGGCGACGCGGAAGCGGATCGGAGGAAGGAAGCGTTGCCGCGCGAACTGAAGTTCTTCCAGGCCGTGCACGAAGCCCTGGACCTCTGCTTGGACCGTTACCCCTCCGTGTACGTGATGGGCCTGGGCGTACCGGACCCCAAGGGCGTGTTCGGGACCACCCTGGGCCTGCAGGAGAAATACGGCGCGGAACGCGTCCTGGACATGCCCACCGCCGAGAACGGCATGACCGGGATAGCGATCGGCTCGGCCCTGGTCGGCATGCGTCCGGTCATGACCCACCAACGGGTCGATTTCGCCCTGCTCGCCATGGAGCAGATCGTCAATCAGGCCGCCAAATGGCACTACATGTTCGGCGGCCGGGCCCGCGTGCCCCTGGTCATCCGGCTCATCATCGGCCGGGGCTGGGGGCAGGGGACCCAGCACTCCCAGAGCCTGCAGTCCTGGTTCGCCCATGTCCCGGGACTCAAGGTGGTCATGCCTGCGACGCCGGCGGACGCCAAAGGCCTGCTCATATCCAGCATAGAGGACGACAACCCGGTCCTGTTCTTCGAGCACCGCTGGCTGCACAACATCGCGGGCCCGGTGCCGCCGGGCTTGGCCCGGACGCCGCTGGGCAAGGCCCGGGTGGCGCGGCCGGGCCGGGACCTGACCATCGTGTCGGTCTCCCATATGACCCTGGAGGCCCTGCGCGCGGCGGAGGCGCTGGCCCGCGACGGCGTCAGCGCCGAGGTCGTGGATGTCCGGACCCTGCGGCCCCTCGACCGGGCGACCATCCTGGCCTCGGTGCGCAAGACCGGGCGGCTCATAGTGGCGGATACTGGCTGGCCGACCGCAGGCTTCTCCGCCGAACTCCTGGCACTCGTCGCGGAGTCCGCTTTCGCCGACCTCAAAGCCGCCCCGCAGAGGGTGGCTCAGGCCGACTGCCCCATGCCCTCGACGCCGGCCTTGGCCAATGCCTGCTACCCCCGCCACTACGACATCGCGGCCCTGGCCCGGCGCATGCTAGGCCGCAGGCCTATCCGCAGGCCTGGCCGGCCGCCGGCCGCGGCGCCGTTGGACATCCCGGACGATAGTTTCCGGGGCCCCTTCTGATGGGGGCGGCCGGCCGCCGTTGAGGGGGATCATGGAACCGGGAAATCTCTCCGTGGTCATGCCCAACTACAACCACGCCCGGTACCTGCCCGAGTCCCTGGAGGCCCTGGCGGGCCAGTCGGTGCGGCCGCGCGAGATCATCGTGGTGGACGACGGCTCGACCGACGACAGCGTCGCCGTGATCGAGGCCTTCGCGCGGCGCCATCCCTTCATCGTGCTCCTGCGCCAGCACCGCAACCAGGGGGTGGCGCGCGCCTTGCGCCGCGGCTTCGAGCGCTGCACCGGAGACTACGTCCAGTTCGCGAGCGCCGACGACCGGGTCATGCCCGGGTGCGTCGAGAAGAACCTGCGGCTCCTGGGGCGGCACCCCCAGGCCGGGCTGTGCACGTCCTTGGCGCGCCTGCTGGGAGAGGATGGGCGCGACATCGGGCCCTACGAGACGCCCCTCGTCTGCGAACGGGAATGCTTCCTGACGCCGGCCGAGTTCGTGGCCGCCTACCTGCGCCACGGGAGCTGGCTGGTGACCTATTCGGCGGTCTTCCGGCGCTCCGTCGTGGCCGAGTCCGGGGTTTTTGAATTCTCGAACGAGACCGGCCTCAACTTCGACTGCTACATGATCTTCTATGCCGCGGCCAAGTACGGCGCGTGCTTCATCCCGGAGCCCCTGGTCTATTGGCGCCGCATCGAGACCAGCTTCGGCCTCCGGTCCGCAGACGAGGGCGTGCCGGGGGCTTTGGGGCATATCGAACGATTTGAGGTCCGCCTGCGCGCGCCGCGCTGCGCCGGCCTGTTCCCCGAGGAGTTCCTGCGCGCTTGGAAGCGGTGCTCCCTGGCCGTGCTGATCTACGAGTATGCCCGACGGCGGCCGGACGACCTCCGCGCCCTGCACGTCCTGGGCGGGAGCTTGGCCGACGCGTCGTGGCTCGACCGGGCGTATTTCGCGGGGCTGCGGCGAGGCTGGTGCGGCCTGACCGCGTCCAAGCTTTACATCACCCTGCAGAAGCCCTGGCCGGAGCGGTGGCGCCTCCTGCGCCGCAGGCTCGGCTGCGGCGGCGGAGGATGATGGCGGAGAAATCCCTGCGCTTCGCGCGCAACGTCACCGTCAACGTCCTGGGGCAGGCGGTCCTGGCCGCGGTCAACTTCTTCGCCATCCCGTACCTGGTGCGCCGCCTGGGGGTGGAGACCTACGGCCTCTACGTCATCCTCCACGCGGCCGCCAGCTACCTCATGCTCGCCTCCTTCGGGGCGGGCTCGGCGCTCCTCAAGCACGTGGCCGCGGCCTGGGGCGCGCGCGACGGCCGCGCCCTGCGCGACGCGCTGAGCTACGCGGGCTGGGTGCTCGCCCTGGGGGCCCTCCTGGGTGGGTCGGGCCTGGCCCTGGGCGCGCGCTTCGTCGCGACGCGGGTCTTCCACGTCCCGCCCCACCTCACGGAACTCGCGGTCTTCGTCCTGCGCTGCGTGGCCGCGGCCGGCGTCTTCGTGGCCCTGACCCAGGGCGCCTCATCGGCCATGCAGGGGCTGCAGCGTTTCGACGGCTACAACGCCGTGGTCATCCTGCAGAACGGGCTCATGCCCTTGGGGGCCGTGGCCCTGGTCGCGGCCGGCCTGGGGCTGGGCGCCGTGGCCGGCTGGTACGCGGCGCTCAACGCCGTGGTCTGTGCGGCGGCCGTGATGCTGGCCTGGCGCCTGCTGCGAACGGCGCGGGAGCATCCCGCGCGGGAAGGGCTGCGCCCGAAGGCGTTCGCTTTGTGGGCCCTCACCTCCTGGTTCGGCTGCCTGGCCTGGATCGTGGCCAACCAGTTCGACAAGCTGTTCATCGCGCGCCAGATATCCCTGAGCGCCTTGACCCTCTACTCGGTGCCTGCGGGGCTGCTCCAGCGGCTGCAGTTCGTCCCGGCCATGGTCGCGACCGTGGTCATCCCCATAATGAGCGAACTGCAGGGCGAAGACGTCGACAAGTCCCTGCGCCGGATGTACTACAAGGCCACGCGCTTCGTCCTGTGGGTCTGCCTGCCCGTCCTGGTTACGCTCTTCGCGCTCATGCCGCAGTTCCTCTCTCTGTGGCTGAGCGGGCAGTTCAGCGACGCGAGCTGCTGGCCGGCCCGGCTGCTCGTCCTGGCCCAGGTCTGCGCGGTACTCAACGCCCTGCCCAATACCGTGACCTTCAGCCGCGACCACCCGTGGTTCGCCCCGGCCTGGGCCTGGAGCCAGGCGCTCCTGAGCCTGCTGGCCTGGAAACTGCTCATCCCGCACTACGGTCTGATGGGCGTGGCCCTGGGCTCTCTGGCGGCCTTGGCCATCCCCACCGCGCTCAACCTGTGGCTGGTCAACCGGAAAGTGCTGCGCCTGCCCCTGCGCGATTATGCCGCCGAGGCTCTCTTCGCCCCGTTCCTGAGCGCGGCCTTGATGCTGGCCGCGCTCATGCCGGTACACGCTTGGGCCGTCTCCTGGCTGCGCCTGCTGGCCTGCATGGCGGCCGGGGCGGCGGTC
>Ga0315280_10011942_pt1 | contig 10588 bp, 9 predicted proteins | sample YL17G06_40_MG_FD_203697 | JGI IMG/M metagenome (GOLD analysis project Ga0315280, IMG submission 203697) | Sediment microbial communities from Yellowstone Lake, YNP, Wyoming, USA - YL17G06_40 | ecosystem: Environmental > Aquatic > Freshwater > Lake > Sediment | place: USA: Wyoming | collected... | reverse complement strand
CCTGATCCTACACAGAAACCATAGGCGACTCTGGCTACGGGGATCAGAGTTCTGCCCTTCACCTCGATGGGTTCTCCAAACACTGTCTTGACGCTGGCTGTTGTCTGAAGCCGATCGACCACGGATTGAATGAACTGTTGAATGCTCAAACGAGAGACCTTCGGTTATGGCATTAGCCAGAACTCGTTTCCGTCGGGATCCTTGAACATTGCGAATGTCCCCCAATCAGCTTTGGTGGGTTTCTTGGTGAACTCCACGCCCTTTCCGCTCATTTCCTTGTACGCCTTATCCAAGTCCTCTACGCGAAATGCGATGCCCGTATTTCCCTGCTCAAGAGGCGTTGTCTCGCAGAGATGCAGGACTGGTCCCTCGGAGCCTTTGGGGGCAACTGTGACCCAGTGGTCCATTTTATCGCGAACCTCTAGGCCCAACTTCTCGTTGTACCAGTCAGCAGATTTGTTCGCATTCGACACCACGATGGCTACGTCAATAATCGACTTGATCAACTACTCAACTCTCCAATTGACAAGCTTACTTGTATGCATGAGCGGGCATAGTCTTAGAGCTTTCCTTAAAGCATGACGCTCGTTCTAGGCTTGGGTACTCCATGCGACCATTCAGAACCGGCAAGATACCCACCGAAGCTCTGATTCATCATGTCTTCCGATACACTGGTCGCAAGGACCCATCTGTCATATTGGGGTCATCGATAGGAGAGGACGCGGCACTCGTCTCCTTTGGCGGTAAGATCCTTGTTCTGACAACGGATCCCGTCACCGGTACGGCCTCCGATGTGGGTTGGCTCTCAGTCCACATAAACGCAAATGATGTGGCCTGCAGAGGCGCGAAACCGCGATGGTTTCTATGTGACCTACTATTGCCAGAACGTTCGAACGTCGCCCAAGTCGACTCAATCATGAAGCAGGTTGATCTGGCCGCGAGGAAACTCGGAGTCGCAGTGGTGGGAGGCCACACCGAGGTAACCCCAGGCCTAAATCGACCCATCATCGTAGGTTACATGTTGGGGGTCGTTGACAGAAAGAAGTTCGTAACATCGAGCCGCGCACGTCCTGGCGACGACATAATCATGACGAAGTCAGTGGGAATCGAAGGGACCGCCGTCCTCGCCGCAGATTTCAGCAAAAGACTCCGCTCAAAACTCGGCGAGCGATTACTCTCCAAGGCCAGAAGACTCAGACATTTGATTAGCGTTGTCGACGATGCGATGATCGCAGTACGGACGGGAGGTGTTCACGCTATGCATGACCCAACCGAAGGTGGGCTACTCCAAGGTGTGTGGGAACTTGCTGAAGCCTCAGGAGTCGGATTCAAGATCTTCGAATCCAAAATAGCAATTCGTCCCGAAACGGAGAAGATATGTGCGATATTGGACGTAGACCCGTTGAGACTGATGAGTTCAGGCTGCCTTCTCATAGCTGCGGATAGGCGAAAGAGCGACTCGATCGTCAAGAATCTGAGGAACCATCGAATCCACGCGGACATCTTCGGAATCGTTCTACCTCGAAGGAACGGGCAGAAGCTAGTCGGGAAACAAGGATTCACAATCGATATCGGCCCGTCAGAGCGCGATGAGATTTACAGGGTTCTTGAAGAATCACGCTGACTTAGTCGCCAAAGTTACCGATATCTTCCGCTTCCTTTAGAAGCATAATGGAATCGTCAATCAGTTTCACTTGGCTCTCTTGTTTTTATCGCGTATAACAACAAAAGCACATAAGATTGGAGCAGTCTTAACCATGCCGAGAGTAGGGGCTCTCGTTCAATTGTCTTCAGACATCGTGAAGGAAACCTTAGCGAGGCTTACGGTCTTCAAAGACGAAGCGCCCCTCTCACTCGAATACATGCCCAGTCACCTCCCTCACCGCGACGAGCAGATGCGTTTCCTCACACAACTCTTCCGATTTACGCTTGAGAACCCCTTCTCCACAAGCCAACGTGTCCTCATAACAGGCGATGTTGGAACCGGCAAAACCGTTCTGACGCAACGTTTCGGAACCGATCTGGTCAGGGCGGCGAAGAGTCGCAAGATCAACCTTCAGTACACGCATGTGAACTGCCGCGAAGCAAAAGGCAGCCTCTTCATGATCCTAAAACGTGTCTTAACACAATTCGAACCTGAATTTCCGAAACGAGGTTTCGCACCCGAAGAACTCCTTCACACATTGATGGACATGCTTGATGACAAGAACATGCACCTGATACTCGCGCTCGATGAAGTCGAGCACCTAATCCGAATGGAAGAATCGACCCCAATTTACAACCTAACCCGCATCCAAGAGGAACGGATCGGCAAACCGATACGGCTCTCACTGATCTTCATCCTCCGTGAAACCGAATACCTTCAAAAACTCGACAAGAGCACCGCCGACACGCTTCAAAGAAACTTCGTTAAACTCGACAAATACAGTTCCCGCCAACTGATTGACATACTCAAAGACCGAGTTAATCTATCCTTCAAAGAAAACGCCGTAGCCGATGAGGCACTTCAACTCGTAGCGGATGTAGGAGGACAGAGCGGCGACGCCCGATATTCAATCGAACTCCTGTGGAGGGCCGGCAAATATGCAGACTCTGAAAACGCAAAACGCATCTCCACGGACCATGTTCGCAAGGCGGCTGGAAGCGTCTACCCCATGCTGCGAAGCGAGTACATCGCCGCCCTATCGTCCCACGAGAAGTACATGCTCCTCGCTTTGGCTAGGGTCCTAGAGGAATCACAGGAGGCCTACGCCGCCATAGGTACAGTGGAACGCGAGTACAAAGCGGTCTGTGAGGAATATAACGACAAACCCAGACAGCACACGCAAATCTGGAAGTACGCCCGCGGCCTAGGCGCTATAGGAGTAATATCGGCTTCAAAATCAGGCGAAGGCGTCCGCGGAAAAACAACACTACTGGGGCTCCAGAACATACCAGCCTCAACCATGCGTGAACAACTAGAAACCGCATTAACACCACAACGAAAGAGACGCACACTACCAAAGTAGCCGTTCGAACGAGCATAACAGCTAATTCCCATTGAACTCCTACTACCTGTCCGATAGTGAATGCGACGCTTCTCGATGGTAGACATCTCGCCCAAGGAAGCCATAATGAGGGAAGCGACTGCAGTCGGCGAAATCAAACTCAAACCCGAAACGATCTCACGCCTCAGAGCGGGAAGGATTGCTAAGGGTGACGCCATTGCAGCCGCTGAGGTTGCAGCCATTATGGCTGCCAAGAGCACGCCCCGGATACTGCCCTTCTGCCACTCAATCCCAATAACAACCGTACGAACCGAGCACACTTTCAGCAAGAATAGTCTCAGAGTTGAATCGTACGTGAAGGGCCAAGCCAAGACTGGCGTAGAGATGGAGGCGCTCACGGCAGCGTCAACATATCTCCTCACCATTTGGGACATGGTCAAACAATACGAGAAGGACGAGAATGGCCAGTACCCCTCCACAGAAATCGCAAATCTAAAAGTCACAAGGAAGATCAAACGAAGATGAGCAAGGTCCCCGAACTCCACAAAGAACACGCACCCAAATCACTAGGAATCTTCATCATCACCTGCAGCACATCAAAATTCAAACAACTGAAGGCAGGCGAAGAAACGAACGATACCTCAGGTGACCTGATAGAACGACTCATCACAGAGGCAGGTCACCGACAGGTAGGCCGCAAACTCATCTCAGACTCCAAACCCATGATAACCAAGACCACGAAGCAAGCACTAGCGTCGAAGACCGTTGAGGCAGTAATCATAACCGGGGGGACAGGGCTTTCCCCAACGGATGTGACAATCGAGAGCATTGATCCGATCCTCGATAGGAAAATTCCAGGTTTCGGGGAGCTCTTCAGGAAAATCAGTTACGATAGTATCGGTTCTGCGGCAATGTTAAGCCGAGCCACAGCTGGAACCACCAAAGGGAAAGCGATCTTCTGTTTGCCAGGCTCTCCTGACGCCGTGCAAACTGCCTTGACGAAGTTGATTCTACCGGAGCTCAGCCACATAATCAGGATTAGCCGAGAACGCTAGCTCTTCTTCTTCCTCGAAGTCCGCCTCACCGTCTTTGCGGCCTTCTTGGCAGGCTGGTTCTTCGCCACGTACTTGTCGTAACCTTCACGATCTGAGAGAGTCTCGTCGCACAAGCAGAACTTGAGAGTCGTCATGGTATGCGTGGGGCAGTCGTCGACAAACTCACAACTGCTGCAAGGAATTTGCTGTCCATCCACGTAACATTCCTTGACGACCTCCCCTCCCTTCTGAACTGGGGCCTCCTCTGGCCGCTCGAATTTGACGGGCTTCCCGATAACGTCACCAAGCCTCTCCTCGATGGAATCCAAGTTACTGAGCCGTCGTACCGCAAACATCCCTCGATTACGATCATAAGCCAGCCCGATTCTCATGAGCTGAATGAATTTGTCCTTTCCCATATAGGGAAGCTTGAAACCGTTTGGATCCAAGAGCAGCTCTGGGCCTGAAGGAGCGGCAACAACCTTCGATTCCGAGACCAGGAATTGAATGTCTCTCTCCTCAAGCTCAAACCCCAGGGCGGCCTTTCTTCCTCTCTCCTCATCTGCCCTGAAAATTGCCGTTAGGAATGGGATGATCTCACGAATCGCCTTTCTCTTCGATACGTGGCAGGCTCTCGCCACGCCCGCGCAGAGATGGTCCATCGACCATAGACGGTACTGATACCGGTCGACGACCTTCCTCGAAATCAGGGGAGCCACTTCTAGCGCGTGTTCAACATCATTGTCAACCTTCAACACGCCTACCGAGGCCAACTCGTTTAGCGCAACGGGCAGGAGGCTCCATTGGGGGACAGCATCACGTCTGGGTAGGTTGAATGGTGGGGGCATCATTCCACGAGACCGTGAGGCCCCTACCCGCCCATACGCCATATCGGCTCGGGACAAGGCGTCGAACGCCTGTGCGAGTTTGCTCGGAGATGTAAAGAGGTATGGCAACAGATCATAAAGTAGTAGAAGCAGCTCATCACGGTACAGTGGCATCTCCGTTTCGTTAAGAACTCTTCTGGCACGAGAGAACTCGGGAGACGAGAATAACCCTTTCAGAGTTTCCTGCTCATCAAGCTCTCTAGTTCTGAAAGAGCTGATCCGAGACGCCCCACTGCTTGCCATGGCCTGCAGGTCATTTATTGCGGAACGTATGTCGCCGTGGCTCGCTCTTGCGATTTCTTTGGCTGTTTCCACGGAGACATCTTGGCCTTCGACTCCGAGGATATGTTCAAGCAACGAAACGAGAACCCTCGGGCGAATCTCAAGAAGCTCCACCACTAGGCAGGCTTTCTTAAGGTCGTCGAACCGCTCGTTCTCGACATCGTTTGCCGTAAGAATGATTGGAATTGGGGTTTCAGATATGATCCTCATGATAGCGCCCAATCCGCCTCGGTCTTCCCGACCGAAGATACCATCCACCTCATCCATTAGTATGAGATTCCCTCGATTCTCGCCAGAGAAACTGTCAAGGGTCACGGAGGCGCCAGCGGGGGCCAGTAGATGCTCAATGGCTTTCTCGGTTCGAACATCGCTGGCATTCATTTCAATGACTCGGAACTGAAGGTCGCTAGCGGCTGCTCTGGCTAGCGTGGTCTTGCCGACTCCTGGCGGTCCGACTAGAAGGCAGGCCTTCTTCGTCGGCTTGCGTTTCAGCGTCCAACCCTTCAGCCAGCCCTTGAAAGTCGCCACTGATTCCTCATTGCCGAGCAGCATTGCAGTGCTTGTGGGACGATATTTCTCCGTCCACGCGGCCGCTTGCATGAGTATGACTCTACTTTCTTCCAATCTGACTTAGCTGGGCTAGCATAGCGCTTAGCTGAATATCCTCGTTCGCTCCCTGCGTCAGCCTAAAGTCGTATTCCCCTAAAGTGCGAACGATCTCTACCTGCTTCTCACCCGTAAACTCCGAAATGCGGCCAACCTGGCGGTTTGCTCCGCGAATAATTTCCCGGCCACTAAACCCATGCTTACCCATCAACTCATACATTACGTCACGCGCCTTCAGGAACTCACCATTGAAAGCAAACTTCAGCATCTCGCGGATGCGCTCATCTTCAGCCTCTGGAAGAAGCCGGCTCAAAGTCGAGACGTCAAGTTTTCCGCCCTTTGAGTCCGTGGCAACAACCTGGAGATAGTTGATGGCTCGGCGCAGGTCCCCCTCAGAAAGCTCGATGATCCGCTTGACAGCCTGCGGTTCGGCGGCGATGTCCTCGGCCCGACAAATCCTCGTCAAGTACTCGACAGCGTCATTCTCCTCCAGCTGTCTGAACCGGAATACGGAGCATCTGCTCTGGATCGGTTCGATAATTCCGCTCTGATAATTGCAAATGAGAATGAACCTGCAAGTCCGGGATGAGGTCTCCATGATTCTTCGCAGCGCGGTCTGAGCGTCCCTCGTCATCTCATCACATTCATCTAGAATAACCAGGCCAAACTGCACTCCCGAGGGTGTTGATTGGATTATCTGTGAGAAACCTTTGATGCGTTCTCTAACAACTCCAATCCCACGTTCATCCGACGCATTCAGCTCCAAGACGAGTTTCCTAAACTCGTCACCCATGAGTTGGCGGGCAATGCAAAGGGCAACGGTGCTTTTGCCCGTGCCAGGTGGACCAGCAAAGAGAAGGTGCGGCATCGTCGCGGGTGTTCTTAGGAGTGCTTTGATTCCTTCGACCGCCCCTTTCTGGTTCACAACTTCATCCAGAGTTTTTGGTCTATACTTCTCGATCCACATCACTTCACCTTGACTCAATCTTCATCCAACTCCGTTTGTTGCTTTTCATTTCCAGTGCAGCTGAAGTTGATTTGTGTCCTTGAAAAGCCTTGGCCTAGTCTTTCGTTGTCCTCCAGAGCGACGATTCAACGTGAAAAGTTTCGGCTGATACTTTCAGTCTACTCTCCCAGAACGCTCGACCTTCCACAGGAAATTCGTCGAATTCAGTCGAGATATTTCGATAAATGCTTTAAATCGCGAACAATGGGGCGGCATGTGAGTTGGTGGTTCATTCTTGGCGGAAGCACTGATGGCAGTCGACGACATAGACTTTGATTTCGAAAATTCACCGATCAGGGTATTGTTGACTCGTGAGATCCCTGACACATCTTCGAGATTAAGTAAATTATCCTCAACAAAGGTTGGACAGGAGGTTGAGGTTCCATATTGGACCGCGAGAGAACTTGTCCAATTGGGATACGCGAAGTTCCGCGAGGAGGACGTGCTCAACTATAATTCCCTTTCAAAAATCCATTGGCGAGAAACTATACCCGCATCCCGCCAAATTCCTTCACTTCATACGACCTTCTACTGCCACCTCCGACGCCACATGTCGGAACTTCGACAGCTTAGCAAGCAGGATCAGGTTAAGCTACGTGAGCTTGAGAAGACCGAAAGCCTCGTTCGCGATATTGTGAACTGCAGAATCAGAAAGATCGTTTCACTCGCCGCCTCACCGACACTATCCGAGGAGATGATTCAAGGCCTGGCCCACGAGGAACGTGTGCTCTACTCGATTCTCAATAGAACTATCGATGAATGGAAGTCGAAGCTTCTGGGACAGGAGATGAAAACTTGACGACGACGCTGCAGAATCCAGAAGAACGTTTCCAGGATTTCCTCCGAACCTTCAGATCCGACGATGAATACAAGTACAGGAAACGACTCGGCCATGTCGCCCTATCAGGCTCCCGCTCACTCATAATTGACTTTGACGACCTAATCGCACACGATCCCGACCTCGCCCGCTCCATCCTCGACAAACCAGACGAGTGCCTCGAGTACCTCGACCGAAGCGCCTGGTCCCAGCTCAAAATTGAGGACCCCGAGTATGCGGAAATCATCAAACGACTCCGCGTAAGATTCAGGAAGCTTCCCGAACGAAATTCACTCCGCAAGATCGGTTCGGAGAATATAGGCAGGCTGCTAATGGTCGACGGAATCATCGTTAGATCAACTTCCGTCAAACCGCTACTCATCAAAGCAGCCTTCCAATGCCGCAAATGCAACGCCATGAGCTACGTTGAACAGGCAGGAACCCTGATGCGCGGACCAGGGGTCTGCGCCCATTGCCGCTCGAAGATCTTCGAGTTCATGGAGAAACAATCCACATTCATGAACTCGCAAGAAATCCGCATCCAAGAGCGCCCAGAAGACTTGCCCCCAGGCCAGCTACCTCGAGCGATGGACATCAAGCTCTCGGAGGACTTGGTAGATATCGCACGACCCGGTGACCGCGTCTCCGTAATCGGTGTTGCAAGGGCGCAACAAGAATTCATGGGACGCAAAGCCAGACTCCGAACATTTGAACTCCTTCTAGACGCAAATTATGTGGATGTGGTCGGGAAGGAGATTGAGGTTGTAGAGATTACACCTGAAGACGAGCGGTTGATCCGGGAGCTGGCGAAGGATCCGTTCATACACCGGAAGCTAGTCGCCTCACTCGCCCCCTCAATCTACGGCTATGGGGATATCAAGGAAGCAGTACTCTACCTACTCTTCGGCGGCGTACCCAAACGCCTACCCGACGGAGTCGTGATCCGAAGCGAGATCAACGTGCTCCTCGTAGGAGATCCTGGAGTAGCGAAGAGCCAATTGCTCCAATACGTCTCAAGAACAGCCCCCCGAGGCCTCTACACCAGTGGCCGCGGAACAACAGCCGCTGGGTTAACTGCCGCAGTAGTCCGCGAAAAATCTGGAGGCATGGTCCTGGAAGCCGGAGCGCTAGTTTTGGCCGATAAAGGAGTTGCCTGCATCGATGAGATTGATAAGATGCGCCCGGAAGACCGCGTCGCGATACACGAAGCGCTTGAACAACACACCGTGAGCATTGCGAAAGGAGGCATTGTTGCGACATTGAATGCGCGTGCGGCCGTGCTGGCCGCAGCCAATCCAAGTCTGGGTCGGTATGATCCTTACCGGAACATTACTGATAACATCAACCTGCCTGTTACATTGCTGTCGCGCTTTGACCTCCTTTTCATTATGAAGGACGTCCCCGAGGCCGATTCCGATAGGAGAATGTCCGACCACATACTTACTCTTCACAGGTTGAAGACGACTCCTGAAGCACCACCGCTTCTTCCTGACCTCCTCCGCAAGTACATTGCCTACGCAAAGCGCATCGAACCGGCCTTGGGCGAGGATGCTGTGAGCGAAATTCGTCAATACTACCTCAAGATGCGTTCCATGTCGGGCTCCACCGAATCACCCGTCGTTATAACACCGAGACAGCTCGAGGCACTGGTAAGGTTGGCTGAAGCAAGAGCTCGGAGCTTCCTGCGTGACCGCGTTGAACCCGAGGACGCGCGCGCAATAATTCGACTAATGACACTGTCGCTCCAGGACGTGGGCATTGACACGACGACCGGTAAGATCGATATCGACACGATAATGACGGGTAAACCGAAGAGCCTGAGAGACAAGATGCAGGTGGTCCTGAGCACTTTCGCTGAGTTGGAGAAGCAACTGGGCATCGTTGAGGAACCAACCCTCTATCAGGCTCTATCGCGTAAGGTTGACATAACCGATGATGAAGCAAGGAGACTCGTGGATCAGCTGGTTAGAGAGGGAATTCTTTACGCACCGAAACCAGGGCATCTGAAACGAACAGCAGCCTAACAGAAGTCCTAAGACAATGCAGGTCGACGAGCTCCCCATACCTGACTCCGTCAAGTCCGTCCTGGCCAAGACTGGGTACGATTCGCTCTATCCCCCACAAGAAGACGCTATCAAGGCTGGGGCGCTGGAGGGCAAGAACATCGTCCTTGCCAGCCCCACCGCGTCGGGCAAGACGCTAATCGCGGAACTCGTCATCCTCAAAACAATCCTCGAGAAGGGAGGCAAAGCCCTCTACCTGACTCCCCTACGAGCACTTGCCAGCGAAAAGTACGAAGACTTCCAAAAGTACACCTCAATCGAGAAGACCCCAGGCCGAAAGCTCCGTGTCGCAATGACTAGCGGCGACTACGACAGCTCCGACATATACCTCGCCAACTTCGACATAGTCATCTCAACCAACGAGAAGGCAGATTCCGTTCTCAGGCATCGCTCCCCATGGATCGCAGACGTCTCCGTCGTCATCGCCGACGAAATTCACCTAATCACCGAGGCCGATAGAGGACCAACCCTCGAAGTCGTATTGACAAGGCTGCTGAAACTGAACCCGCGTATTCAGATTATCGCGTTGAGCGCCACCATCAAGAATGCAGTCGAGATCGGAGAGTGGCTCAAAGCCATTCCAATAACAACCGAATGGCGCCCCGTCCCGCTCAGAGAAGGAGTCTACCACAACGGTGAAATTCAATTCAAAGACGGCGCCTCTCGAACAATACCGCACTCGGATACGAATCCGATCTTTGACACAGCACTAGACGTGCTAAGAGAGGGCGGACAGGTTCTCATCTTCGCCGAGACCAGACGCATGGCAGTAGAAATGGGAAGAAAGGCTTCAGCCCTACTCAGGAGACATTTACCGAAACCTGACCGCAGAGGTCTGGAGAACATCGCACAACGCATCCTCTCAACCGGCGAAAGAACTCGATTAGGCGAAGCCCTAGCGGAGCA
>Ga0315280_10011941_pt1 | contig 10589 bp, 13 predicted proteins | sample YL17G06_40_MG_FD_203697 | JGI IMG/M metagenome (GOLD analysis project Ga0315280, IMG submission 203697) | Sediment microbial communities from Yellowstone Lake, YNP, Wyoming, USA - YL17G06_40 | ecosystem: Environmental > Aquatic > Freshwater > Lake > Sediment | place: USA: Wyoming | collected... | reverse complement strand
GCCCAGATCCCCAAGAAGAAGCAGCCCCGCCAGCAGGAGGCGCGGCGCCGCGTGTCCTGCCGATCTTCCAACCCGAAGGCATTCCTTGAGCATCCAAAGCACTGTGCGCACAGCCACCTCACCCGTTGAGTTGTCACCGCCCCGCGTCCTGCCGACCATTACCCCCCGGGCCACAGCAGTGGAAGTCGTTCTAGTATATACCGCTATTATTCTCTACATTTGGCGCTGGCAATACACTTTTCCCCGCTTCTGGATCGTCCTGGCGGCCGGGCTGGTTGCCAGCCACCTCCTCCATCGCGACACACCGCGCGTGCTGGGCCTGTGGCGCGACGAGTTGATGGAAAGTGCCCGCCTCATCCTGCCCGTGGCCGCGGGGATATTTGTTCCCACGGTTGTGCTCGGTTTTGCCTGTGGCGCCCTCACGCTCATCCCTCCCACGCGGTTCACGCTGGTTGTCCTTCTGGTCTATGGCGCCTGGTGCACGATCCAGCAGTATCTGCTGCAGTCATACTTCAACCACCGCTTGTTGAGCATCACACCCAACCGGCATTTCAGCTCGCTGCTGGCCGCTTTGATGTTCGGGGCAGCCCATCTTCCCAACCCTGTCCTCACGGTGGTAACTACGCTCGGTGGGATTCTTCTGGCGGAAGTCTTCGCGCGCCACCGCAACATCTGGCCCTTGGCCCTAGCCCATGCCACCGGAGGTTTCCTGGTGGCGGCACTCTGCCCTCCCTGGCTCATCCACAACATGCGCGTCGGCCCGGGTTACTTCCTCTATGGATTGCGATAGGAATTCTCGTAAACGCTGCGGATGCGGCGCGCTCCGCGGGCACTGCCGCATGGTTACTCCAATAGGGCGCGGACAGAGTTGCGGTTACATCCTCCGCCAGCGCCAGGGGCTGACCTAGCAGGTTGCTGAAAAACCGAGGTGGCGCATTGTAGCGGCGGGTTTATCCCGCCAAGAGCCCAATGTTTTCAGTGAGTGGTGGCGGCGTAAAGCCGCCGCTACATCGTTTTTCAGCAACCTGCTAGACGACGCGATCGCTGCCTTGCCGAGCTTCCACCTTCTTGCGCAGGGACTTCACGTCGCCGCTCGGAAAGGATGGTTCCTCGAAGTGGCCGGCGATCTTCGCGCCGCAGTACTGGCAGGTCCCGTCGGACTTGACGCGCACCTCGCTCACCCGGTGCCAGGAACGGCTGATGAGGGTGCGCCCGCATCCCGGGCAGATCGTATCGGCGCCGCCGGAGAGAATGTTGCCTTCATAGACGTACTTCAGGCCCATTTCCATCGCCAGCTGGCGCGCCCGGTGCAAGGTTTCGGGCGGGGTGGCGGGTTTGTCACGCAACTTGAAGTCGGGGTGAAAGGCCGTGAAGTGGAGCGGCACATCATCGCCCAGATTCTCGAGAACCCAGCCGCAAAGCAATCTGGTTTCCTCTTGCGTATCGTTCAGCGTGGGGATGAGCAGGTTGGTAATCTCGATCCAGACGTGGGTTTCGTGCCGCAGCGCCTTCAACGCGTCGAGCACGGGCTGAAGGTGGCTCAGCGTTAGTCTCGCGTAAAAGTCCTCCGTGTACGCTTTCAGATCCACATTCGCCGCATCGATGTGCTCATAGACTTCAAACAGCGCTTCGCGGGTGATGTACCCGTTCGTCACCATCACCGTCTTCAGGCCGTAAGCGTGGGCAATCTTGGACGTATCAATGACGTACTCACCCCAGATGGTGGGCTCGTTGTACGTGAAGGCAATACTGGGGGACTGATACTCGATGGCCGCCAGCACCACCGTCTCCGGTTCCAGGTAATAGGAATGCACCTGGTCAGACCGGGACTTGGAAATATCCCAGTTCTGGCAGAAAAAGCAACCCATGTTGCAGCCGGCGGCGCCGAGGGAAAGAATAGTAGTGCCGGGCAGGAAGTGGTTGAGCGGCTTCTTCTCGATGGGGTCCACGTGGATGGCCGCGGGATGCGCGTAGCCCAGATTGTAGAGCGTGCCGCCCTGATTGGCGCGGATAAAGCAGAAACCCGCCTGACCGTCGCCGACGTGGCAGTGGCGCGGACATAGATAGCAATGCACCCGGCCATCCGGGAGTGTCTCCCACCATCGAGCTTCGTGCAGTTTGGTCGCAGTCCCCACAGCCCTACCTGCTCATTATTATGGTTTCGACGATGGGCGAAGTCAACTTCGGCATGACTTCGGGTGCTTTGCTGGACCTCAGCGCCCGCGAAGACCGATGGCCCCTCCTTTCGTGACGCCGCCCAGGCTGATTGCTTTTGGCCGGAAGCTCTCCTATAATCGACCCATCCCAACTAAGGAAAGGAGGGCGTAAATGAGCTCAGACAAAAGAGTGCGGCGGTGTTTCCGCCGGACGACGCGCTCTGCGGCGATTTGGCCGACCTGTGTCACGCTGCTGCTAGTTGCATGTCTGACGATTCTGGCGGCGGCTGACTCGGTTTGTGCCCAATCCTCGTCCTGGGAGTCCGTGGGAACTGGCGACTGCCCGGGCCGAGATGTGAGTTCTAGCCCAGGTCCCACGCCTGACCCGGCCAAATGTGACGCTGCCTTTGCTGGATTCACGGCTGTCTGCTGGTCCGGGGCTTGCACCTATAAGAACGTACTTACTGCTTCCTGCACCGGCGGCGCCAATCCGGGCAGGATGTACCGGTGCGTCCTCGGCCCGCCTCTTAGCCCGGCGGGAAGCGGCTGGGAATCTGTGGGTACGGGAGACTGTCCCGGACGCGACGTGGCATCAAGCACCGGGCCGGCGCCGGATCCGGCCAAGTGTAACGCTGCCTTTGACGGGTTCACGGCTGTCTGCTGGTCCGGGGCTTGTACCTATAAGAATGTCGTCACCGCTTCCTGTACCGGCGGCGCCAATCCAGGCAGGATGTACCGCTGCCGCAGCGCGTCCACCCCGGGTTCCGGCCGCTGGAAAGCCGTTGGAATCGGCGATTGTCCGGGACGGGATGTGAGCTCCAGCAGCAGCTCCACCCCCGAGCCAGCCAAATGCAATGCCGGTTTTAACGGTTTCACGGCCGTCTGCTGGGCGAGCGGATGTACTTACAAGAATGTCCTGACGGCCGAATGCACCGGCGGCGCTCACCCCGGGAATATGTACCGCTGCGAGGCTGCGAGGGAGATCTCTGAGGTAAAGCCCAGGGAGATCGAGGTGGCGCCGAATGCGACCCCCGAAATCACACAGGTCAGGCCCAGTCAGGCGGCGCCGGGTGCGGTAGTGACCGTTACGGTCGAGGGGCGCAATTTCGCGCCGGGAGTTATTGTATCCACGAACAGTGCCGCTGTCCGTACTGGGTCCACGCGATGGGTCAGTCAGACTCAGTTCGAGGTCTCCTTGACCGTCAGCCAGAGTGTTCCGGCCGGGACGGTCAGCCTCTACGTCAGCAATCCTGCCAGCCGCGCCGCCGAAGCGCCCTTTACCATCACGGCCGCTCCGAGTTCCGCGTCGGCGCCTGCAAGCGCGCCTGCGACGGCTGTTGACCTGGGAACCGTCTGGACGGTGGTGGATGGCACTGGCTGGTTTGGCACCTGGACCCGCCGGGCCGGCACCAATGTCTTCGATGCCGTTTGGAAGAACCGTGCGGGTCAAGTGATAAGGGACACCCTGCAATTACAGCCCGTTGTGGGAAACAAGGTGTCTCTCTATCGGGTCGGGATTAAGGGACAATACACGGGTACTCTCGCCGCGGACGGCCGCCACATCACAGGGACGGCTTCCTGGTTTAAGCCCGGTGAGACTTGGTCGGCGACGATCAACCTGGGTGGCGCGGTGGCCGAAAGCATCTTGGGGGAATGGCAAATTTATCGAGGCGGTCCCGTCGGCACGGCCGATGAAAACAAACCTACTTCCTCAGGCATGTTGGTTATCTGGGACGACAACGGCACGTACCGCGGACGCTTGGCGTTTGCGCGTCGGGAGAGATGGGAAAATCTCGCAGACTTCACCTTCAACAATGGTGTCCTGACTTTCACTCGCCCTCCCAGCCGCAGGCGGCCGGATCCTCAACAGTATCGTGCCGTCATCAGCGGCGACAAGCTCGCCGGCACGTGCACGCAGGGCTCCCAAACTCAGAAATGGTGGGGGGCCAAAACAAGCCGCGCTAGATGATCTCTGTCTGGGCACGGCGGAGGCCCTCTCGGTCGCGAGTCCGTACCAGCGTGCCGCGCGCTTTGGTCGAGGGTGTTTTCCCGAAGCAGTTCCCGTCGTCATCCCTCGCAGGGGCCGATCCTTTACCGGGCCAACCGCCACTGGTTATGTTCCCGCCTCCTCACCTCGCGCGCCTTCCTCGTCCCCGAGGGCCATCCTCTCGAGCAGCGCCTTGACCTGCGTCTCGATCAAGTCCCGCACATCCCGGTACAAATCGAGTGAGCGGCCGTACGGGTCCGGGATGTTCCATTCGACCACCCTCCCCTTGAATCCCACGGGCACTGGACAAACCACTTCGCAGCCCATGCCCACCACCACATCCATCTCGGCGGCCGGTACCTCTTCCAGCCCCTTCGACCAGTGCCCCGCCAGGGAGATGCCTTTCTCTTGCAGGACCTCTTCCGTTCCCGGAGCGATCCACCCCGCCGGCCGCGACCCCGCACTCCAGGCGCAAACGCGTCCCTCTCCCAAATGATTGGCCAGTGCCTCCGCCATTTGACTCCGGCAGGAGTTGCCGACACAGACGAAGAGGATCTGTAGGGGACGGTCCCGCACGGTTTGTTCTTCAGCAGACATTGGGGGATTGAGTCATTTATTCATTTATTCATTTGCTCATTGGTTCATTTATTTATTGGCTCATCAGGCAATTGGCCAATCCGATTGTCACCTATCCTGCTCAATTCCTAAATCTCCCAATCTCTCAATGAATCAATGAACAAATGATTCAATGACTCAATTTCTTCAGGAAGTATCGATGCAGGGTTCCGTCCTCGGTCAACTCCGGATGAAAAGTGGCCGCCAGCAGATTACCCTGCTCTACCAGAACGGGCCAGCCGTCACATTTCCCAAGCACACGCGCGCCCGCGCCGACCCGACGGATGATCGGCGCGCGAATAAAGACCATCTCCAGCGGCTGGTCGCTGATCTCCGGGCAGTACCCGGTGCGTACGGAACTATCCACCTGCCGCCCGTAGGCGTTGCGCTCGATGGTGATATCAAGAAGTCCCAGGTTTTCCTGCGGAGGATTCAAGACTTCGCGGGCCAACAGAATTGCGCCCGCGCACGTCCCGAAGACCGGCTGCCCGGCCCCCGCGAACCGCTTGATCGCCTCGCCCATCCCCTCCCCGTCAAAAAACTTCAGCATCGTCGTGCTCTCGCCACCGGGCAGGATCAGGCCACTTACTTCCTCAAGCTCAGCCGCATGTTTGACGAGCCTCCAGGGCACCCCGAGGCGGTCGAACATCTTCGCGTGCCTCTCGAAGTCGCCCTGGAGGGCAAGAATGCCGACCGGTTTGTCACCGTTGTTCATGCAAAGAACTCGTTGTCAGTTGTCAGTTGTCCTTTGTCCGTTGTCAATTGGTCCCATCCCCAGGGCAGGTTCGCCAACAGGCGACTGACACTGACACCTGAAACCCGGCACCTGACACCTGCTCTTCACCAGCCCATCCGCTCGCGCAGGGAGGTGATGTGCGCCACATGGTGCCGCCCATGCCAGGCATAGAGCGCGAGGTAACGGTCGAGGGTCACAGTGCCCAGTTCGGGATGCTTCATGGAGCGCGTGAAGTCCGCTGCGCCGAGCGACTCGAGCAACAGCACCCAGCGCTGATGCAAGGAGTCGAACAGCGTGACCGAGAGCTCCACCGGCGCGGTTTTCGCGTCCGGCGTTTCCGCCCAGAGCTGCTGCTCGTAGGTTTTGATGGTAGGCTCGTCTTCCGTCAAGACGAGTTTGAAACGCGAAAACGCATTGAGGTGGCTGTCCGCCAGATGATGCACGACTTGGCGCACGGTCCAACCGGCATCGCGATAGGGCGTGTCGAGCTGAGTCTCCGTCAATCCCGCCACCGCCGCTCGGACTTTCGCCGGGGTCGTGGCAATCTGCTCAATCAATTCGCACCGCCGCCCGTCGCTCAGATTGTCTTCCCACTGAAACTTGCCGATTGGATATTTCAGGTCCATGAATCTCCCCTCCATTGCCGGCCGTGTCGTACCGCCCACCTTCAGGTAGGCACTCTTACCGACCTGAAGGTCGGCGCTACCCTAGTTCGTGTCCCCAAGACAGTAGCGTAAACCGCACCGCTGGGCATACATTTGGATGATGGGATTAACCGCTTTCGCTGTCTCCGGACCAACCCCAATGACAAAGAACGCAAGCTCACGCGGGACTTGGTGTCCATCTCGACTCTTCTGCGCCTCGGCTACCCAGGGAATCGGTTGCCAGGCAGTCCGAACGGAGCACAATGCGTCGCGCAAGCGCTGCTCTCTTTCTCGGAGATCTCCCACACGTTTCGTTGCGTCTGGCTGAAGGAATTGAAAGAGTACGATAACCGATTTGCCGGAGCTCCTGCCAGCCACGTCCGCAACATTTTGGCACGTCACATACTTGTCGCGATGCTCCTTCTTCGTCCAGTAGTTCGTCCGTGTTTCCAAACCACGGTCTGGATCGATCAAGATGACTGCATCATCTAGGGAGTCAGGCGGAATGTTGGTGAAATATTCGTTGCGCGATTCGTGTGCAAAGTACTCAGATTCGTTATCTCTGTAACCATAGTAGCTGAGAGACTGATTGCGAAAGAATTCTCGCAGTTGTGTAATGTTTCGCTTATTTGGGTCACGGCATCGTTTGAGGAAATCAAATACTGTCCTGCGGTATCTTCCTGCGTCGGCCGGAAACCGCCGCCCTTCGTTTGGCCGCCTATCTGGTGGCGTGAGCATAGGGACGTACGTGTGAATCCTAGCCCTTACCCGTTCTGCCACCTCGAGCCAGAGGTCGTACTTGAATAGGTCACGCTTGTCACCGAAGTATTGATTCTTCATGTCCGACGATAGGGCCTGACAGCTCAATCCCAGTGCCCAGTCGTTACCACCCCCGCGTCTGCAGCAATTCCTTCGGGTCGAGCTCGGCGACATCGATACCTCGCACGGCTGACTCTCCCTTTACTCGATCTCCCACGGATCCAATTCGACCTGAGTCAGGTCCCGCGCACCGTGAATGACCATCAGGACCAGAATCCGATCCGTCTCGACCCGATACACAATGCGATACCTCCGGTACAAGATTTCACGGATCGTGTCGTTGTTGGCTTCCGGAACTCTGCGGCCGATCAGCGGGAAGGCTGCCGCTTTCTCAACGGCCTCGATGATTTTCTGCACAAAACGGTCGGCGTAAGCTTCGGAGTTGCGGGCAATGTTATCTCGCAGGTTTCTGGCGTCGCTGAGGGCGGAGCGAGTCCACTCGATCTTGGTCATTTTGAGGAAAGGTGCTCTTTCGCGGCCTGATGTGAGACGACCTCTCCAGCCGCCGCTTCTTCCAAGGCCTTCGCTAATTTCTTCTTTACGTAAAATTCGTACATGATGTCGTCCCACGTCGCGTGGTCAGGGAGCGCATCAATCAGTCTCTTTGCCTCTTCCTTCACTGGACTCATTTCACGAACCCTCCCCAGAACGCCATTCTAACACTTCCCACCAGGACTCCGTCTCGCCGGAGTAGCAGGCGCTCAGCCTGCCCGGCACCATCGGGGATTCGCCCTACCAACCCCGCGTCTGTAGCAATTCCTTCGGGTCGAGTTTGGCCACGTCGAGGCCGCGCATGGCTTCGCCCAGTTCTTCGCAGCACTCGGCGACAATGGCAGGTTCGTTGTAGTGCGTGGTGGCGCGGACGATCGCTTTGGCACGCTTTTCCGGGTCTGAAGATTTGAAGATGCCCGAGCCAACAAAGCAGGCCTCAGCGCCGAGTTGCATGACCAGCGCGGCGTCCGCGGGCGTGGCAATGCCGCCTGCCGAAAAGTTCGGGACCGGAAGTTTGCCGTGCTGCGCCACCCACTTCACCAGTTCGTAAGGCGCGCCCAATTCCTTGGCCTTCGCCATCAGTTCGTCTTCGCGCCGCGTCGTGAGCAGCCGGATTTCGCCGGTGATGGCCCGCAGGTGCCGCACCGCTTCCACAATGTTCCCTGAACCCGCCTCGCCCTTGGTGCGGATCATGGCCGCGCCCTCGCCGATGCGCCGCAAAGCCTCACCCAGGTCGCGCGCGCCACAGACGAAAGGCACTTTGAAGCCCCCCTTGCTGATGTGATTCTCCTCATCGGCGGGCGTGAGCACTTCACTCTCATCGATGTAGTCCACGCCGATGGCCTCCAGGACCTGCGCTTCGGCAAAGTGACCGATGCGCGCCTTGGCCATCACCGGTATCGTGACGGCACTCATGATCTCCTTGATGATCTTGATGGACGCCATGCGCGCCACGCCGCCCTCCTTGCGGATGTCGGCGGGCACCCGCTCGAGCGCCATCACGGCGACCGCGCCGGCGTCCTCAGCGATCTTGGCCTGGTCGGCGGTCGTCACATCCATGATGACACCGCCTTTCAGCATCTCCGCCAGGCCGACCTTGAGTTTCATTTGCTGATCTTGTTCCCACATGGCAGTTCCTCTCTTACCGGTATGCTTTCGGTTCTTAGGCAACCCCGCGGGTCGTCGAACCTTCTCTGGGCAAGAACACGAGGCTTACGTCACGCGCATCTGCCAGCGCCCCTTGCGCTCAGCCGTCAGTCAGCGCCCAGTCACCTATTCCTCACCTGGCTAATAGGCGCAGACGACGCGATATCACCAGCACCCAGCTCTGCAAGCGACGTTGAGGCTCGAGCCGCCAAACCGCTATTCCCGCTCTTTTTCAAATCTACCCGGTATAGCCCAGCTTGTAAAGGGCTCGCCGACGACACCCTTACAGCCCCTGCAAGAAGGGATTGCGTTCGCGCTCGTGGCCGATGGTGGTGGCTGGGCCGTGCCCGGGAAATACCGGCGTCTCATCGGGAAAGATCAGCAAGCGGCTGCGAATCGACCGCAAGATTTCGTCGTAGGAACCGCCCCACAGATCGGTCCGGCCGATGCTACCCTGAAACAGCGTGTCACCGCTGAAGAGCTTCGCCTGGCCCCCCGGTAAATGCAGCGAAAGGCTCCCGGGCGAGTGCCCGGGCGTGTGCAGCACCTCCAACGCCAGCGACCCACAGCGGAGCGTGCCGCCTTCCCTCAGGAACTGGTCCACCTCGAGCCGGGCCGGTGCGCGCAAACCCAGCATTTCCGCCTGCACGTCCAAGTGCTCGAACAAGGGCAGGTCAGCCTCGTGCATGAGCACGGCGGCTCCCGTGGCCCGCTGGAGGCGTTCGACACCCCCGACGTGGTCGAGGTGCGCGTGCGTAGCCACTATATACCTGGCGCGCAGGTTGTGGCGCGCGAGAACGTCCAAGACCTTCTCGACCTCGTCCCCCGGGTCGATCACCACGGCTTCCCCGGTTGTCTCGTCCCCCAGGACCGAACAGTTGCAGACCAGCATGCCCACCGGCAAGACCTCGTGAATCATCCTCCCCCCTCTCTGCCCCATTATCATTCTAAACCAGCTTACCCGCAGAAATCGCGCCGGACCGTGCGAACAAGGCAACTGCATGTAACGAACTGGGGAATTTAGGCATCTCTATCTTCCGAGGGCAAAGAAGGTAAAAGCCCCAAGGAGGGGCGAGTGCCGCTGCTGAGTCAAGCCGAAATCGACAAGCGAATCCAGACCATGCCGGGCTGGGCGCAGGTGCAAAGCTCCCTGCACAAGAAATTCACTTTGAGAACTTTCCTGGCGGCCATCGAGCTTGTGAACGGAATTGCCAGCGCTGCGGAAAAGGCCAATCACCATCCCGACTTCACCATCCGCTACAACGTGGTGGAAATCACCCTCTCCACCCACAGCGCGGGAGGCATCACCGCGAAAGATTTCGCCGTCGCGCAGCAAATTGACGAGCTCGCCTCGAACCAGCGCTGAGCGTGAACCGCCGCCCGGGTCATCTATTGCCTCGAAGATAGCGGCAGATTATAGATTCCCCAGGCCCCACAACCTGTGTTAGTATCTGGCCATTATCAAGGGCTGTAAGACTGGCCCCGGCTCTCCGATGTCGGCGCGGCTTGGTCGCGGAGAGGGGGCTCTTAGCGTCGGGGTAATTGGGTGTTATCCACGTTCTTCCAGTGGGTGCACGTCGGTGCTGCCGTGATGGCGGTGGGGGGCTATGCCTTTCTGCTGATTACCCTGCTCCCCTCGATGCGTATTCTGGACTCCGACCAGCGCGAACTGCTGCTACGCGCCGTTCTCCAAAGGTTCCGTTGGATAATCTGGGCGGTGATCCTGGCCCTGTTTGCTTCGGGCCTGTACAACACCCGGCTGGCCTGGGAAGCCCCTTGGGGAACCTATTGGAAGCTCCTGACGATCAAGATTGTTCTCGCCTTCATCTTCTTCGCGATTTCCTTGTGCCTGACGTTGCCGGTCTCCCTCTGCAACCGTTTTCGCATCCGGCGTGAACTGTGGCTCTTCGTCGCGTTGGCGCTCGCCACTGTGATCCTGCTCATTTCTACTTACTTGAGGCGCAGTTGAATGCCCGCCGTCGAATGGTCTCCGC
>Ga0315280_10011940_pt1 | contig 10590 bp, 3 predicted proteins | sample YL17G06_40_MG_FD_203697 | JGI IMG/M metagenome (GOLD analysis project Ga0315280, IMG submission 203697) | Sediment microbial communities from Yellowstone Lake, YNP, Wyoming, USA - YL17G06_40 | ecosystem: Environmental > Aquatic > Freshwater > Lake > Sediment | place: USA: Wyoming | collected... | reverse complement strand
TGGATGTTGCCAACACAGCCGCCGAAGCCCCCAAGCGCCTTGTCCGCGTAGAAGAACCCCTTGCGATAGCGGTCGGTGGGGTCGACATTGGGGCAGCGGGCGCGAACCTGGCGCTCGCCATCGACGAAGAGCTGGCGGAAGACCCACGCGCCGCTCCGCGCCTCGGGCAGGACGACCGACTGGATCGCCCCCCTCTCGGGCGCGAAGCCCCTGATCAGCTTGCCTCCGCAGAGCACCGGCGTCTCTCCGGCATAGGCCGCGTACGTGATGGGGCACTCCCTCGTACCCGAATCATCGGGGCCGAAGGAGATGGTCCGGTCGATGAAGTAGCGTCCGCCGCGCAGCCACACAGTGACGGGGGCGGACAGCTTGCCCTCGGCCTTTAGCCGGCGGATGGCGTCCCGTGCGCCGACGATGGTGGCGAATGGGCCGTCAGTCCCGCCGGCGTTCGGCTTGGGAAGGCGCCCGGACCATTGGTCGTTTCCGTTGGGCGCGAGGTACAGCGAGAGGGGAGCCGGCGGCGGCTGTGCCCAGGCCTTCCCGCCGCCCAGTTGGAGGATGAGGCTGACCGCGAGCCAGTCCATGCGGACCTCCTCTACGAGCCGGATCAACGGTTCTCCTGCAGTCGCAGCAGCGTCGTCGACGTGGGCGGAAGGTTGACGGTGATGCGCGTGCCGCGTCCGACCAACTTGCCGGTGAAGGCATCGAGCACGGTTGCAGGTCGAGGCAGGCGCAGCTCGTAATCGCCCTCCACCGCGGTGTGGAGCGAGAGGAGGTCGGAGTCCGCCCGCACGATGACGGCGGGCGAGTCCACATATCGGCATACGCCTGCTTGGTCCATCAGCGCAGCGATGATCTCGCGGGGCAGGAACGGCACGGTGGAGAGGACGTGCCGCGCAGGCGGCTGGCCCTCGGCGGCGAGGAGGACGGCTCCGGTCTGGGGATCGTGACCCAGAGGCACCGCCTTGTCATCGTCGATGGCAAGGACAGGGCAGGTGTCCGCCGGGTCGCCGTAGCCCCGGGCCTCGTGTTGGGCCAACTCGCCGTCCACCGCCGACAGATCGCGGATGATGAGCGTCCCGACGCGTCCGCCCCCGGCAATGTCGAGCACCAGCTTGGCCCCGGTGAGGGGGAAAGCGAGCGTGCGCGCCTCTCCCTGATACCACGGTGCCTTCACGAAGCCGGCGAAAGCCAGCAGATGAGCGGCGGGTGCTGCCGTGACGGTGAAGGCAGGCGCCACGAACTCCGCAGCGTCCGACCCCTTGACGACCACTCGCAGCCGCGCGCCCACGGCCTCGCCCTCTCCCGATACCGTGAGGCTGAGCCCGGCGCACTCCTTGACGGCGGCGCGCAGGTGGATGTCGGTCCACGAGTCGAGGGTGGCGAAGGTCCAACGGAGTGCGTCGCCGGTCGCTGCCCAGGAGAAGGCGGTGTAGCGCTCCTTCATCAGCTTGTCGTCGCGCGGGTTGAACCAGTCCTCGGGTTGCACGGCCTCCGGCACGGGCGTGGTCTCACGCGGCCGGAGGTCCCATACCGGCCGGGGGGCGAGCCGGTCGGTCAGAGGGTCAGGTCGATCACACCTGACGGTCGCCGCGGCGATGCCCGTGCCCTGCAACCGAACCCGGAAGCCGGTGAGATCGGTCACAAGGGCGGGATCGAAGCGGGTGCCATCGGAGATGCCGGGCGCCCACAACCAAAGGGCGGACCGGCCTGTCGTTGCCGCACCCATCAGTTCTCGCGTCGGCGGGTCGACCTGAAGCGTGTTCAGGAAGATGAGCAGTCGGTAGCGGGAGAGATCGGCGTCCTTGAGCTGCGAGAGGAGGAGTGTGTCGAAGGGCGCGCCTGTCCGGTAGAGCTCCGTGGTGACGGCATCGACCAGGCGGTAGTGGGTCCGCATCGCCTCGCCGTCGCCGAGGAGGTAGCAGCTCGGCAGGTCGCACACGACCGCGACTTCGGCGGCGCGCTTCCGCGGCGTCGCCAGCCGCCGCTCGGCCAGTGCATAGAGACGGCCTACCTCCTGGATCAGCTCGGGCGCGTCGTACCAGCCACCCGATCCGTCGGCGCCGAAGTCGCACCACCAGAGCGCGGAACTGTGAGTCAGGGCCGTCGCCACCTCGCGGCGGATGGCGGCGATGGACTCGGCCGTGTTGCTCAGCCGACCGTACTCGTTGAGCGGATGGAGGTGGGTGCGCGTGTCCGCCTCGATCATGTGGACCTTGCCCGCGAGCGGGAAGGCGTCCATGATGGCCCGGGTGCGGCCGTCGTCGCCCATGAGACGATGCGAGTAGTCGTACGGGGCCGCGAAGTAGTCGATGTGGGGCGATCGCAGCAGGCGGGCGAGGTCGAGGTGGCCTCCCTGGGTCTGCGGTGGCACGCTCTGGAAGTAGCCGTAGAAGGCCCCGCAGAGGACGCGGCCCTTCGTAGCCTCCTTGGCCGCCGCGCAGAAGAGGTCGATCTCATCGGCGGTGATCGCCTGCTGGCAACGGTAGTAGTCTGTGACCAGGGCGCCCTGGGCACCGTCGCGCAGGCCGAGGGCGCCCGCGGCGAGCCGGGCGTCGACGCCGGGTACGGCCGCGGAACCGAGGGTCACCTCGGGTTGGCGCCAGGCCTCGCGGAGCCGAGCGTCCGTGCCGTAGCGCTCGCGGAGCCATTCACGGAAGTGGGCCGTCATCGCCGGGCCGGTGTCGGGCATCTGCTCGGTCCAGCTTCCGTAGTAGTGCCACTCGCCGTAGATCCCGTAGCAGGGGTGGTAGCCGATGATGCGCTTCCCCCAGGGCTGCTGCTCCAGGTGGGTGATGACCGCGCGCCAGAGCTTGAGGGCGTCGCGGCGCCAGGCCGCGGAGGCCAGGGAGGGCCTTCTCACCCGGCCGGCCTCGTCGCTGCTGTTGTAGTCGGGGCCGGCGGCATACTGCACCAGGTCATCGGGGTAGGCGTCCATCCACCAGTCGGGCGGCACGAGGCTGAAGAGGACGATGAGACGGGCGTCTGGGTCGGCCGAGAGGTACGCGCGGATGGTATCGTCGATGCCGGCGAAGTCGTAGGTGTCGGGACCGCGCCAGCACGTCGCCAGTGACGGATGCGTGGTGTAGACGTGTACCCCAACGTCGCGGAAGAGGGCGATCTGCCGTCGCCCGTGTCTGGTGAGGGGGTCCACCGTGCCCCGGTAGATGAGAGCCGGCCGCGGCTTGCCGTCGATCACGAGGGCACACGAACCGTTCACGTAGGCGAGGGCGGCTTTCGCCGGCGGCTCGGCTTCGAGCCCCTTGGGCAGAGCGACGAGGGGTTCGCGCCAGGCCACGTAGCGCTCGCGGTCGGCGGGCTCGATGAACGGCTGCAGGTCGAACGCCGGATGCTGATACCAGGGGAGAGCGAAGGCGCTGCCCACGATGTGCGCCGGGGGCCAGGTCGAGTCATCGAAGCCCGGCCCGTCCCACCCCTCGGCGGGCTCGCGGGCGGCGCGGAAGGAGGTGTCGGAGTGGATGGCCTGTTGCGCTCCGCCCGCCTCACGCACCAAGCCCGTCACGATGAGGCCGCCCGTGCTGATCGCGTTGTTGACCGCGAAGGCCAGCACGTTCTCGCCGACCACCAGAACCCGGGAGAGATCGTAGACACTGCCGCCAGTGTCGCTCTCTACGGGCGCCGGCGGCGGGGAACCGTTGAGCGTGAAGGTGTAGGAGTCATCGGCCAGGACGCGCAGGCGAGCGTCTTCGACCGGGGCCTTGACGGTCACCACGCGGCGGAGGTAGCGCGTCTGGCCGGCGCCCTCGGTCGCCACGTCCTCTGGGTACCAGATCCAGGATGAGGCGGTGGTGACCTCGGCCTCGTCGGCGGAGGCAGGACTGACGAGCAGGAGTACACACAGGCTGACCATCGGCTCTCCTCCGGGCCCTACTTGAGGCGCAGGGCGATGAGGGCCACGTCGCCGGGCGGTATGGACAGCGGGATGTCGCGGCCCGCCGGGAGCGAGGTGCCCTTCCACAGCTCGCGGGCCGAGGCCACCTGGCCGCGGCGAAGCTTCAGGCGACCTCGCCACTCGGCGAACAGGTCGTTGTTCATCAGGCCCACCAGCAGGCGCCTCGGGTCGCTGTCGTAACAGCACACGCGGAGGTTCAGCCCGCCGGGTTCGACCGTAACCGGGCTGAACGAGGCGAAGTAGGGGTCGAGGACGGCGCGGACGCCTCGCAAGAGGCTGTACGGCGGCTCCATGTTGACGAGGTCGGGGTTGCGGTAGGTCAACCGGTCGGTCATCCAGTAGTCTGCTGCACAGACGATCACACGTCCCCGGCCGGCCTTCGCTACGGTCACGAGGGGGGCACCGTTCTCGTCCACGAGGAGAGCCTGGGCGCCGGCGAGGGTCATGCGCGTGAAAGTGTACGGCTGTTCGTCGAAGGTGGTGCGGGCGCCTGGGAGGTAGGTCAGTAGGCCCTGGGCTTGGTCGCCAAGCTTGACGCCGGTGAGGGACTCGCCGAGCGCGCGGGCCTGGCGTGCGTCCACGAGAAGGTCGCCGCCCGCGTTGGCGAAGTCGGCAAGGTTGCGGATGGCCTCGGGCGTCATCTCGACGTCGCCCAGGAGCATGATGGTTGTGTACTGCTTCAGGATGTCCGGGTGGCAACGATTGGTGATGACATCGAAGAGGTCGTCGTAGGGCGTGGGGGTGATGAACCCGCGCTCGTTACGCAGGTAGCTGCAGTCCTCGTAGTCGGGCCAGACCAGGCGGAACATGCCGTCGATCAGGTAGTCGCCCTTCTCGTAGGGCAGCTTTCCCCAAACCTTGTACTTGTCGCCGCGGTAGAGGTGCCGGGGCATGTTCCAGCCGTTGTAGAAGTCCAGCATGAAGGCGACGGGTGTGTACAGAACGCCGCGATCGGGGTGAGCCTTCACCCACTGTCGGATGCCGAGGTGCTGTAGGCCGAGGGGGCTCAATCCGGGTGCGCCGTTCTCGAGCTGATCGGCGGTGAACTGCGAGGTCTCCGACCCGACGATGCTGTCTCCTCCGAGGTAGCTCGAGAGGAAGAGGCGCTGGTGGAGGCTGAGAGAGCATCCCTTGTGGGGGCCGAGGCCGTAGCCGCCGGGGCCATCGGTCCGGCGGTCCTGGTACATGTTGTAGCCGAAGCGGTTCCAGATGGAGGTGGCCTGGGTCATCAGGCGGCCGTACTGCTTGGCCGCCCCGCGTAGGAAGGCGAACATGAGGGTGTCGCTCGGCAGCCCTTGCGCCGTCTCGAGGCCGAGGGTGCGGCAGCCCCGCTCAGCGTAGTAGTGCGAGAAGTTGAGGGAGCCGGTGGCGTTCATGTAGTTCATGCTGTCATCGCAGATGTGCTGATCCCACTTGACGAAATCCTCCCAGCCCTGTCTGCGGTTGGTCTGGGGCCCGCGGTCGGCGTAGGAGCCGATGTAGCGCCCGTCCTGCTCGCCGTTGTCGTAGCCCAGGAAGCGGTCACCGAGGATGCGGAGGAGCATCTCGTGGTGCTCGGGGGCCACCCGGGGCGTGGGACCGGCCTCATCGTTGGGCACATAGCCCCAGATGTCCCAGAGCGTGAGGCCCCGCCTCTTCACGTCCTCCAGGCGCGTCTCCAACTCCGCGAGGGCCTTGTGGTAGTCATCGTCGGAAGCGTAGTTCCTCCGGAACGGCAGGATGCCGATGTGCGGCCAGCAGACATCGCCGAAGTCGTAGAGCTTGTGGAAGTCGTCGAGCGTGTTGGCGTCGACGCTTCGTGCTCCCGTGAAGTGCAGGTCGTAGCCCATTGTGGCCCGCGTGACCGGCTTGGGCGTGGTCGTGGCGTAGAGGGGATGCTCCTCGGGCACGATCGGCTTCGTCCATGGCCGGAAGCCGGGCGACCCGAAGGATGGAGCCTCCTTCGGCAGCTTGGCGATCTCGGCGGCCAGGGCGTGCCGAGCCGACTCGATCGCCTGCGCGTAGCCGGGGGGCTCGGCGAGCGTATCGCGGCGGTCGAAGTGCAGGTTGGTCAGCGCGACGACGAAGTCGTTGACCTGACCGGCGTCGAGGTTGCCCTCGTCAAGGTCGAGGCAGATCGCCACGACGTGCGCGGGATCGAAGACGTCGTTCCCCTCGAAGGACAGCGGCACGGCAACATCCTGCGCTCCCGCCTGCTGGTCGCGCAGGCGCCAGACGAGCTTCTCATCGCCCTTCGCATCAACCAGCCACAGGGCCGCAACGTGCCCCGAGCCCTGTCCCTCGAACCGGAAGGTGAGGCGCCCGAACGGCTCGAGGTCGAACTGGCCGGCGTGCAGGAAGCGCACACGGTCGCCCGCGAATACGTCGGTCTGGTCGCTGTTGGCGAAAGTGGTGGAGAAGCGCAGAGCCGGCCGGTCTCCCGGGGTGAGGGTGGCTCGGGAGCCGGTTGGCCGGCCGAACACGGCTCGCGTCTGCCATGCCTGCGCCTGGCCGAGGAAGCCTCCGTCAGGGACGGCGTGCCGCTCCCACGGGACGGCGGCTTCCTTCGGACGGGCGATCGGCTCAAGGCGCAAGCCGACGATGTCCGGCAGGACATCCTGCAGGCGCAACCAGTGGAGGCCGGGCGCGAGAGTGACGCTGCCCTGATACTCCCAGAAGGCGTCCTGCGGCACAGGCCGGCCCGTGCTGTTGACCGCGCACATGTCGTAGTCGTTGAGGTCGTTACCGTCGATGACGATGTCACAGGGGCGCGGGACGGCTGCTGCGTAACGCAGGTGAACGCGGTAGGTGGTCTGGCGAGGCGTCGCCAGCCAGTACTCGGCATAGCCGTCGCCGGAGAGCACCGGCGGCTGGCTCGGGTCCTCATCATCGACCTCGAGCTGGCCCCACATGCGGTCGATCTGCCTGGGCCCGAGGACGATCGTGCCCGACCCGTCGAACGGAGATGCGCGGCCGACCTGAAGGGGGACGAGCACTGGAGGCTGGAACGTCCTCCGCGAGGCGGCCTCACCTGACCACTTCGCGAGCGTATTGCCGTCGGCGGCCAGCTGGGCGGAGGTCACCGCGAAGTAGGCGCTCGTGTCCGTGGGCTCCAGCGCCAGGATGTAGCAGCCCTCGGGGCCGACCTCCTCCGAGACGTCCAGGCGGACCGTGCTCTCGGCGCCGTTGTCGAGGCCGGTCAACGCGTACTGCCCGACGATGGCCGCCTGCTTGCCCGGCGGCTTGAGGTAGACCCAGCCGGCCGCATTGCCGCCGTATAGCTTGCGCAGGGTGAACTCGAGGCTGGCGGCTCCTGTCCGGTTGAGGCTCCGCACCTGCTTGGGGGGCTGCGTCCTCCGGGGCACCTCGAACACCTTCTCTCCGACGTTGAGCTTGCGCTCGGGGTCATATCGTACGCAGTCCGATACGCGGAACTCGTCGATCTTCCCGCTGAACCAGAAGTCCGTCCCGACATAGCAGCCGACCCAGAGGCCCCGGGCGGGTGTCCCCAGGAGGAAGTCCGTTGGTGCCTGAGGCCGGCCCCGGAGGACGCCGTCGAGGAAGAAGCTAACGAAGTGGCCATCGTACGTGGCAGCCAAGTGGTGCCACTTCGCGAGGCGCACCGTCCCCAGGGCGCCGCCGACCTGCTGGTGCGGTCGGCCCTCGGCGTTGGGCACCGATCCCCCCTGGTTGTAGATCGAGAGCGAGGTCCAGGCGCCCTCGGAGAGGTCGAGGTGGAAGCAGACGTCCTGGCCCGCGAGGAACTGGCGACCTCGCGGATCCTCCTGGTTGAGCCAGCACTCGACGGTGATCTGCTTCAGCTTCTGGATGGCCTGCGGAACCTCGCGGAACACGGAGTCGTCCTTGCCGTCGAACCAGAGAGCCGTTCCGAACTTACCGGGCACCCACTTCGGCCCGCGCAGCTCGCCATCGTAGCCGCCCGGGCCGGCATCCCTGACCACGGCGCCCTGACCTTCGTCGAAGTGGTAGAGAAGCAGTGTGTGGTCGTCGGGCTGCAGGGGCACCAGAGGCGGTTGAGGCGCCGGCTGGGCGAGGCAAGGGAGCGTGGGGGAGATGAGTGCCACGAGGAGGAACAGCGGCGCGCGCAGACAGGTACGGTGAAGACGACCGCGACGAGGGGCTGTGGGTGCAGGCAAGGCGCGTACCCTCTCCTGCCTTCGGTGGTGCAGGCCGGCGAGGGACCCTTCCCCCATACCACTCCGGGTCCCTCCAGCCGGTGCGTGCGGTGAGGCCGGCGGCGGAGCGCAGGTGGTGGTCAGGCTCAGACGGAAACCGCACCGACGGAATGTGGGATCCCAGGAAGTGAGGTGCGCGATGAAGGCACTGAGACCGGCGCTGTCGCTCGCCCTGATGGCTGCAGGCGGGGCATCGGCGCAGGAGGCCGTGAAGTGGGACATGGACTCATTCTGCCGCATCGTGCACCCGCTCCGACACGAGGCCAGGGGGCGCCTGCCCTTCATGCTCTGGAACCTGCCGCTGCCGCGAGACGGCAGGCTGGTCGAGATGCGGCGGGACGGCAGCCTGCGGAAGGCCATCGACCAGCTTGCGGCCCGGGGAATCGTGCCCACGGTGGAGATGGGGTGGGAGTGGACGCCAGAGGGCGCGATGGCGATGGCGCAGACGCTGCAGGAGGCGGGCCGCCCGGTCAACATCCTGCTCCCGCGCGTTGACCTGATCGAGGGCACGGCCTACGCGGACTGCCCCATCCAGGTTGAAGGCCCGGATGCGTCGCGCGGCGGCGCGAACCGGAAGTGGCCTTGCCTGGCACTGGCCGAACCGGAGAAGACGGCCGAGTGGCTGGGGGAGCAGCTCAAGCCCTACCGGGACGCCGGCATCAAGGTGGCCGGCCTGTGGTTCGATGACGAGTGTCTGCCTCACCCCTGGAACGGGTGCTGGGAGGCGCAGCGCTCGACCGAGGAGTGCCGCCGGGCCTACCCAGCGGGCATCCTCGACACCTTCGATGCCTTTCGGAAGTGGGCCGATCCGCTCAAGGCGGAGCTGTTCACGAAGGGAACGGCTGCCATCCGCGGGTTGTTCCCCGGCATTCGCATAGGCTGCTACGGTGACACGTTCTCCGGCAGGGATGGGCGCTTTGGCCTCGATGCCCAGATGCCGTCGGCTTACGCGAACACGGTGGACCCGCCCCAAGCCTTCGCCGACAAGCCGCTGACGCAGGAGGCCATCGACCGCTTCTACTTCACGAACCTGCTGGGCATTGTGAGTGCGGCCAACCGGGCGCTCGGGCCGGGGAAGCTGAGCATCCCGTACCTGAGCCGCTACGTGCCCGACAACGGCGATCCGAAGTACGCCTTCCCCATGAGCCAGGCGCGGTATCGAGAGCTTGTGCGACATGTCCTGCTGCGCGGCGCGAGCTCGCTCTACCTGTTCAACCTGGGTTACCCCGGCTCGCCGGTGTCTGCCGAGTTCTCCTTCGAGAGCATCGAGGACGTGCGGGTGGTCTACGACGAGCTGCTTGAGCACCGTGAGTTCCTGGACAAGGGCGAACCGATGAACTTCGACGGGCCGACCGAAGCGGGCGTCGTGTGGTCGGGCCTACGTCTGAAGGATCGCTGTCTGGTCCGGGTCGGGACGTTGGGGAATGCGCCCGGTGCGGTCACCATCGAGGCATTCCCCGGCATGAAGCGGGACCTCGCGGTGCCGGCCGAGGGCGCGACCTACCTTCTCTACGCCGACGGTCGTGTGCAGGCGGTAAAGGAGTAGGGCCGCGCGCCATCTGGTTCCCGCTAGGCGCCCATCGGCGGCACGTCCGAGAGCTCGCGCCTCATCCGCTCCCACACATCCTCGTGGGCGCTGGGGTCCGCGAGGGGCAGGTCGATGCGCGTACTATCGAGGGCCGAGAGACAGAGCGCCTCCATGATCTCGTACCCGTGGTAGCTGATCTCGAGGTTGCAGGGGTGCACGCGGGAGTCGTCGTCCAGCCAGTCGGCGAGGTCGCGGAAGTACGGAGGCTGCACCCGCGTCGCCTCCTGCACACCCCAGGGCTCCCCAACCTCCCCGATCACCTCGCCCTTCGTCTCCCGCGTGAACGCTCCCCAGCGTCCGTCCGTATCCGCCCACGCGTAACCGTGTGTGCCGTAGACCGTGAGTCGGTTGTCCAGCCAGTATCTCGGGCCCGGCTTCCAGTCCGGCAGGCTGTCGTCCATGTGCCGGGGGGAGAGGTAACCGAACTCAACGTACCCACGGGTCCCGTTCGAGAACTGCATCGTGCCCGCTACGTAGTCGCACGACGGGTGCGAGTCGGTCAGCCCGCCCTTGCCATGCGCATGGCCGCAGACCCACTGGGCGTGGTGTCCGCCGTTGATCCACAGGGCGTAATCCACGAAGTGCGTTCCGAGCTGCGACAGCCGCGCCAGTCCCGTGGATTGCATTGTCTCGATCGTGCCGAGGTCGCCCGCGCGGACGATCTCGTTCAGCTTCTGCATCGAGGTGAGGTACTTCTGCTGATGGCTCACCACCGCCTTGATGCCATGCTGGGTGCACAGGTCGCGGATCGCCTTCGCCTCGCGCAGCGAGGTTGCCATCGGCTTCTCCAGCGCGATCCCCTTGACGCCGTATCGCACTGCAAGCTCCACCATCCCCAACCGCACGTTGGGCTGGGTCACAAAGCAGAAGACCTCCGGCCTGGTCTCCGCCAGCATCCTCTCTGCGTCGGTGTA
>Ga0315280_10011939_pt1 | contig 10592 bp, 10 predicted proteins | sample YL17G06_40_MG_FD_203697 | JGI IMG/M metagenome (GOLD analysis project Ga0315280, IMG submission 203697) | Sediment microbial communities from Yellowstone Lake, YNP, Wyoming, USA - YL17G06_40 | ecosystem: Environmental > Aquatic > Freshwater > Lake > Sediment | place: USA: Wyoming | collected... | reverse complement strand
TAACGATAATAACAGGATAGAATCCATACTCCTTGAAGTAACCGGGATGGTAATCCGCTAGATCCGGCTCGCTAGGACGGAGCTTTCGCATCGGTTCGTCTCTAAGTTTAGTAACGGAATGCAAATCCAAGGTATACATGCATCCAAGCAGTTGGTGGCTGCCACAGACCGCCATGATGGGCACATCGGTCGTCTTGACGACCTCTTCCAACGTGTACAAGGACTTCACATCGAATTCCTCGAAAGAAAATCCAAAGCCACCCAAGATCATGGCCTTTGGGTGGAGTTCATCGACAAGAGCGCGCGTTACCTGAAGATTGTGTAGAACAAGACATGGTTCCCCGCTCAGTTTTTCAAGGCGTCTCTTTAAATCGAAACGGCCACTGCTTTGGTCATACGTTTCATCACTGGGAGCTACAACGACATAGGTGATCATCGATATTACCTTCATATTCGGCTTAAAATGGTTTTTCCTGAACCATTATCTTGAAAATGTCGCTACGGTATAGCCCACTACCTATCCCATCAGGTGGAACAGCATCGTCATAGCTGGGATGCTACTTGGAGCGGTTTAGTAAAAACTGAACTCGATATGGCCCTAAATCAATACCTAGATGGATCTCTGCACAGCCTGATAGATCATTTCTAGGCCATTATGGAACTCGCTTGACAGTTTTTCCATGTTTATGGGCGTTGAAGAGGCTATCTCCGGGTCCAGCGGAAGTTCGGCTATAATCTTAACGCCGATCTTCTTCTCTATCTCCTGCGCGTTGTACTTGCCAAATGGCGTTACGCCCCGGTGTGGATCCACCATGTAAGCCATGTTTAGAACTAAGCCAGTGATTTTCACGTCCTCGTCCACTAAAAGCCCAGACATCCTCTTAACGGCCCCAAGGGAGTGCGGCGAAGGGGTTGAGACTAGTATGGCGGAGGATTTCCTGATGGTTAGCCTAATTGCTGTTAGGGCTTCGTCGCCAGTTCCAGGAGGAAGATCGGCAATGAGGTAATTTAATTTCCCCCAGTTGATCTCCGAGAGCAACTCAATTATTAGGTCTCGTTTGACTTCGCCTTTAAGCGGCATCGGCTTTTCCACGGTTAGCAAGCCAAGTGACACGAGCTTCATCCTCCCAGCCGTCACGGGATTTACGCCATCCTTTTGGCCCCCGAGCCTGCCGACATGGTCCAGCAGGAGCGGCAACGTCGGACCATGCAGATCCAGGTCTAGAAGGCCGACCAGTTTTTCTTTAGAAATGTGATTTGCGAGCGTTGCCGCTACAACGCTCTTGCCGACCCCTCCCTTCCCGCTTACAATCAGAAGGATTTTCTCGACCCGTTCAAGCCTCTTGTCGATCATCTGGAGCCTGTAGTCCAAATCCAAATTCACTGGTCCTCCAGAATGGCCCTTTCTATCACGGTATCCATTCCACCGGCGACCTCCATGTCGCTACTGCCGCATTTCGGACACTTCATGAACACCGTGATGAGCTGAGGAAAAAAGTGAAGAGGTGATTCGAGCCCCTCCGGTTCTTCAACACCGTATGTTTCCTTTGAAAACTCCTTCAATGACTTCACAGAGTCCTTGAAATCCCACTCATGCCCGCACTTTAAGCATTTGAACCTCCCCTCCCTGATAGCGACCATGTAGTCCACTCCTTTAAGGTCCTCGATCTCGCCCAGAGTCTCCAAAGCATACCTCAATATCTCAACCTCTATACCAGACAGCTGCCCAACGCCAACCTCGACCTTACGAATCTTCGCCTTGCGTTCCTTTTGAAGGGACGCCAGTGATCCAACTATACCTTTTGCAATACTCCATTCATGCAATTTGATCTTGCCAATCAGGCTTGTGGTGCTAGATATATCCTTTAGAGCCTTATCCTCACTAGCGCCACGAGTCAAAGCATTCTATGAAAGGTGAGGACAGTATCGATAACCCGTGTGCGCAACGATATCAATTTACCAAGAGAAAGTCGTGGAAATAATACCTCTACTAAAAAGAAAGCATTCCGCATTTATCAATTCATTGACATGGACGATGTTTGTTCTGCCCTCTCTTCTTGAGGAGCACTGGGGATTCCAGCCAAGAAAATCCTCTTTTAATCGCTGTCATCAATATCGCAGCCATATACTTAACCGTTGATCTCTCGCTGTAGTCTCTCCAGCCGCTCTATCCTCTTCCTAGTCAGCGGATGTGTCATGAACAGCTCCGTTAAGGCATCCCCAGCGAAGGGATTGGCAATCCAGAGGGGGCTCGTGGACGGGTTTGCCTTTATCGTGTATCCACTCCTGACGGCCCTATCGATCTTCTCAAGGGCCGAACTCAGCGAAAGCGGCCGACCCGTTAAGCGAGCGCCTTCTTCGTCCGCGCCGAACTCCCTTCCCCTTGAAATCGCCAGCTGCATCAAGCTTGCCGCGATCGGGACGAATATCAGGCCCAAAAGCGCGAACATTGCTCCACCACCGCCGCGATCGTCTCGTCTGCCACCGCCGAACATCAGGCCCATTCTCCCCATATAGGCGAGCCATGACAGCGCTCCGACCAGCGTGGCCGCTATGGCCGCTATCAGCGTATCCCTGTGGAGGACATGGGACATCTCGTGTCCGATCACGCCCTCCAGCTCGTCCTCGTTGAACAGCCTCATGGCGCCCTCCGTCACGCAGACGACGCTGTTGCTGGGGCTCCTGCCGGTAGCGAAGGCGTTGGGGCTGAGGGTCCTGACTATGCCCACCTTGGGCATCGGTATCTTGGCCTCAGCTGCCACCCTCTCCACTATCCTGTGGAGCTGCGGCGCCTCCTGCTGCGAGACCAGCCTGGCGCCCGTCATCGTCATCACCAGCTTGTCGCCGTAGAGGTAGGCGATGGCGTTCATGATCACTGCCACGATCAGGGCGATCGTCATCATGGAGAGGGGATCGCCTATGAGGTAGCCCACCGCGTAACCGATCAGTAGGAACATCAGTGTCAAGGCCGTGAAGAGTATTCCTTCTCTGATCATTTCCCCATCAACCTTCTGGCCTTATTTCCAGGCGTAGGAACAGCATGTAGGATGCAGCGAAGCAGATAACCATGCCGACGACTATGGCCGTGATCTGCGGCCAGACTATTGCAAGGGCCTGGGCCAAGTTCCCGCCGGCAGCAGCTCGGAATGGAGTCCCTCTTCCGACCCCTATAAATCCGCCTCCTCCGAATCCCCCTCCCCCTCCAGTTATGCCGAGGATGGCCGACCCGGCTTCATTGTATAAGTAAGAGGGCGAAATCCTCTGGATGCTCGTTTGGATTGTGTTTCTTCTTTCTAATAGCGCCCTATACTCTGGTGAGTTGAAGATACTTTCACCGCCGCCACCACCACCACCGGATGGCCCGCTAGGCATCGCAATAGGCACAATGTAGCTGGCCAAGAGAGCTGCTACGATTGTGATCACGATGGAGAAGAATAGCCACGTGGCAATGGTCATGAGTATTGATGTAGATATTTTCTTGGTTACGGTCGAGAAGAGAATGCCCAAGCCAAGCCAGAAGGCTAGATAAACCGCCGTGAGCAACGTAAATACGACTATCTTCGAGACGTCCGCAAGTCCTGGACCAAACCCGAGGACGGACATCGCTATACCACTCATTATGCCGATCGTGCTTGCAACCAACAGCGAGAGAGCTGTGGTTGCTGCGATGAATTTGCCGTTAATAACAGAGTCCCTGTAAATCGGTTGGCAGAGAAGTACTGAGAGAGAGCCGCTCGTTCTCTCTTTGTTTATGGCATCGAAACCTAAGGCCAAGCCGATGATAGGCCCAAAGAAGACCATCAATGTCGTGAAAGAGAAGCCAAATTGGGATCCATAGAAGATGGCTAGGAAGCTTGCGCCGGCGTTATTTCTTATGTACTGAGCCCCCTGATACGCCGACATGGTAGACATAATTAGTATCAAGCCGAACAGCACGATATAACGTCTGCTCCCAAGGTCGTCTGCGAGTTCTTTCCGGCATACGGCCATAGCTCCTGCCATCTCTAAGTCCCCTCCTTATAGTATTCTAGGAATATCTCCTCTAGGCTGTGCTCCTTCGGCTTCATTAGCAGAATCGTTGCTCCATGCTTCGTTATGGTCTCAGAGACCTCTTTAGATTTATCGCTTTCCATATGAATATTAATTTTATTGTTCTCTTGATCAACTGATAAAACGCCATTAATCCCCTTAATCTCTCGAATTAGGTCTGCGTCCAACTTCGACAACTCCAATTCGACAACTATCTTGTCTTTCCCCCCTATTCTGTTAGATAGGTTCTCTATTGTGTCCGCAACTATGAGCTTCCCAGCGCGTATGATGCCTACCCTCTGGCAGGTTTGCTGAACCTCATACAATAGGTGCGAAGACAAAAAGACCGTGAGACCTTTCTCCTTGTTCAACCCGATCAGCATCTCCCTGATCTCCTTTACCCCTTGAGGGTCCAATCCTATGGTTGGTTCGTCGAAAAAGGCAATCTTGGGCCTCTTGATCAGCACCTGCGCTATCCCGAGACGCTGCTTCATGCCCCTGGAGAACTTCTCCACCTTCATATCGGCTCGCTCTCCTAAGCCCACAGCATCGAGGAGTTGCTTTATCGTCTTCTCCCTTTCGAGTTTGGGTATGTCATTCAACTGACATATGTAGTCGAGGTTCTGTCTCGCGGTTAAGTCCTCATAGAAACCAGCGCCCTCTGGCAGCATCCCAGCAATTTGCCTTACCTTCCTTGAATCCTTGATGATATCGTAGCCTCCTACGGTAGCCGTGCCTGAAGTCGGAACCGTGAGCCCCATCAAAGTGAGTAGCGTCGTAGTTTTCCCGGCACCGTTAGGGCCAAGAAAACCGAATATCTCCCCCTCGAAAACGGTTAGATTCAGGTGATCAAGAGCTTTTACCTCTCCATAATGTTTTGTCAGTTCCTGGGTTTGTATGATGGGCTGAGACATCTGCTTTACCTCCTCCTAAGCCTTAAAAATACGATCGCGAGGGCGATGACCATTACGATGGCTACTCCCACTCCCATTAGTCCCCACGAAGTTGGGGTTGTAACCGTAATCCTCACTTGGACAGCACCCGAATTAACCTGGTCGCTTAAAGCCGTCAGTGTAACCAAGTAGTCTCCGGCGACGGTGTCGCTAGTTGTCTTCACTACCCCAGTAAACGTAAAGGATTCTAATGGTTGAAGCAGGTCTTTGCTTACGGGGGTAAGCGACGAGTCCCAACCTGTTGGAGCGCTGATGCTGACAGTAACGCCTGAGACGGCTGTATGCCCTGTATTCGTGACCTTTGCCGTGAACGTGGTGGGTTGTCCGCTGTCCACGCTCGTGAGAAGGGTCGATGGCTCGATGGTTAAACTATATGAACCAACTATTGTGGTCGTTAGGTCCAACACGTAGATAGCACCGGTTGCGGATTCGACTTGAACGGGTATCGTGTATGAGCCCGTTATAACTGATGTAGGCGGTGTTTCTTCTAAATACAGGGACGCTACACCCCCAGAATCTAAGGATATGGCTTTTATGGAGGTTGAGTCCCCTGGTTTCGTCACGAACGATACAGTCCATCCAGATGGCACAGACAACGCTGAAAGTTGAAAGGTGTTACTGCTGGTTCCTAAGTTTCTTAGGGTTAGAGGAAAGTCGATGACTTTACCGGCTTGAACGTTAATAACAGGGTAGAGAGTTGAGATTGTACTTTCAGTTGAATTTGATACTACAACCCACAAATCAAGCGTTGAGTTAACCACTTTATCAGCAGACTGGACTATAACTTTAATATCGTATGCTCCATGTGCATCAAAAGGCGGTATGGCTTCGACTTGAATCGTTGTTAAATGTCCCGCCGGCATGTAGATTTGAAATATGTACGCCTCCCCGCTTTTGAAGTTTACTATCCAGTCATTTGGTGCCTTGGCCATCAGATATAATAACTCATCTACATCCCCAGTGTTGTTTAACGTTAAACTGAACTGCACTTGACCATTGTTAAGCACTCCGACACTCGGATAACTGGATGACAGCTCTATCGCTCTTGTCGGTGCTACAATGTCGACCTGAAGCTGCAAGATAGCGCTTTCAGAAACAAGATCCTGGCCCCTCGCCACGAACCAGAAGGAATAGTTCTCCAGTTCTGCCGTATTTGGGATATCTATTTCAAGATTTAGTGGATCTGGCAATTTCTTATTTGTTATCGTTATACCTCTTATATCCTGCCCTTTATACCAGATGTGTATGATCCAATCACTTGGGAGATATTCCGTTTTAAGGGAGTATGTTATTGCCGACACAGGCTGTACAGCGGTATAGTTGAGCTGTATCTTAAAATAGACCTTATTGCCTGGCTTCGCAACGATCTCAGTAAGGTCCGCTATGGCCGATGTTCCTGATTCCGCAGTCGCGGGCGATATTCCCTTGACTGGACCGGTTGGTCCCTTGGCCGACGTACTGCTTGGGGTGATTTGGATAAGGATTGTGAGCATGAGTATTAGAATACTTGCTGCTGTAGTCGTCTTGCCCATTATGGCACGCCTCTCACCATTCAATTCCCAGCACCCTTAGAATAAACGGCGCCCATGACCTCTTTCCTCATCGAGAAGTCGCACTTAGCTCCCCTCATGTCGTTCATCTCCCCAGCTCCTCCTTCATCCTCGCGTATTCCTCCCTCGTGATTTCCCCCTTCGCATACCTTTCGTTGAGTATCTCGATCGCCCTGCCCTTGGGGCGCGCCATCAATGCCCTGGAACCGCTGAGGAACAGGTATGCGCCGATCGCCACCAGCACGATTGCCGCCAGCCCGATGAGGAACAGGGGACCTCGGCCGTAGCCCATCATCCCCGTGGTCGCCCTGCCCACACGCCAGCCAACGTAGCCACGAATGCCCATAAAGATCATCGGCAGGTAAATCAGTGCGGCTCCTGAGACAAACAGCAAAATTATGAGGCCAATCTCCCTATCGGTCATCTCATTTCAACTCCGTCTTGAATGCATAGTTACTAGGTGGCATAGTAAGTTCCAAAAAGTATATAAGTATTACTCCATGGTAGTAGCTATTGGGATGTTCAGTAGCAATGCCTGAAGCCGATTACGCGCCATCCGATTACCGCGCTGATGGAGAACAGCTTGAGGCGATACTCGGTTCTCTGGAAGCCAAAGTCATGGGTACAGTCTGGGGGATGAGGGCTCCCGTTCGAGTGAGGGAAGTATACGAGAAACTCAAGAGGGAGAAGAAAATCGCCTACACGACGGTCATGTCCACGATGAACACTCTGTTTGAGAAGGGGCTTTTGGATCGGAAGATAACGAAGGGGAGGGGGGGATTACTCTACGTCTATTGGCCAAAGCGCACGAGGCAGGAGGTGGAACGTTCGACGGTGAAGCAAGTAATCGACAGCCTGATCAGGAACTTCGGCGATTCGGTGACCGCCTACCTGGTTGAGATGACGGCCTCCGAAGGCGATAAAGCGAAGCCCTTCAGAAGGATTAAAAGACAGTAAAGGGATGAAGCCGGAGCTGCATGAGGATTGATGGTTCGACCGAATCCGACATTCGAGCTGATGCAGCCCCTTCTATTCATGTCGGTCGTATTTTCGATCTTTCTTGCGTTTTCAATTCATATCGCCCTCAAGGTCATCAAGGTACGCGATCCTAAATTCATAAGCGTCCTATACCTGATGCCGATGTTCGTGCCTATAGTCATCTACACGATATCCTTCCAACCATTCATATTACCACCGCTTGGGACGCTCATCTCCCTAGCGCAGATTAAAGGGGATATCATGTATGAGGGCATATTCATGGAAGACGCCATTCTCAGGATTCACGGTTCACAATACTTATTCATGGGGGTTACGTTCTGCCTGACGGGCTTGACGCTTGGCTCAATCCTTCTTGCCTTTTTATACTCCTTCGGCAGTAGAATCGTATTTAATCTTCGTGAATTGGTAGAGCTCACGCCCCAAGAAAATCCAGATCTCGTGGCCATGACGCAAAGGCTGGCCGAAAGGGCTGGGATAGCGACGCCGCGCATAGGCATCAACGAAGATCTGAGGCCGAATGCTTTCATCGTCGGTTGGGGTAGGAAGGCCATGATAGTAGTTACGTTAGGGCTTCTGAAGACGCTCGACGGAGATGAACTCGAGGCCGTCTTGGCCCACGAAATGGCCCACATCAAGAATCAGGACTTCCATTTCATGGCGCTAATCTCCTCTCTAAAGGCGATCTCGTTCTTCAATCCACTCGTCTACGTTTTATCGCCCGCCATCAAAAAGGAAAGGGAGCTCCTCGCTGACGATGTTGGAACAAAGCTCCTAGAACGCCCCGAAGTCTTTGGACGTGCTTTAACTAAGATATGGTGTGCGTCTAAAGTCATGAGCGCCAAATCAAAGCCGAGCTTCTTAAGGCAATGGGTTTCTGGGATCTTTATCATCTCAGAGCTCAGGAACGCCAGGAGCTTCCTTCTCACGCACCCCTCATTGGAGATCAGGTTAACCAACATCGCGGAGAGGAAAATCCGGAACAGGGCAAGTATGGGCGAAATGCTGAGGACGATCCTAATCTGCGGTGTTGTCATGTCAGTTGTTGTATGCGCCTTTGGCCTTGCGATCCAGGCGTGCTTTCCCGTCAGAGGAATTAGTGGCCCGCTTGGACCTGAACGCATCTGGTATAGGTCGATAAATATTCCCGTTAATCAACCGGCCTTCGAGCCCCGCCCCAATCATCCATACCTCACTATGGCGTTCAATCCACAGGGACGTGTGAGTCTCAACTACCCCTGGATACTGAATACGATCTACATTTCGATAATGTTGACTATACTGCTGAAAATATGGAGGCCATCAACCGTATTCAGTCGCCATCCGATTCGCCTTTTCAACGCCTAGATGGTGATAGATGAGCCTCTGGACCGAATCCTTCGGCGCTATGAACCGAGAGGCGGCCTCTTCCCCAACACGAGGGGCACCGTCTGTTCGTTGTTGTCCCTGAGAATGGTGACCTGGATCGTCTGGCCAGGGAGGGTGCGCGCCTCCAAGTAAGCCGACAGGTCATCACCATTGCGGATCCGCGTCCCATTGAGCGCCGTTATGACGTCTCCACCGGCGATCACGGTCGTTCCCGATACCTGAACCTGCCTCGTGCCCGCCCTGATGCCCGCCTTATCCGCGGGACCGTCAGCTGTCAGGGAGACGACGAGCCAACCGTAGGTCTTGGTCAGGTTCAGCGCCTTCGCTATATCGGGTGTTACGTCGATCCCACCTATGCCAATCCATGAGTGCTTGTCGTATGTTCCGCGCGTGACGAGGTCCGGTAACTCCCTGCGTATCGTGTCGGAGGGTATCGCCAACCCTACGCCCTGGGAACCCGATATTATCGCCGTCGTTATGCCGATGACCTCGCCTATGACGTTGAGCAGAGGGCCTCCAGAGTTGCCCGAGTTGATCGGCGCGCTCGTCTGGATCACGTTCGCTATAGTAAAACCCCCTGTCGTGGTCTCTTGGATCGTCCTCCCCAACTGGCTGACGATGCCGGTGGTCATCGAGCCCGCCAAGCCCAGGGGGTTACCGATAGCCACAACCTGGTCCCCGACTTCGAGGTTGGAAGAGCTACCGAGTACAAGTGGCTTAAGTCCGATCCCGTTGGTTGAGATGCCCAGAACGGCGAGGTCGCTGTAGGCATCGGTTCCAAGGACTACGGCATCGAATGCGTCTCCGCTTGAAAGCGTGACCGTCAGGTTCTGGACTTGATCCACGACGTGGAAGTTCGTGACGATCACAACTTGGTCAGTCTCGTTGCAGATAAATCCCGACCCTTGCACGGAGATATACTGGAACATTGGTCCGAAGATCGTGTCAATCCTCTGGACCATAACCCCCTGAACTACCACGACCGAATCCCTTACACGCAAGTATAAACTAGCTAGATCCACCGAAGGACCTGAAGAGCTGTTCAGGATCACCTCCGTGAGCACGGAGACTTGCCGCTCCAAGTCGTGGAGGTTCTCGGTCAGCTGGCTGATCTCCTCGCTCTGTTGAATGACTATTTGTTGGACTGAGAACAAGCCGTAACCGAAAAGGGCAGCGAGGACGATAAAAGCCAGTAAAGCGACCACAATTACGTTTTTCGAGTTCATGCCTGAAGGCTGGCTGCCTGTTCGCCTATAACTCTCCTCACTAGACAAAAGTCGTTCTAGTAGCTACTATGGCTAATAGTAGCTATTTAACCTTTTAGATTTGTCCAACTAAAAAAGCTAAAATAAGGCCTAAGTATAAAATTAAGACAATTCCATATAATATCTGGTTAATGAAGCTAAATTTGCTCACTTGAGGCAAAAATGCTTGGGAAGAACCACTTGGTTATGTGGGTCGAGCGGAGTGGGAGATACTTGAAGAGTTCAGAGTCGAGCGAAGGATAGACAGAACGTTTGGTAAAACAAACGTACGTTTGGAAAAACAAACATATATACTTGTAACGCTGTTGAGGATCATGCCCGAATTGCTGACGCCAAAGGTCATCTCAATCTTCCGAACCCTGTGTTCCCACATTGAAAAGCGATATTATACGAGGGAGTTGGCCAAGCTCGCCAGTGTAAGTCCTTGGTCA
>Ga0315280_10011938_pt1 | contig 10593 bp, 13 predicted proteins | sample YL17G06_40_MG_FD_203697 | JGI IMG/M metagenome (GOLD analysis project Ga0315280, IMG submission 203697) | Sediment microbial communities from Yellowstone Lake, YNP, Wyoming, USA - YL17G06_40 | ecosystem: Environmental > Aquatic > Freshwater > Lake > Sediment | place: USA: Wyoming | collected... | reverse complement strand
GGGATGACCTCGACACCGTATTTTTTGCTTACCTTGAGCGCTTTTTCTATGCCACTGACGGAATCGTGATCGGCAATGCCTATCGCAGCCAGCCCCGCCTTGCTCGCCAGCTTGACCACTTCCTCAGGATCAGATTCTCCGTCCGAAGCGTTGGTGTGGACGTGCAAGTCGGCGAAATTTTTCTTCATTAGCTTTCCTCAAAGAGCTTTCTTCGTCGTCGTTTCCACGATGTGTTTGATTTCTTCCTTCAGCGCATCGGGCAGTCCAAAAATCTCAATGTCCATGAAACCGCGGACTATCAGAGCGGTGGCTTCGTCTTCCGAAAAGCCCCTTGCCATCAAGTACTCCACTTCCTCTTCTGAAATTTTTCCAACGGCTGCCTCGTGAGAGAGTTCTGTCCCTTCCACTTTGCCGATGAGTTCCGGAATCGAGTGGATCAATGCCGTGTCCGAGAGGAGCAGCCCCCTGCATTCGAGGTGAGCTCTGCTTTCTTTGTGTTCTCCCACGAGCCGACCCCTCGCGTAGACCTTCGAGTTATCGGTTGCTATCACCCTGCTGAGCACCTCCCCGCGGCTGTTTTTCCCGCTTAGCACCACTCTTGAGCCCACGTCGAGTAGCGAGTCCTTGCTGCCGTAGAGAAGGGCGTTGAATCTCGCCCTAGAATCGCTACCGTTGCAGTAGGCGGCGGGGTACATCTGGAGGCTCTTGACCGGGGCCATGCAGACGTAATTGCTTATGAATGTCGCCCCGTCCTCGACGAATGCGCCGGTTCTCGGCCTAACGTCAACTCCCTCGGCCCAGTTGTGGATCATCGTGAAGGTGAGTTTCGCATTTTTCTTTATGTAGAACTCTGAAATGCCGACGTGCAAGCCGCGCCCGACGTTCGGGTGTACCGTGCAGCCCGTGATTATCTGGGCCTGCGAGCCGGGCTCAGCGATGATGACGTTGTGCACGTTCTGATCGAGGTTTTCTTGGGAGATGAAAAGGCAAGCCTGCAGGGGCAGCACCACTTGCTGATTTGGAAGTATCCTCATGAAGTACCCCCGATCCCATTTCTCCTCGGCCAAGGCGGTGTACTTGTCCGCAGTGGCTGCAACGGTTTTCCACCAGTAGTCGCGCAGCCAGCCGTACTTTTCCATGGCGTCCTTCGTGCTCATGATTTCAACTTTGCCGCGGAGAGCGTCTCTAACGTTTTGGAAAACTGTCGAATGGTTCACCTGAAAATACGTGCCGGCCCTATCTTTCTCAGGACCTATCCCGACTTGGGCGGCCCGCTTGAGCATATCTTTTGGAAGCTTGCCGATCGGGCACGGCGCCACCGCCTTCGCTTCCCTAGTGTACGCTGACAGATCGAGGTCTGGCCCGAACTGCGCAGGCTTCCCTAGGGCTGCTTTTTCCTTCTTCCGAGGCATTTTTCGCACTCCTTGTAACCTCTCTTCAAAATGAGCTCGAGCGTTTCTTTGGGCGACCCCGAGCAGGCTATCCTGCCGTTGAGCATAACGTGCGCCCGGTCCGCCTCGACGTATCGCAGGATGTGACCCATGTGGGTTATCAGGAGCCCGGACTTGTGCCGGAGGAAGTCGTTCGCGGCTTTTCCGATTATCTCCAGGTTCTCAACATCGACGCCGGAGTCTGGCTCGTCCAGCATGAGGAAATCGGGATTTTGAGCAATAACCTGCAGAACCTCAGACCGCTTCATTTCCCCGCCCGAGAACCCCAAGTTCAGATCTCTTCCTAAGAACTCCATAGGCACGTTTAGCCTTCTCGTGAGCCCCACTAGTCCGTTGCCAGTTGAGTATGCCTGCAGCACATCGCGCAGCTTCACGCCTCTTATCGCGGGAGGGTTTTGAAACGCGATGCCAATGCCGAGCTTCGCCCGCTCGTTTATCGGCGTGTGGGTGATGTCTTTTCCCTTGAATGTGATTTTTCCACGCGTCACCTTGAACCTGGCGAGGCCGAGAATTGTCGAGATGAGCGAAGATTTTCCGGATCCGTTGGGGCCGAATAGAACATGGACTTCGCCGCGGGGAATCTCCAAGTTCACGTTTTTCAGAATCTGCTTGCCCGCCACTTCGACCGAAAGGTTTGTTACTTTGAGCACTCCTTCACCTCAATTTCCTGAGCGATTGGCTTTCCGCGAGAATTTTTCCGCCCTTGATGACGTAACGTCGGTCCGGCTGCCGACGAATCGCGTCTTTTGGCGAGGCCGCGTCGATGATTACGAGATCCGCCCGCTTGCCGACAGCTATGCCGTAGTCATCAAGCACCCGCAGCGTTCGGGCCGCGTTCTCGGTCATCATTTTGAAAACGGTCTCGATTTCGTCGGGCATGCTGAGCTGCGCAGCGTGGGCGCTTATGTTGGCCACCTCCAGCATGTCGGCCTTTCCGAATGGGTAGAAGGCGTCGTTCACGCAGTCTTGTCCAAACGAGACGTTGACTCCGGCCGCGAGCAGTTCTTTTACCCGGGTGATGCCGCGCCGTATCGGCTGCTTGTCCTCACGCCCCTGAATCACCAAGTTTGTCACTGGGTTGGTAATCATGTTGATGTTAGCGAGCTTGACCTTGCGTATGACCTCGCGCGCGTAGTCGTCTGGATAGGCCGCGAGCGCGCACGTGTGCCCTGCAGTTACTCTTCCTTGGTAACCTTCCTTGACCGTCTTTTCGGCGAGATACTTGAGCGAGCGGGAGGCTGGGTCATCGGTCTCATCGACGTGCATGTCTATATCGGCGCCGAATTCTTTCGCGATTTTGAAACAGATGTCGATGTGCGGCCTCGCTTCGGAGTAGGGGCGCTCGTGGTGCGGCATGCCTCCGACCAAGTCCGCGCCGAGCTCCATCGCTTTCCTCATGAGCTCCTCCGTGCCGGGGTCGCGCAGAATTCCCTCCTGCGGAAAAGCCACCACTTGGATGTCCATGATGTTTTTGAACTTCTTCTTGACTGCGAGGAGACCCTTCACCGGCGTGAGCCCGCCTATCGTGTCGACATCCGCGTGCGTCCTCATCCTCGTCGTGCCGTTCATAGCCGCGAGCTTGATCACCCCGCCCGCGCGCTTCACGATGTCGGCTACCGTATACTTGCGCTTCGTGTCCCAGATGATCTCGATTGCCTCTTGTAGGGTGCCAGAAACGTTTGGCCTGATGGCGTCTCCAATCATGCATTTGTCGAGGTGGATGTGCGGGTCGATGAAAGCTGGCGAGACCAGCATCCCTTTGGCGTCGATTGCATTGTGCGCTTTGCCCGCAATTTTTCCTATTTTAGCTATTTTACTCCCTTCGACACCAATATCCTTTAGCCCGCGCTCGCCCACGATGTGTGCATTTCGGATTATTAAGTCCATAACAACACCACATACAACTTTTAGTAGCGTACTATTAATTTAACAGTTGTCGAGTGCACGAGTATTTTAAACGTGCAGCAGTTATTTAAATGGGAAAATGCGCGCTAAGATTATTGCGATTCTGGTTTGTGTCGCCATCACGTTCGGTGTTACTTGTGTTGCGATAAGCGTTTTAACATCATCCCACTCGTCTAATCCGCCTAGCGCATCCCCGCCGCATATCGAAGCGAGGGGAACAGTCGCGTGGGTATATGATGGCGATACTATAACCATCGATTTGACTTGGGTGGATCAACCGCGAGAAGGAATCACCGTAGGCAAAAGGGAAAGTATAAGATTTTCCGGAGGGATAGACGCACCAGAGCTTGAGGATACTGGAGGATACGAAGCAAAAAACCACGTCTCTGAACTCTGCACCTCTGGGATCGAAGTGAGTTTGGATCTAGACGATGAATCGTATATGAATTCAGGCACACCGTATCGCGATCACTACGGAAGAATCGTGGCGGTAATTTACGTGAATGAAAACGGGAGGTGGATCAACGTCAACGCCGATGTGCTGCGCTGGGGGCAACAAACATACCCGAACCACGATTGGCTTAAATACGCTTGGATGCACACCGAATTTGACTATCACGAGTGGCTGAGAAGCGATTATCCCTACTTGAGGTGAATGGAGCTAATTTTTGATTAACATTTTATTTCAGCTAAACTTAATCGAACAAGCCCCCACGCTTTTTGTAAAGTTCATCCCTTATCACACCGTTAACCTTAGTCCCTGCTCGCACAATAGCTTTGTTTATCTTGTACTCTACGAGCAACGCTGAAGCTCCTAGCCCGAACTCGCTCGCAACAACCGTGCCTACGCCCCTGTCTCTGAGCATCTGAACTACTGTGCGTCCTTGTCCATGAGAGAGGGATACCGCAGGGTTGTTCAAAACTTCCACATGAACCCTATTTCCTTCAATCGTGGCGAACGTAAAAGTTTTCGCTAAAGCAAAAGCGTCTGCCACCTCATCCCCCAAACCATTGGACCCTTTGGTGGCTATGGCTACTTTGACCTTCCCCATTTGTTCACCGAATTATGTTCATTTGCACAAAATATAAGGGTTTCTAAGGTTCACTGCGAGCATAGGAACAATAATGTCTGAGCTTCAGGATCTTTGCGGCAGCGCTAACTGTGACGCCATAAACAATAGGTTCTGTTCCATGTATTTTGCACCACTCTAACAGCTGGAAGAGGCTTCCGTTGACAATGGTGCTCCCGGTTATGGAGGCGACATCGGATTTCCTTATCACATCCTCATTATTCCCTCCGCTCAGGATTTTCTTGCCGAATTTTATCTTCCCGATGTTCTCCAGGTTCAAATCGGTCACGTAACCCTTGAAATTAGAACAGGCTGCAACATGCCCGGGCTGGTATCCTATGTGTGTAACGACAACATTTTTCCCGAAGTTTTGAACGATATAGTCTGCTAGCCTCACGCCGCATCTTTCTGGGTCTTTCTCCTTGCAGTGAACACCGCCGTTGATGCGGCCCAATGAACCGAACATCGCATTCAACGTGGCAAAATAAACGGCTCTCTCGGGGGCCTTTCCAAAAATAGCCCCGCCAACGTCTGAAAGTTTTCCTCTGAAAATTTTTGGTTCATCGGTGAACGCGTCCCCGTAGGAATCGTTGAACTTGCACCTGAGGAGCACTTCTTTCCCTTTAGTCAGAGCGTATTCCTCGGAAGGCATCTTGAAATATTGCTCGGTTTTTGCTTTAGGGCCGCGTGGTGGCTTGCGGACAAAGCCCTTCGCCACTATCTCACAAGCTACTTCTTTACCCCAAAGTTGATGGGCGTCGGCGGTCCTCTTGAATTCTTCGTTTATTTTTCCGTAGAACTCTTGCCAAGAATCCATCATATGACTTCAACCTTTCCTTCGCCGCTGACAACAACCGTGAAGCTCCTGAGTGCTTTCCTGCGCTTGATACCTTTTCTTCCAAGTGTCGTCGTTATCAACCTCACGAGTTCGGCATAGTTGTTGGCGATCTTGATCCCCTTTTCGTCCGCCCGTTTGAACACATTCTCGGAGACTTGGTAGATATTAACTCCCGTCCGCGCGTCTACCCTGATGGGCCATTCGATTGTCTGGGCGAGCTTCAATGTATTTTTCGCTTTCTCCACGTTTCGTTCCGCGATTTTGGATATGCGGCTAACGTTGGATCTGCTGGTTCCGAGCTCTTTAGCGATTTCTGCCAAGCTTTTTCCCACTCTTCTCAGTTTCAGCACTTCGAACTGCCTTCTTGTGAGGTGGGTTTTCCTGATGTCAATCATTTTTGGTTCACACAAACGATTTATTGACTATCTTTGTATTAAAATCGATGGTGGGAAATGTGAATCGAAGGACTTCAGGAGTTCTCTGCGTCGGTGCGATTCTAGTCGGGTCGTGGATGGTCTTAGGCCCTCTCAAAGGGAAAATCCCCTCTCTCCTTGGGGACAACCCGAGCGTGCACGTTATGATAATCTCGACGATTTTTCTCTACCTGTACTTCTCGCTCACAAAACCAGAAGTGGCGAAAAAAAGCGCCCGTGATTCACTCGGGGCCCTCCGCAAACTCGCGATTTATATCGTGGCGGCCATTTTCATAGCTGGAGCCGTGATAAACCTTCTGCCCTCAAAAACCATTGCTGCGTACCTCGGGGAGCAGGCTGGGCTCATGGCGGTGTTCGTGGGCGTGGGCATAGGCTGCATTCTGCCCGCTTGCCCTTTCATCGCCTACCCTATCATAATGGGCGTTTACGCGGCTGGTGCGGGTCTTCTTGGGGTGATGGGTATGCTTTTCGGTTCAGGAACGGCCTTCGCTTGCGTTCTTTCTTGTGATCTCACGTATTTCAACTCGAAAATAATGGGCCTCAGGTTGCTGCTCTCAACTTTGGCGGCGCTGGTCGCCGGATTTCTCGCATATCTCACCATGACGGCCGTGGGGTGGTGAAATGGGACATGTAGGGAAAATCATCGGAGAGAGTTGGAGCCACCGAGCCGTGCTGATCGCGGCAATCTGCATTTATTTGGGGACGTTGGTAGTCAGCCCTGATACAGCAAAATCATCTGTCGTGACGAGCCTCAAAGAAATCCAGAAGCTGGCAATTCCGATCGTGGTGGCAATGTTTTTAGGAGGGTTGGTGAAAAATTTGATAACCCGCGAGTCCGTTTCGAAGCTCTTCGGGACCTCAGAGCCGAGAGAAGTGCTCACAGCTGGGGCGGTCGGCAGCATCCTCCCACCTTGTCCATATACTGCCTACCCCATGATAAAGGGTTTTAAGGACGCCGGCATACGCTTTCCGGCCTTTATGACTATGTTGGTTACTTCCACCATGGTCGAGGTGCCGCAGATTTTCGCTGGGATTACAATTTTTGGGATAGCGATCGAGGGCACCAGAATTTTGTTCGCTTTCTTGGCATCATTAATTATAGGATACCTTTTCCTCGTTTATGTGCGTAGGCGAAAGTTATCCACGTCGCACGCTTAACTTTTTGAGCGGGTTTGTATCCTATTCACCTGATGACGGAAACCTTCCTGCTCACATTCATAGCCAAAGCGTGCATCGCGTGCATGGAGAATCCAAAGCCAATCGCTGGTTGATAAGCTTAGAAGGCTTGCCATTCAGGTTGCTTGGATGGACTCGCTAAAAATCCTCTATGGCCTTTAGTATCCTCCCATACAGTTCCACTTCGCACCTCCATCCAGAATTTACGAGTTTTCTCAGCGCCTCTTTCGCTCCGTCCTTTTTGATCTTGCCTTCGTGAAGCATCCTCAGGATTACCCCGCAACTTCCCTCCTTTCTCACGCCGTGCATGTCTGCAATGCTTCTCGCGATGGGGTCGTCAACGATTGCCACGGCTTTCAATTCCTTCGCCAAACTTATGGTTTCCGCTTCGCCGGGATGAATATCCTTGTGAGCAGCGATCAATTTCAGGATATCCGCCGATGGCTTCCTCATCATCACCACTCCCTTTTTTATCAACTCCTCGTTCACGAATGCATCGTTGAAGCCCCTCGCTTTTCCGACTTCTACCACCTCGGCGTAAACTGACGGGGCCACGTATTTTTTGCCTCCGAGTTCCTCTATCATCCACGCCAGTCCCGCGCGAACGAGGTGGATCAGGGGAGTGGAGTTAAAGACGAACTTCAAGTCGCTTTTATCCGCAGGATCTCCTCTTCCAACTCCCTCGGCGATATTTTCACCCATGGTATCTTCCTTTCGGCCAAGACCTCTAGAAATTCCCTCAGGGATGTGCCTGCGATTTCGGCCGCCTTCCAGACGGATACTTTCCCGGCGATGACCAACCCCACGGCTCGCTCCACCCGCCACTGTTTGGCCCCGAGGGCAAGCAACTTCCTTGCGGCGGGTGACTTCTCGGTGCCCTCCTCGCGGGCCACTTCTTCCAAGAGCCTTGCCATGTCCTCGTCTATTTTTACGGAAAGCACTTCGGTCATGGTATACGATTTATTAAATCTTATACTTAAAGATTTCGGATCTTGTTCCCAAGGGTGTGGTTGATGTTGTAGGTAGAGACGATGAGAAGATGACAATCGGCGGATAGGCTTGCGTCCTCTATTCAACTCGCTTGAGCACTCGCAGTTTCTTTAACCCAACCGCTTTTTTCACCTTCGGCTTTTTCGCCTCGTAAACCAACCGGAAATTCATCCCCTCGAAGCTCCTTTGAACCTCTTTCAGCTCCTCCCGCGTCAATGGCCTAACGGGGCTAAGCCTGAGCGGAGTGTTTATCTGAACCTCATCTGGTTTTATTGCTCTCACAATTTTCGCGATTTCTTCCGAGAAATTTTTGTTTTCCGGGACGAACATCACCTCTAACTGAAATTCCCCCTTGAACTCTGCACGAAATTTTTTCAGGCCTTTAACAATCTCTCCAAAGAGGATTCCATCGTGCGGTCGGTTTATCTGCTTGAGAAGCTTCTCGTTGGGAACATCCAGCTTGCCCTTCACTATATCCGCCTTGCTAAGATCCCTTCTCACATCCTTTCTGGTTTTGAGGGACGAATTTGTCAAAACAGCGATCGGTAGACCTGAGATATCTCTGGCGATTTCTATCAGTTCCCCCAAGTTCTGGGCAAGAGTTGGCTCACCCGTACCAGAGAAAGTTACAATATCGGCCTCGACTTTCTTTATCGCTTTTTCGAGGGCTTGCGCGACTTGCTCGGTGGAGACGAAAGCCTTCCGCTTGGTAGTCTTCTCCGTGGTCGAACCGAGTGAACAGTACACACAGTCAAACGAACATATCTTTCCCGCTCTGCAAATCGGGTCTACGCCTAACGATCTCCCGAGCCGCCAAGAGGAGACGGGGCCATAAACTATTTCCATGGGTTCACCATCAGCGCCTTTTTATCGATTTCTTCATCAACTTTCTGAGATGGTAACGAGAGTAAAGTGCCCCTGCTGGGTTGTGGGCCAATACCCTGTCTTTTACTATGAGCGTTGTGGTTGGGGCTTTAGAGTAAATCTGAAAAAGCACATCGTGCCCTATGCAGAGCCCTACGATGATATTGAGGTCTGTGCCAACCTCGTTGAGAACCATCGCTTGAAGAATCGGATTGCATGCGTGGCCGCTGCCCTTTAGCTTCGGGAGAGCTAATTTTTCTTTCCCGACACCGCCGACTTTGCATACAACCGAATGTACCTCAAACCCGTGTGACTCCAATATCTCCTGCAATTTATGGGCCTCCTCCGAAAGACCTATACAAAAGGCGATCCCCAGCTTTCTCCAGCCCATTTTCCCCGCCAGTCTGATGGCCTCCTGCACTCTAGGGTATTTCATGTATGCCTCGACTTCCAACGCGCTGGATTTTTGATAAAGTTTCAAGTTGTTCTTTTTACTATACTCCTTGAGTGCTGATTCTTTCATGGGTTCTCCAACGGGGCACGGTTCGCCCATTGAACATGCTTTTTCCTCGCATAATGCGCAAGCCACCATATTTTTACTTCCTGCGTTTTATTTTTATTGTAATGAAAGCGCCAAACGGCTTAAACATTTGCTAAGGATTCCTCCACTCGGTCGTTTTCATCGGGTTTACCCTTTCAAAGTTTATCGTTGGTAGTATTTAGCAAGGATCGAATTCAGCGTTTCAGATGACAAAATGCTTACGTTTAAACATCGGTGGGGCCGTATTTAATACTCGACTTTGACACTTTTGCCTTAAATCCCCTAAATTTTGAGGTTTCACGGGGGGTTGTGCCTACATTTGCCCCGGCGGTGACTCAATTTTTAGCGAGTTGAATATCCCGACGTCAGACTCTTCCATTTCTCTGACGAGAAACATCTTCTCGTCCCCGATTACCATCTCAGTCACCTTTATTCGCCTGAGCGCCTGTATGGTCTTCCTCGCGCTCTGATAAGGGACAAGCTTCCCGATCAAGGCCTCGGTGAGGTACGCAAGAACGCACTCGAACACATGTGCCTTCACCCTGCGGTCATTCGAGTGAAACACCGGCCGGATATCCACGAAGCTTTTGATCTCCCTAAAAGCGGCCTCGATTGAGCGCAGCTCCTTGTAGGATTCCATCGCGCGCTTCGCCGCAAGATCGGACGTGGTCACGAGAAGGAACTTCCCTGCGATCGCGTTCTCGTACTTCCACACCTTTTGATTCAGTCTGAATCGTAATCCTTGGTCGAACTCCACGTCGAAGAGCCTCCTATACCTGCCGAGGATTTTCGTGGCTTTGCGGATGAGGTTTTCGGGCGACGGGCCCTTTCCCGCTTGTCTCCGGCAGGAGTCGGAGAGTTCCTTCAGCCTTTGCTCCAAACGAAGCCTGACCTCGCGCAGAAACGCGCGCTCCTCTCGCTCGACATCCTTGTTCAGGCAGAGGATGTAGCGTCTGTTCCCCTCCCGCTTCACCTCTTTGGCGAACACTTTTTCTCTCGTTTTTATGGGAGTTGGCATCAGCTGCTCGACTTTCTTGTCCAGCCTCCGCTTAGTCGCGATGATGTACTCGTAGCCCTCCTCGTCGAGGAAATCGAGGTTTTCCTCGGAAAACAGCCCTCTGTCGGCCACGAAGATTATGCGCTTGATGTCGAACTTCCCCTTCAGCTTTCTCACCGCGTACCTCAGGGTTGCCCTGTCCGCCGTGTTCCCTGCGAACACCTCGTGGGCGACTGGGATCCCGTCGATCATCGCCAGAGCGAGCACGAGCTGCTTGTGGTCGGGTCTGTGGTCCCTTGACTTCCCATACTCCGCCAACTCCGGCCC
>Ga0315280_10011937_pt1 | contig 10593 bp, 10 predicted proteins | sample YL17G06_40_MG_FD_203697 | JGI IMG/M metagenome (GOLD analysis project Ga0315280, IMG submission 203697) | Sediment microbial communities from Yellowstone Lake, YNP, Wyoming, USA - YL17G06_40 | ecosystem: Environmental > Aquatic > Freshwater > Lake > Sediment | place: USA: Wyoming | collected... | reverse complement strand
ATCCCTTATCTGCGCCGCCCTTTCAAACTCCAGATTGGTAGAAGCCTTAATCATCTTGTCCGTGAGATTTTTCAGCACATCGTCCGCATTCCCTTTCAGGAAGTAACAAACGTTCTTCGCTACTTCCTGACAATCCTCTTTACTGGCAAGACTAGCGCACGGCGCAAGGCATCTGCCGATGTGAAAATTCAGGCAGGGACGGTGTTTTTTTTCACCACTCAGATCGAGGTTGCAGGTACGTATGGGGAAGGCTTTGGTAATTTCCTTTATGCTTTGCCTTGTTGCTTTGTAATGTACGTAAGGTCCAAAGTATTTTGATCCATCCTTCTCAACAATACGGGTCATTATGATTCGGGGAAAATCCTCTGTTGTCACTTTCAGATAGGGATAGCGTTTGTCGTCTTTGAGTTTTATATTGTATTTTGGCTTATATTTTTGAACGAGGTTATTCTCAAGAATGAGTGCTTCTATCTCGTTATCGGTGATTATATAGTCAATATCACGAACATAAGGTATCATGCTCGGCGTCAGGGCGTGAGGTTTTGCGCCTGCCTGAAAATAACTCCTGACCCTGTTTGACAGAGAGATAGCCTTGCCGACGTAAAGGACTTTATCATCAGCATCTTTCATTATGTAGACACCCGGGTTAGGTGGTATTGATTTTAGCTTTTCTTCGAGTGCATTCATATCATTTACGAACATGAGCTAGTGTATACTTTATCTTAGTCGATATTCCTGATATTTTTTCTTTATCAGAATTGGTTAGATTTGATTCTACACCTGTAATTATTTTGTCTATTTCTTGCCATGTGACAAATTCTCGGAAAACATTATTATAAGTAGTACCACGATCCATGATTACACCGCTGATAATAACATTCGTATCTAATACTACCTTAATCATTTTCTCTTCTTACTGCTTTTATTGCTTCTTGTATATCTTTTTCTAATTCTTCTGGATCAGTTCCCTTATTCAATTCCCGAACCTCATCAAAAATACTCATATCCTTTTTTCTCTGTTTTCTATAGGCTTCATATTCAGATGGAGATATTATCACTGCTACAGCCTTACCTGCCTTTTCAATCACAATCTGGTTATTATTAAGAATTTCATTTAAGAGTTGCTCTAAAGTCTCTTTCATTTCTAAAGCATCAACAGTTTTCAACATATATCTCTCTCCTTCAAATTCTTTTGGCTTGTATTTCTTCGTTGAGCATTGAATATTGTATTAACTAACATACTCCAGTATTCCGCAGGCGCTTTCGCTGTATAATAATATGTGTATATTGAATTTCATATTCGAACTACCTTTCGGAAATTTTAACCCAACCCCAGAGCATAGCCAATCTACCCTCGTGAGACACCGCATTGGGGCTTACGTATACTGCTGTCCATGTTCCTTTTACATTAAATTTCATAGCATCAATCGGTCTAATCGAAACATCAGATTCAAGTGTCCCGATAGCTTTGGCGTCGGATTTAAATTCCCCTGATATTACCGTTTTTCCATCAAGTATGTCATTCGCTTTTATATTGGGATTCTCTATGATCATATTTACATCGAAAGACGTTATTGTTCCATCCTTTGTGAGATAAATTGAGCAGACTATATCCTGAGAACAACCATAGCAGAACTCAAAATTTATGGTCGCTACCTGATTATCTTCCCATTTCCCTTTGCCGGTGGCTTTCCACTTGCCTAATTTTGGCTGAAAGGCAAGGCTCACATTCACCAGAACCAGAGAAGCTATTAATACTAATAGGGTCTTCTTAAACATGGCGATGAATCTTTTTTAACATGTTATAATTAAAAAGGTAATCAAGTTTATCTCGTAAGCTGTGTGTTGTTGCCATAATAAACATCTCAAGGTATTGGATTTTATCCACAGCATATTTTTCCTATCGGGATACTTTCAAAAATATAATATCATACATTCATAAAACAGGCAACGGTCATCTTGCCTTTATCTTTCTCTATATATTTGGGAGGCGCCTAACATTCAAGCTCAACGGCTGGGTTTTTCTGCGTCTGCTGGAGCGACTGGTTGGGGGTTGTGTGCCTTTTCTGCTGCACTCAGAAAAACTCGGAATGCAGGTTTAGGTTTACCCTGATAACTGAACAGCCCCATTGATCCCTCAGGTCCGAGAAGGTCATTCTGCATGTCACGAAGGATAAACCAGAACACCCGTTTGATCCGGGGTTCCTTTGCCGCAAATTCAAATGTATTAGCCAGAAGTTGTGCCTGATCCTCTTCAGCACGTTGAGAAGTTGCGCCGCATCCCACTTCGGTGATCCATAAAGGCTTTTCTGAGTCTCCGTACCGATCCATAAGCGATAAGGTGTCTTGAGTCAGTTGCATCATATAATCAGCCCCCTCGCTTGGAAGCACATACGGGTGGATGTTGCAGACATCGAAAAACTGCCGGGCGCCCGCCTTATAGAGGTCTTCAAGGTAGTCGGAGACTTTGACGTTTGACCACGGATTGGGGATGATGCCGTTCATCTGTAATCCACCCAGCACCACTACGCAGTCAGGGTCTGTCGTCTTCGCTGCCTTGTATGCTACCTCGAGGAGTTCCGTGTATGCTTTGGCATCTGGAAGTGGGTGGTAGAAGTCCACTCCGTTCTCTTCATTCCATATTTCCCAGTGTTTAACACGGTGTTTATAGTTTTGCACGGTTCGAGAGACGTAACGCTCCCAATCGCTGAAGTCCTTCGGGGGATACGAGTCAAACCATCCCTCCGTTTTATTTGGATTCATGCCGTTTGCCCACTCGGGAACGGACAAGAGCGTACCAAGAATCTGAACATTATCCGGGATCATCTGAACAACACGGTCTACCACAGAAAAATCCCAATTCTCTTTTGCAGGTTCTACGACACGCCATCGAACGGGGATTCGTATAGCGCCGCAACGTGTTTGCTTTAGCATTTCAACGAATTGAGAAAGTTCGTTTGTGTGAGGGTTCCATGCCTTGAAGTTCCAGACGGGGTCTTCGTTGACTCCATAGAACGTGGCATCGCAGGCTTGTAACTGATCTTCTGCGCCCAGTCTGGTCTGCACGAGAAGCATGAATGCTGTAACGAGGAAGAAAATCGTATAGGAAACACTATTTGTCATCATTTTCTTGTATCCAATAAATAATTAAGTTTTTAGGGTTTGTAGTAAGGTGATTTATCGCCTTAAAATGCAATAAATTGCATTACTACGAACCACTTAAACATAATATTAATTCGGTGAACCACTATTAACAAAGTAATAAAATATATGTTATAATTGTACACACTGACATAAAATAAATCAATTGCAAAAACCGCATAGTTCAGGATAAATTAACACTCTCTAAATCATGAAAAACAACATGCTCAAGAAATATCAACAGGTTATCCAAAAAGTCAATAATTTCGACTTCAGTGATTTTGACGATTCCGATCTTCTGGAACGCATAGACAATCTCAAGGCACAAATTCTCATTGACAAAGCCATACCCGAAATATTCGCCATCATTAAAGAGATTATTGACAGAAGATTGGGCATCTGGAAATTGTTTAACTTCGATCTGCCTGAACATTTTAATCATCTAAGTGAAACTTATGCCTACGTCAAAAACAGAAGATCACAGGTTGATAGCTCACAGATTCATCTGGGTGCGTCCTTTTACGCAGATGTGCGCAGACTAAGGCAACCTCAAGATGGGCTGACGTTCATGCCTTTTGACGTGCAGTTACTTGGTGCGTTAGCTCTACTAGATGGAAAGATCGCTGAGATGGGTACAGGCGAAGGTAAAACCGTTGTGGCGGTCTTTCCAGCCTGTGCATGGACATTAAGCGGGAAAAAGGTTCACATCGCAACTGTGAACGATTACCTTGCCCTTCGTGACTGTATGTGGATGAGTCCGGTGTATAGATTTTTCGGTTTGGAAGTTGACTGCGTTCTCAGCTACATGCCCGACTCAGAGAGACGCAATTCCTACAAAGCTGATATTGTCTATGGAAACAACTACGAGTTCGGGTTCGATTGTCTAAGGGACAACCTTATAAACAGACTCAGCGACAGAGTTCAGGGCAAGCTCGAATGTGTCATAATTGACGAGATTGACAGCATCCTTATGGACGAAGCGGCGACTCCGCTTATCATATCTGGCACACCCGACAAAAGTTCCAGTAACTACTGGAGATTCAAAAGCATCGTTGAATCACTGATAAAACATCAGAACGAGATCATAGAGCAATTATTCAATGAAAGCGATCCGCAACTCAGAATTATAAGACTGATACAGATCGGGATGGCAGACCCATGGAACCCGGAATTGCTGGATTACCTCAACAACGACAAAGATGCCGCTAAGAAGGTGAATTCAGTTCATGGAAAATACATCGCCGCAAGATCAGAATATAAGCTGGAAGAGGATTTGCTATACGTCGTAGATGAGAAAAACAGAACTGTAAAATTGACAGACAAAGGAATAGCTTTTGCAGAACAGCTTTTAGGTGAAGGCTTTTTGATATATAGAGACCCACAAAAAAGCGAGGATATGCGGAACTTCCTCCAGCTTCTTCGGGCTTACACTCTCCATCGTAAGGATGAAGATTACATCGTTCACAATGGTGGCATTATCCTCGTAGACGAATTCACAGGAAGGCTGTCTTTTGGGAAAAAATATGAGGAAGGACTCCATCAAGCCATTGAGTGTAAAGAAGGCTTGCAGATAACTCCAGAGAATCGTGTGATGGGAAAAATAACCCATCCCAACTATTTCAGGCTTTACGAAAAGAAAGCCGGTATGACTGCCACAGCACATACAGAGGCAGATGAATTCAAAAAGCTATACAAACTCGAAGTCGTCAGGATACCAACCAATAAGCCAGTCATCAGAACTGACCTTCAAGACCGATTCTTCAAAACAGAGGAAGAGAAAATTAAAGCCATAATTGAAGATATAAAGGAATGTCATTCACCTGGACGACCAGTCCTCATCGGTACAAGATCAGTCGAGAAATCCGAGCATTTAAGCACGATCCTGAAAGAGCATGGTATATCTCATAACGTCCTGAACGCCAAGAATCACTCAGAGGAAGCGGAGATAATCAAAAATGCAGGTGAGTTAAAAGCGGTAACTATCGCCACAAACATGGCTGGTCGTGGTGTGGATATTGCTTTAGGTGAAGGTGTTAAGGATTTAGGCGGGTTACACGTCATAGGAACAGAGAGGCACACCGCACGAAGGATTGACGATCAGCTAATAGGAAGATCAGGCAGGCAGGGTGACCACGGCTCATCAAGATTCTACCTATCATTACAAGATGATCTCTTTCGCATGTTCGCTGGTGATGATATGTCCGTCATGGTTAAGGCAGTTGAACGTGGATATAAAAACAAAATGACTGTCCTGACCCGAAAAGCGCAGCGAAAGTCTGAAGAAACAAGTTACAGCAATCGAAAACAACTTATAGAACATGACGACGTGTCAGACAAACAGAGAAAGGTCATCTACAAGATGCGATCAGACGTATTGTCGGAAGATGAAACCGAGACAAGAGTTCGTATATTCGTTAAAAATTACGTGGATGATCTAATTAACAGCGTGAAACAGCCTGATGGATGGAATGTAGATGAACTAAGGAAAATCTGCGCAAGGGATTTTGGTGTATATATACCTGAACTAGATGTATATGATCTTAAATCGTTAAAGAGAGAAATAATTACGGCTTTCCGGAGAACGCTTGAAATGCGTGAACAGGCATCAGGCAAGGATTTTTCAGGTAAGCTGGAAAAAGCGATAATGATAGAGGTTCTGGATACCGCATGGACGGACTATCTATCATTTCAAAACACTTTTGACAATGTTATGATGCTCAGGTCTTACGTTAAAAGCAACATACTAACAGATTATAAGCTGGAATCCGCCAAGTTATTCAAAGACTTGCTTACATCTATAAGATACGAAACACTCAAGTTAATCTTCACATATCCCCTTCCAGACGAGAAGTCGGGTACCATTCGACGGATAAAGGATTCAAAACCAATATCCGATCAGATCAGGAATTTATTATCAAAAGTTGAATATCAATGAATTCAAGGAGTAATATTTTTATCTTTAGAATATACCTATTGTCAGCTTCAAGTAATAAGATTTATGGTGGGTGTATGTAAAATTTGTTGGTAAATTTATGGACAGATAGCTCCGAAGGAGCGAAATGTTTATAGAAACTAATCAAATCAACAACCGAAGCTCCAGCGGAGCGACATGTTTATTATGCCAATATGTCACTCCTACGGAGTTCATTAGTCTAGTGTTTACGGTTTTCTATAAATATTTCATCCCTACGGGATTTAGGAACTTGATCATTTTACCAATAACTTTTACATCAACCCATTCATGGCGTACTGAAACTTATAATCCTGCTGTCAGCCAAAGCCTGTCCTGTAACGTCAAGGCACACCATGCGGGTAAGGTCACGGACAATAAGCCTTCCACCAACAATAGCCATTGGGCCCCACGAGTCATGACCTTTCAAAACCTGAGCCTGTGCAAGCTGTTTGTAGCCATCAGGCGTTGCCTCTGCCAGTGTAAGCAAGCCAGCATCATCTATCACGTAGAGCAATCCTTTTGCGATTATGTAGGACCCAAGCCCGAAACGGTTTGCAGAACCACTCGCCCACATAAGCTTTCCATTTAAATCAAGGCGGGCTAATTGCCCATCAGGTTTCACACCGTAAATATAGCCTTCATAAAGGATAGGTGTTTGTTGATCGGAAGCGAAAACTTCTGGTTTCAATCGGTAAAGACTCTTTACCGTTATCTTTCCTGCACTTTCGGTCAATTTTATCATCATGCTACCCGTATTGTATCCACCGGTCAGGAATATACGTCCGTCACCAATTATAACAGGTGAAGGAACAGTAGCAATCCCGATCTTCCAGTCTTCAGTTTCCCACAGTATAGAACCATCCAGAGCAGATACCCCGACAACTCCACCGCTGGCACAGTAGACATATATGTGCTTCCCTTTGAACTCCATCGGTATTATTGACGAATGTGTCATGTTCCAGTTATGTGGATTCGGGGTTTTCCAGATGACGTTACCGGTGGCAGGGTCCACTGCAATCATGAGTGCATCACCGCCCGGAGCAAGGATCAGACGTTCACCATCAATAAGCGGACACTGTCCTGCGTACCACTCAGGTACAGTGGCGTTGAAGTCACGAACTAAGTCCATACCCCACCGAAACTCTCCAGTGATTGAGTCCAGACACAAAACGTGGCACTTTGGGCCCATAGACACAATGTACTTATCATTAACCGCAGGAACTGTGCGTGACATTCCGTGATTACGCTTAACCTTGATAGGATACGAATATCGCCAGATGTCTTTTCCGTCAGATAAAGCTAAACAGCGCAGGACATCCTCCTGTTTTTTTGCATCGTAGTCCAACAAATAGACACGACCATTCAGTACTGCAGTACCAGCGTATCCTTCTCCAACGTCAATGCCCCAGAATGCCTTTGGTTGCCCGGGACCCCATCTTCTCGCTAGTAGAACGTTCTCCTTGCTAATATTATCAAAGTCGGCTCCCCGAAATCTGGGCCAATTACCGGGCATATCAATCGCTACACCGTCGAACTTTGTCAACTTACCCCGCAATACAGCAGATACAGTCGGCGGAGAACCGTCTACCGAAACTTTATCCTGCCCGGGAACCCGTTCATTTAACTCTTTCTTTGAGCCAGAGATCATCCACAGAAACAACAAAGAAAGACCAAGTATTGTCACAAATAGCGGTGTAATTCTGATAAGTATCAGGAGTGTTGAAGTCTTCATTCGCAAATTAGTGATCATTTGTATTATAATCTCCGCTTATGGTATGTTTACTTGACACTGTCAGTATAGTATAATATACTGCATATCGAAAAAATACGCAAGTGCAACAAAAAAAAACATAACAATGGTTTGCTTTACATCATTATCTGTGCTATAATCTGCATCATTAAGAATAGCATGGCTGGAAAATTATGGCTGTGAAAGGAGATTAACATGGATCAGATCAGAGTTGGAATTATCGGCAGTGGGGGGATATTTCGTGGTCTGCACATACCATATTACGAGATGACTAAACGCGCTAAAATTGTTGCTGTCGCTGACATAAACGAAGCATCCGCTAAAGAAATTGCTCAACGTTTTGGTACTGATGATTATTATGCAGATTACCGTCAACTTCTGGACAGGAAAGACATAGATGCTGTGGACGTATGCGTACATCCCAGACCGCACAGGGATATTGCAGTATATGCGGCGCAGGCGGGAAAACACATCCTTGTGGAAAAGCCTATGTGCAAGACGGTTGCTGAGGCTGATGAAATGATCGCCGCCGCAGACAAGGCTAAAGTAATGCTTCAAGTGGCATACATGATGCCATTCAACCCAAATATCAAGAAACTGAAGGAATTGTTGTCAGACGGCACTCTTGGAGACGTGAAGATGGCATACTGTAATCAGGTTGGGTGGTTCGGACCGGGGCATCCATGGCTTTTCATCCGTGAGGAATCGGGCGGAATGTTAGTTGAACAGGCGATCCATAACTTTGACGTGTGGCTCTGGCTTTACGGTCCGGTAGCGTCAATTTATGCTAATACAAGCCACGTACCATTGGGCGGAACTTACCCGGAGCCGTCTAAGGCTGTAGAAAACAACGCTGTGATGATGATGAACTTCAAAAACGGCGGCGTAGGAATGTTCATTAAAAGCTGGGCGGCTGAAATAGGACATGGAGGCGAAGGTGTTGTATGCTCAAAAGGCTCCGCCAATTTCGGTGAAGGTGGACTCCGCTGGAAGACCCACGATATGAAAGAGGTACAGACATTTACTGCTCCAGTTCCTGATGATGACACGTACCGCACACTCTCACCCGAAGCCAGAGAAAGAGGCTATTGGGGTTATGCCTCTAAGGGTGCGAGCATTGAACACTGGTTGAAGTGCATCGCCGGTGAAGAAAAACCAACGACATCAGGTCGGGTTGGGCGTGCAGGGATCGAGATAGCTGAGGCGGCTTACCGTTCTTCCGAAGCGGGTGCGCCGATCACGTTGCCTCTCTGAGAATAAACACAAAGACACAGAGAACACGGAGAGAACTAATGATTACTAAAATCTCCGTGTCTCCATGCCTTTGTGGTTTTTTCTAAAATATGACAGTACTAACAAATAAAAAAGGAAATAAAAATGAAAGGGATTGAATTCGTAGTAGATGATAAAGGAAAGAAAAAAGCTGTTTTAATTGATCTTTCAGAATGGGGTGAATTATGGGAAGATTTCTATGATGTTATAATATCTGAATCTCGAAAGAATGAACCGAGAGTATCTTGGGAAGAATTAGAAAAAGAAATAGAATTGATAAATATTAAAAAATGACAGAATACAATGTAGAATTTGTGGCATCAGCAGCGAAGGAATTTCGAGATTTAGCTTCAAATATGAAACACCGAATTGGATTAGCTGTTAAAGAACTTAGTAATAATCCTCGTCCAATTGGTGTTCGCAAACTAAAAGGATATGAGCGTTTATATCGTATTCGTGTTGGTCATTATAGAGTTGTCTATGAGATTGATGATCAGGCAAAAATGGTTCTTGTAACTAGAGTACGTCGTAGACAAGAAGCGTATCAGTAATTTATGGCTATCTTAAACCAATGTCATTTCATAACTGGTGGTAATTAACTAATCCATATCACAAAAAACTAAAAGGAGCAGTTACAATGAAAATCCTAAGAATCCTTGTTGCAATTTTGTTGTTTTGGCTATTTATTTTTGTGGGGTGTAGTGGAAAAGATAAAAAGCAAGCAGCTTTATCTTCATCAGAACAGTCTTTGTCCAGTCAAAAATATGTAGATCCAAAAGGTTTCTTTGAAATTATACCTCCCGCAGGTTGGAGTATTCAAGAATACCCTAATGATCCAAGAGGTAAGGTAGCCTTTACACATCCAAAGGGAGAAATTAATTTAAGAGTACTAACTAATGTTGTTGATTTCAATAATATCGAGGAATTAATAGCGAGTTGCAAGGATATAGAGAAACGTACCGGGTTGTCTACCAACATTGAAAGAGTGGATTTCCTTGGCACTCCAGCAGTAAAAAGAGCCTTCGAAGCACAAGGTCAAAAATTCTATGCAATAGACATTTTGGTAGGAAAAACTGATCATAATTTACAGTATGGAGCACCTCAAAGCAAATACGAGAAATATCTTCCTATTGTAATAAAGAGCATGGAAACCTACGAACCTGTCTTTCGAGATGTTTCCGATCAAGATCACATCAAAAATTTGGTAGCCAAGAAACTACGACTAGCACAATTAATGCTCGAGAACGGCAAAAAAGACTTAGCGTTGCAGTATATAAAAGAAGGTTTAGAGATATCTCCGCAAAATCCTGATCTATTGAAAATGAAGCAACAAATAGAGCAAGGCACAAATAGGTAGAAAAGGGAAACTCAATTATTACTGGATGGTTAGAATCAAACTTAATTAATAAATACTAAGATACTGGAGGTTAGCTTTGTATACAAAACTATCAAATGCTAAATTGAAAACTGGTGAGGA
>Ga0315280_10011936_pt1 | contig 10595 bp, 9 predicted proteins | sample YL17G06_40_MG_FD_203697 | JGI IMG/M metagenome (GOLD analysis project Ga0315280, IMG submission 203697) | Sediment microbial communities from Yellowstone Lake, YNP, Wyoming, USA - YL17G06_40 | ecosystem: Environmental > Aquatic > Freshwater > Lake > Sediment | place: USA: Wyoming | collected... | reverse complement strand
GCATCCAGCCAGCAGTCACCTACTTCCACTACTCTTTCAGTCACAGCTTTGCACTTAGGACATTTTATTTTTATTTCATCTATCCAAGGCCTGTGCAATTCCGGTAGTTTGTCTACTAATTTAGGATTGACAGCCTTTTGTCTTAGTTCTTTTTTAGAACCTATTATTTCAACATGCCCACATTTGCATTTGTAAAATGGTAGAGGCAGCCCCCAATATCTTTTTCTTGAAATACACCAATCACCCATGTTTGTTAACCAGCCTTGCATTAGTTTTCCGACGAACTCAGGATACCAAAAAACTTTATCAGCTTGCTCTTTCATCTTCGGTCTTATCTCGTCAGATTTTATGAACCACTCTTTCACTAATCTGAAAATTAATTCTTCCTTGCATCTCCAGCAAACAGGATAACTGTGTTTGTAATCTTCAACTTTAAACAAGAACCCTCTTTTCTTCAAATCTTCAATCACTAGTGGAGCTATACCTTTCACGTTTTTTCCGGTGAGCCAACCAAAACCTTTGATGAAATATCCGAATTCATCAAGCGGAGCAATCTCAGCAAGATTGTGTTCTTTTCCCAAATCATGGTCTTCAGCACCACACCCTGGGGCAATGTGAACTATTCCAGTACCTTCTTCTTCACTAACCAAATCCCAACCAATCACTCTGTGTTTTATTCCTTTCTGGGCTTCAAAATCAGGATAAAGTGATTCGTATTCTATCCCAATCAAATCTTTTCCTTTCAATGTTTCCACAATTTCATGCTCTCCAAGATGTCTGGTAGTTCCTTTGGACAAGTAAAGATATTCATCTCCTTTTTTTACTTTCACATAATCCAAATTAGGTTGTACTGCTGCTGCCATGTTAGAGCTTAGAGTCCAAGCAGTTGTTGTCCAGACCAGCAGATATTCGTTTTTCCTGTTTTTGATCTTGAACTTGACGAATAAACCTGGATGAACAAGTTCTATATAGCTGTCTGCTTGTTCGTGCTGAGACAAAGAAGTTCCGCATCTGTAGCACCAAGGCATCACCCTAGTCCCTTCATAGAGCCATTTGTTTTCATTGCATTTTTTCAAGAAAGCCCAGATTGATTCTATGTTGTAGTCGTCAAAAGTGTAATATGAATGATCCCAGTCCATCCACTGGCCTAGGCGAATTGATTGCTCGATTATTCTTTTAGAAAACTTGTTCACTCTTTCTCTGCATGCTTTGGAAAATTTATCCAAACCAAAGCTCTCTATATCTTTTTTTGAATTGAATCCCAAATCTTTTTCAACTTCCACTTCAACCCATAGGCCTTGGCAATCAAATCCATTCTGGAATCTTTGGTTGAATCCTTGCATTGCTTTGTATCTTAAGAACAAATCTTTCAAAGTTCTGCCCCAAGCGTGGTGAACGCCCATGGGGTTGTTAGCAGTAATTGGACCATCTATGAAAGAAAATCTTTTTCCTTTGGAATTCTTCTTGACAAGCTTCTTGAATGTCTCATTCTTCTTCCAAAATTCCAGTATTTTTTTCTCTATAGCTACTGGATTGTATGTGCTCTCGGTCACCATAAAATCACCTTAGAAGTCAGAGTAAATAAAAGTTTAGAACAAGGTTTAGATCCGACAATCCACTCTTATCACTTAACTATTCTTTATTTAAGAAAGTATTTAAAATTAAATCATCCGGTCTTAAATATGGAATGCCAAATTTGCGGTAAGAATTTTCAGAAGTTGAACAAGATAGAACTTGAAGGAACTGTTGTCAGTGTTTGCGAGAGATGCATGAGATTTGGAAAAGTTGTTGAGAAGAAGGTTGATTATCAGGAGATGAAAAGATATGTTAGTTTTAAACCTTTGGTTGAAAATGAAGTTACATTTGTTCCTAAGTATGGTGAGTTGATTAGAAAAAGAAGGGAAGCTAATGGTTTGACAAGAATTGATTTTGCCAAAAGAATAAATGAAAAAGAGTCTGTGATAAAAAGAATTGAAGAAGAGGGCATGGAGCCAGACGAGGAATTGGCGAAAAGGATTGAAAATTTTCTTAAAATAAAATTGACTGAAGATTATGAAGAATAAACTGAATTATTTGAAATCAGAAAATTACTTTTCAAGAAGTTGAGTTTGTTTTGTTGTTCTTTTCAATTACTATATGCTTGTCATGAAATTTAATCTATAACCATACGGAATTTGTTCTCTAAGAACATTTTTTATTTTTTCTGAGCTTGGAATATAATCACATTGATTAACAATTTGACGTGTGGTAGTAATTAAAGGAATGAAATCTGTAATGTTGCTCTCAATTACTTTTATGGCTAGTGGAGAAAATACTATTCTCCCAAATCCATGTCTACAACTATGCCTCAACACATACCTCCAACCTTCAAGGATTGATTGCTCAGATTTCTTGAACAATTTTCGTTCTTTAACCGATGCTCTTGCATCAACCCACTTATGTTCATAGGAAGTGGGTAATCCAATCGATTTTGAAAATGCTATCCATGCATAAGGGTCTGTATAACCCAACTTCCTTAAACCTTGTAAGTTAAGTACAATTGCATTTATATCATCTGGTGATAAATCATTTCTTCTTATAACATACTCACATATTTTTCTATTAGATCTTATCACATCTCTTTCTTCAACTAATCCAAGTTCCACAAGTTTTCTTGCATATAATTTCAGAAGGGTTCTTGATGTATGCACCTTTGTTGCTAGTTTAGCAAGATCTAATCTCTTATATGGCCGAAGAGCTGACCAGACTTTAACTAAATTTTTGGATATTAGTCGATTGAAAACTTGACCTATTTGCCTTATGTCAAAATCATACCTTCTAGGTTTTAAGACATTGCCATAAACATATTCTAAGTCAAAAAGTTCGGCCAATTGCCTATATGTTTCAACTGAAACATGCTCTAATCCACCTGTGCAATATTTTTTGAGAGCGTGCCTACCAATTTTTAATTTTCTTGCAGTCTTTGATAAATTGCCAGAAAGAAAAAGACATGCTCTAAATATCATTTCATACGGTTTTCTTTCAATTTCTATTGCAGTTCTTTCATCCAAACCTTCAAGTTCAGAAAGATTACATCCTGATCTTCCCAAATATTTTTTTGCTAATTCAAATAAAAGTTTACTAATTTTAGGATTTTTTTCCCATCTTCTTCTTACTTTTTTTCTTTCATACTTTAAATCATCTGGAGGTATTCTTAATTTTCTATAAAATTTATACAAAACTGAGTCTGGAAATGGATATCGACCATGACAATAATCTTGTAATCCTCCCTTTCCTTTTCCCAAAACTTCCTTAGATATTCCTTGTTTTTTACCATAAGTAATTTTAACTCTTTTTCGTTCTAAAATTTCTAAAGAATCTGGGGTTAGATAAAATGAATATTTTCCTAAATCTTCTAGGTTTATATCTAGACTGTAAGGCATTTCAGCTCACTACTATCAAAGAAAACATTAAAAGATTTAATCTTGACTATTTCAACAAAGCTCCTCCCATCTAGATCTATTTAAGCAGCAAACCATAGAGAATAAGCAAGTGAGAAAGATGAGAGGTGAAGGTTTTCACAAAAGGTGAATTAGTTCACTTTTGTTACTGCTATTTCTAAAATTGATTCCAAAGGTAGAATTTCAATTCCTATTGGTTTGCGAGCAAGATTAAAGTTGATAGAAGGATCTACAGTTAAGATTGTTTTGAAAGATGAAAGACTAGTTCTGATTCCAAATGGCCAGAGGAGTATGGTAGCTAGTACGAGAGTCTGTGGAACTCTAAGGTCGGGTGCGATTCCCGGCTCTGGCCCTAAGAGGAGTGATAAGAGATGTTGACAGAAGAGTGGATTATAGGACCGTATAGAGGAAAGTTGCCAAAGAAATGTGGCACCTGTGAAGATAAAAAATGTATATATGACTGCCCGGTTCTAGAGGATATAATTGAAACATTTTATTTCTCATTTAAATAGAATTAATATAGTGAACAACATGAAATTCCAACCACCAAAAGGAACAAGAGACTTTTTGCCAGAAGAAATGATAAAAAGAGAATTTGTAATCAACACAATAAAAAATGTTTTTGTTAAATATGGATTTGAAGAGTTGCAGACACCTGTGTTTGAAGATTGGAATTTGCTCACTGAGAAGTGTGGTGAGGATATAAAAAATCAGATTTTCAAGTTCAAAGATAAGTCAGATAGAGAATTGGGTTTGAGGTTTGATTTAACTGTTCCTATGGCAAGAGTTGTCGCTTCTAATCCTCAACTTCCTAAACCGTTCAAAAGGTATGCTATAGCACCTGCTTGGAGGTATGAGGAAGTGACGGCAGGAAGAAAGAGAGAATTTTACCAATGTGACATAGATGTTGTTGGCAGCAGTAGCATGGAAGCTGATGTTGAGTGTATTGCTGCTGTTGTTGATTGCCTAATTGCTTTAGGTTTTAAAAATTTTGAAATAATCATTAACAGCAGAAAAATTCTTGATGGATTCATTGAATTGATAAAAGCTGACAAGAAAAAAGATGTTGATATCTTTAGAGCAGTAGACAAGATTGGAAAATTTGGAGAAGAAGTTGTTAGGGAAGAATTGACGAAAGCTGGGTTGGACAATGAACAAATAAAAAAATTAATGGAATTGATTTCTGAAAAAGGAATTTTCAAGAAAACTTTAGAGCAAGGGAAGAAGCTGTTAAAAGGAATTCCTGTTGGTGAGGAAGGACTAAAAGAAATGGAAGAGTTGTTTGAATTTGGAAAAATATATGAAATTGACAAAATGCTTGTTTTAGATTTCAGCTTGGCTAGGGGTATTGATTATTACACAGGACCGATTTTTGAAATTAGAAATAAAACTGGTGAAAAGATTGGTTCTGTAACTGGCGGAGGAAGGTATGACAACCTGATTGAACTGCTTGGAGGAAGACCGACACCTGCTACTGGAATTAGTTTGGGAATTGAAAGAATTGTTGAAATAATGAAAGAAAATAAAATGTTTAATTTACCAAAAACGAATGTAAAAGTTTTCGTTGCTGATGTTAAAGCAAAAAAATATGCTGTAAAAATTGCCCAAGAGTTGAGGAAAAATGGAATTTCTTGTCAGACAGATTTGATGAACAGAAACTTGACAAAGCAGTTGGAGTTTGCTGATAGCTTGGGAATACAGTATGTTTTGATTGTTGGCGAGAAAGAGATCAAGAGCAAGAAGTTCAAATTGAGAGACATGCAGAAAAAAACAGAGAAAGAAATGGAATTGAAAAAAATAATCACACTATTGAACCGCAATTACAAATAGGTAAAACTAGCCTTCGCAATATCGCCCTAACTTCATTCAAACATAGTTTTCAGAGAGGACTGAACCGCACTTATTGCACATCAAACCAGTGTTGTTACGCCAAACAACTTTGTTGCTTCCGCATTCCGGGCAGGCTGTCATTTTTATCTCCTGTATAAAAGATGGAAAATACTCTTAAATATTTTTCTGTGATAGAAAATCTAATTTGGATTTGTGTTATGAGTTTTCAGTGAATATATAAATTGGTTAGTGATAAATAATTAAGTATGAAAATTTTTGAAGTTGAATTGAAGTTTCAAGTTCTAGACAAGGGTCAGTTAAAAGACTTTGTTAAAAAACTTACACCTATTGGCAAAAGGAGAGTTGTTGATGTTTATTTAGATACGAAAGACGGTGATTTGTACAGGAAAGGTATTTTCATAAGGATTAGAGATAATAAAACTCTAGATTTCAAATTTAATCTAGAAGATTTCAAGAATTTAGAAACTGAAAGTGAGCATGAACATTGTGAAGAGCATTCTTTTTCACTACCAATTTCTGCTGAATCTTTAGAAGCAATAAACCAGAATCTCAGAATTTTAGGATTGAAAGAAATTTCATCTCCTGATTTAGAGGAGTTTAAAAAATTGAATGGATTTGTAGAATCTGTGATGCTAGACAAAATTAGAGAAAAATTCAGAGATGAGGATTTTGAGTATTCTGTTGATGATGTAAAGGGTTTAGGGCAGTTTATGGAGATAGAGACACAAGCATCTGAAGATCAACTGGAAGAAATAAAAGAGGTGATGAGAGAAAATGTCAAAAATCTGAAGTTAAAACTGATAACAACTGGATATAATGAACTGTACTGGAGAAAACATAATTTCGATTTGTATAAGCAAGGAAGATATTTCCTTGAAGAAGATAAAGGAAATTTCTAACAAAAAAGTTTAAAAGGATATAAATTAATTGAAAAAAATATGTTAGTTGAAATAGTAGAAGAAGGCAATTACACCAATTTCTTGGGATATGAAAGAGCAGTTTTAGTAGTGAGTTTGGAAGATTGTATTCATTGTAAAGAATATAAACCTGTTATAGAATTGGTAGCTGGAAGATTGCCTGATGTTAGGTTTGGAGTAGCTGTTTTGAAACGTGGTACACGATACCTGACTAAACTGAAAACAGATTTCAAGTTAGAAGGTGTGCCAACTACACTTTTTTTGAAAAGGGGATTAGAAGTGCATAGAATAGAATACGCTGAGATGAATGATGAAAAAATCTATGCTATGATAAAAGAAAAATTAATGGACATGTAAAAGATTTTCGTTCTCAAAAAATGCTCACAAAAGTGATAATCTATTGTAGTTCGGTTGGAGCAGTTCTAGCAGAAACATTTAAAAAGATTAAACTTTAGATATTTAACAGTAAGTGGAAGCTAATCCTATACTCTTTAGGGAAGGTTTTCAATTAAGAAAATGTAAAATATAAGTGAGATGATTAGATGATAAAAAGAATTATTGCAGACACTAGTATAGTTGTCGATGGAAGAATTTCAGAATTGATTGAAAAAGGAAAGTTGAAAGAAATAGAACTGATTGTTCCTTTGGCTGTTTTGGATGAATTACAGGCTCAAGCATCAAAAGGTAGAGAGTCTGGGTTCATTGGTTTGGATGAATTGAAAAAAATTAGGAAGATCTGTGAAGACAAAAAAATAAAGTTGAGATTCACAGGTGAAAGACCGACTTTAGATGATATTAAACTTGCTAGATCTGGAAGAATGGATGCTTTGATTCGCGATGTTGCCAAAGAAGAGAATGGAACTTTGATGACCGCTGATTATGTTCAAGCACTGGTTGCAGAAGCAGAAGGTGTTCAAGTCAATTATGTTCCTGCTGAGATCAAGACCACTGGTTTAACTTTTGAAAAGTTTTTTGATGAAAACACTTTGAGCGTTCATCTGAAAGAAGATGTTGCTCCAATGGCTAAAAAAGGAAAGCCCGGAGATTTTGAATTGGTTAAATTGAAAGACAAGCCGATAACTGCTGATGAATTGAATGAAATAATAAAAGAAATTTCTGAGGCAACAAGAATAAGTGATGAAGGTTCTGTTGAGATCAGCAGATCAGGAGCACTAGTTCTTCAATTAGGATTATATAGAATTGCTATTGCTAGACCACCGTTCTCAGATGGCTTGGAAGTCACGATCGTAAAGCCAATAGTCAAACTTACTTTGGAAGATTACAAACTTTCTGAGAAGCTGATGAAAAGATTGAAGGAGAAGGCTGAAGGAGTTTTGATTGCTGGCCCCCCTGGTTCTGGTAAATCTACTTTTGCTTCGTCAGTGGCAGAGTTTTATAAGGACCAAGGAAAAATTGTCAAAACATTAGAATCGCCGAAAGACTTGCAAGTAGGTCCTGAAATAACACAGTATGGCCCGTTAGAAGGTGATTTTGAAAAGACAGCAGACATACTTCTGCTGGTTAGACCGGATTATTCTATCTATGATGAAGTGAGAAAGACAAAAGATTTTGAAATATTTGCTGACATGAGGTTAGCAGGTGTGGGAATGGTTGGTGTTGTTCATGCTAGCAATGCCGTTGATGCAATTCAGAGGTTCATGGGCAGACTAGAATTGGGAATGGTTCCGCATGTTGTTGACACTGTGATTTTCATCAAAGGGGGAGAAGTGAAGAAAGTTTATGAGTTGACGTTGACAGTCAGAGTTCCGACCGGAATGACTGAAGCTGATTTGTCTAGGCCGGTTGTGGAGGTGAAAGATTTTGAGAATGGTAAGTTGGATTATGAAATTTATACGTTTGGTGAAGAGAAAATTGTTGTGCCTATTGCTGGAACTGCAGCAACGGTTTCTCCTTTGAAGAAGTTGGCGAGCGAGAGAATATTGCAGGAAATAAAAAAGTTTGATCCGAAAGCTGTGGTTGAAGTGGCAAATGAAAATAGGGTTGTGGTTAGAGTCGACAATTCAGTGATACCAAGGCTGATCGGAAGAGATGGGAGCATGATATCTAGCGTTGAAAAGAGGTTGGGAATTCACATAGATGTTGAGCCAAAAACTCCTGCGCTTGGGAAGGAAGTTAATTTTGGTGTGAATGAGAGTGGCAACAGTTTAGAATTTTTATTTGATAAAAGATTGGTTGGAAAAGTTGCCAGCTTTTATGTTGAAGATGATTTTCTTTTCTCGGCGACAGTCGGGAAGAAGGCTAACATAAAAGTTGGGAAAGAATCTGAGGTTGGAAGCCAGTTGTTGAGAGCGATAGTTGGAAAGAAGAAGATTAAGGTTTTGATTTAGAAGTTTCTTTCTTTTTTTGTACTTCTATCTCTTTTGCTTTTTCCATTTCAATCTTCTTTAAGAGTTCAGCGTATTCATCTTCAGCAAGATCTAACCAATAATCTTTCACAATTTTAACTACATCATCAAAACCGTCAATAACAGGTTTGATATAGCTGTAAGTAGTTGGATTGCTGTTGTAAAATTTATCATACATTTTCTTTGCTTCTTCAGTTCTTCCTTGATATATCAATACACTAACATATGGGAGAGGATATGAAGTTTCGGAAACTTCAGAAATATTTTTTTCTGGTTGTTCGAGCAATAGTCTAGATAAAGGTTCATATAAATCTGATCTACCATGCCTTTCACAATAGATTTTCAGTTTGGTTTTAGGCATTTCTATAGATTTTTGTTTTGGTTTTTCTTCTTTCTGCTCTTCTTTCTTTCCAAATGGCTAGGGCATACTTAAAAGATGAAGCGTAAAAGATTTAACCTTGTCTATCATTGTATCTATGAGCTGTTCCTGGCAGGCCATAGAAAGATTGCCTTAGAATTTCTGTTATAAGAATTAACCCAATCATTGGAATGTTCATTAGAGGATAAGAAAGATTGATAAAAGATCTTCCACCCTTACGTTCTTGATAAACAACTGGTACATTAACTATTCTAAGTTTTTTCAAAGAAGCTTTTAATACCATTATTTCTGATGGACTGAAACCATCCATATAAGAAGGTAAATCAATGACGTTCAAAGCTATAGAATTACCTGCCTTCATGCCTCCTGTTGTATACGAAAGCTTGTTAAAAGGGTAGAGTGAATTGATTAGAAATGTAAAACCCTTTCTCCATATGTTTTTTAGAGCTCCATAGCATTTGTCTTTAGTTTTAACTGGGCTACCTATGACTAGATCTGCTTCATTCAAAGCATCCAGAAGCTTTGGTATTTCTCCTGGATTGTGTTGGCCATCAGCATCAAGTGTGACAAACTGAGAAGGCTTTTCTTTCTTAGTTTCTAGTAGACCAGTACACATTGCAGCACCATATCCCCTGTTTTTTCTGTGCTGAATAACTTTCAGGTAAGGAATTTCTGACTTTAGATCAATCAATTTTTCATATGTTCCATCAGTAGAACCATCGTCAACAACAATTATACCATAATCGCCACCATATTCTTTCAGAACTCTATCTGTTCCGTGAACTATGTCAGTTACAGTATTGCTTTCGTTATATGCACATATTACTGCAATCGTTTTCATATGCTAAGAGAAGAAAGTAAAAGATAAAAACAGAACACCGAGATTGTTTGTTATGATTTTTCCAAAGGTTTCAAAGGTGACAAAGCTGCCTCTTATTGCGCTTATTTCGTTTTCCTGATCTTGAAAAAGTTCCTGGGAACTTGATTGAGGCAAAACCATATAGAGAATTGTTAAACAGAGTATCATGCCAGTGAAAAAGGCTGTGTAGATTTTTATGATGTTGTTATGTCTTTGGAAGAAGTTGAGCTCGCTGAAATCTTTTTCTTGTTCTTCTCTTTCTTCATGATACCTTGCCAGCGCAAGCATGAATGGAGTCATTGCAATTGTCACAAGAAGCGAAGAAATTAGACCTAAGGAGGCTCGAAAAACAAAATATGTAATGAACAAGCAGGTGACAGATACCACCCCGCCTATTACAAACATCCACCAAGGGTTTCTTATAGCGTCCTTTATGGAAATCAGCTGTTCAAGTACCATTAATTAGAAATTTGTTTTAAATAGATAAATTGTTATAGAAATGTTATGAAAAAAAGAACTTCAGTTGTAATCGGAATATTTTTCATATTCCTGATGTTCGGATCTACGATTGCATACACTTTACTTTCAGCTTTTAGAACTGAAGAGAAGAAGGATGAAGTGGAACTACCAAAAACAAGTATAGTCTATGAAGAATTGGAAGAAACGGTGGAAAATCTAGCTGTTGCAAATGGTAAGACAATCATAAAACTTTATTACAATGTTTTGTGCGAAGGTTGTCAAGATCAGAAGACTTATTTGGAATACGTGACCAATCAGAATTCT
>Ga0315280_10011935_pt1 | contig 10595 bp, 6 predicted proteins | sample YL17G06_40_MG_FD_203697 | JGI IMG/M metagenome (GOLD analysis project Ga0315280, IMG submission 203697) | Sediment microbial communities from Yellowstone Lake, YNP, Wyoming, USA - YL17G06_40 | ecosystem: Environmental > Aquatic > Freshwater > Lake > Sediment | place: USA: Wyoming | collected... | reverse complement strand
ACCTCATCAGCAAGGGTTTAATGAAAAAGATGGTCTGCGACGGCAGGACTTACTATTATCGTCTGAGTGAGAATACTGCGACGCGGCTTTTTGAAACAGTTATTGGAAATAAAGAAAAATGAATGAAGCAAAAGAAATTCAGGCAAGGTTGACAAAATGCATGCTTGAATTGGTAGTTTTGCAGTTGCTAAATGAGAGAACGATGCACGGCTACGAAGTCATTAAGCAGGTGCGGAGAGAATACGGAGTGTATTTTGGCCCGAGCACGATCTACCCCTTATTGAACACTCTTGAGAAGAAGAAACTAACCAAGGGAAGATGGGAGATGCATCAGGGAAGACCACGAAAAATTTACCAGTTAACACATCATGGAAGGAATCAGCTATACCTCCATGTAAAAACCCTTGCCCACCTGAACCTGACAATAGCTACGCAAAAGGAGAATCCAACCGTACACGAAACGGTCGAAGACATTCCTTCTACGCCGTAGCTTTTCAGCCATGACGTTTCGGCCTGCCGCATTCGTGACTTGTTGACCACGGCCGGACGATAGGCCAACCCCCCATTAAAGGGAGCGGATTGGCTGAGAGCCAACCCTCTTCAGAAAGGTTCCTGACTCATGGGTATTGAAGCCCGAAGAAACTAACGGGAACCTGCATGCAAAAAGCAGGCGCCAGCCTCAGTTAGGGGTATATAAGAGCGTATCTTCCATAGTCGCCCTCTTCTTGTCTGAGTTCTTTGAGACGTCTTTTCAGTTGTGTTTTTACTTTTGTGGATTTCGTTTTTTCAATTTGCTGTTCAATTGTTTTGGTCTTCTTCGTCAAGGCTTGTCTTGAACGTGGAAGCAACATGTGTCCTTTTTCTCGCATCAAAGCGTTGACCTTTTCATCTTTTGGTAGCTTTCGTTTTCTCAGATGCGGACGCAGTACTGCACGCATCACTGTGAGACTCTTTTTAAGTGGAATAAATTCTGTTTCCTTGCATTTCCTGCATTTCACCATCACCGTGTCATTGTCCCAACTTAGAAGGTTCCACTTGTGGTCGTGTTCTTTGTCTTCTGCTACTTTCTCAATATAATCGGCGAAGGTTTTTCGTAATTCAGGAATGGCTTCCCGAGGCACTGGTCTTATTTCAAATGTTTCGTCGCCCGGAAAACCCCAGAGGGGAATGCCCAGCTGCTCATCATAGTAACTGTCGTATTCTCTTTTCAGTTTTCTACAAGCGGCTCTTAATCGTTTCGCCAACTCTGTGCCGCTCCTTAATTGCTCTCTCTTCTCTTTTTTCGCCACAACTCTAAACTGCATTTTACACTCCTCCTTTTTCATTTTTTCTTCCGGATTTTTCTGCTAATATATCAGGACCGCTTTGCCTTTCAGGGTGGGTTTCAATGGTATCATGTCCTCTACCCTTAAGGAAATCAACGATTATTGGGAACATTTCTTCTTCTTTCAACGACAAGCCTTCATAGTCTTTATTCGGCGAAGACAGAGTAGAGCGCTACCTTTGCGTGTCTTGGAAGACTCCCTAGTTTCTCGCTTAACAGGTCTTTGTGTCTGGTGTTCGAGAAGAACATCATTGCAGCTTCTTTGCAGTAAGAAACATTGTTCGTTTCGAACTCCATCAATGCTACCAGTTTCTGGTAGTCCTGCAGAGTCGAACTGACCTGTCTATTCATTGTCCCAGCATGTGGTCTTTCATCAAGGGTAGGGTAGTAGACAACTTCAACGGCTAAGTCTAGGGCTATATTCTGTCTATGTCTCGCGCTCTCCTGCAAGTCTCTATATCTTTTCCCGGAAACCACGCTTAGCCTGTTTGAAGAAACACACTCTGAATTGATTATGGCAAAATCAAGAAAACCTCTTCGAGCTCTGAATCTCGGATTTTTCCGTTTCTCCTCATTGAACTCCTTTTCTGTGATTTGCTTGAATTCAGAGCCTTTCATGAGGCATCTGAACGGAGTAGGGTACTCATGGTGAACTCGGCTCACTATGTACTTGTCACTCGTTTGCGCATGTAGATGTCCATTCTTTTCAAGCAATCTTATTGCAATCAGAGCTAGTTGAGTATGTATGTCATATTCAGTGAAGAACTGGCGTGGATGTTCTCTGAAAGTAGCCTCGATCTCATGGGATAAGTAATCGAGAAGTTGCATAGGTCAATCTAGTCTACGACTTATTACAAAAGAATTTCGCCCCTGAATTGTACAACGTACCCGCCGTGGCTAAACACTGATGTCGTCCGCAAACCCCCACTTTTCTGTTTTTCTACTATGCGTGTTGTGGCACTTAGTGGGCGCAGGAAGAAATAGGCTTGGTACTAAACCCGATTTTAATAGTCTTATTTCCTCTTATAAATTGTGATGAACTAGAATTTCCGCCCTCTCTTCCTCATCCTTACTGCTTCATTTATTTCATCTATCGAGGGTACTCTTGCCCCCAATTTTGCGAAATTACTTTCAAACTCGCCCACTAGAAGGGTTAGCTCACTTTCGGATTCAATTGGGCCCAATTTGTACTCAACACCTAAGACGATTTTGGAAAAACTTGATGTGATTCTCTCATTGAAGACGTTTATGAAGTCTCTTAGGCCCTCTTCACCGTATAATTCCCTGCAATAAGCTTGGCAAAATTCAAAAACTTTGGCAGAAATTTCAAAAGGGGAATCCCTTGTCGCTTTTTTCATGCATGCACCCAAAATGTTGTCAAGCAAATCCAACAGCAGATATTTGTTCGACTTAAGTTTCTCCATTTTATAGTCAAAATGCGACTCGAAAAGTTGCTTGAACGAAATGTAATTCATAGGCTTTTGGTTCACTTCGAAGGCTAGAATCTCGACCTCCTCTTCGGTGCATCTGATATGTTTCTTTAAGTCAGTGAGGTGTGTCAGAATTATTTCGTCAAAAGATTTCCCAACTTTTATGGTCTCTAGCTGAAAAGCTTTCTCCAACCCCTTTAAGTAGCTTTCTAATTGGGTGATTTGTCTCTTTAGTACTAGAGTTTTCTCTGCCACAAATTCAGTTGTTGCAATCTCGTTTGATTCAGTCTTTTGTAGTATTTCTAAAGCTTTTCTATTTACTTCTAGTGCATATTTAAAGAGAGTTACCTTCCGGTTTATATCGCTATCAATAAAACCCAGATCTGCAATGCTACCTACAGTTTTCATAGTGTCATTGAATGCTTTTTGCGGATCTTTTTGGGCATAGAGATCTAGGAAGAGAGATATTCCATCTTTGAGTAATTCGGCGGCCAATATGGGTTTTTTTCTTGCCTCTTCTATCTTTCCTAATCCGATTTTTGAGCGATGACTATATTTCTTTTCAGCTTTCTCTTCTATTTCCAGATTTCTCTTGAATGCCTCAGAGGCTTTATCAAAGTCGCCGTTGTAAAAATATTCCCAGCCCAGATTATGCCAAGACCCTGCGTTCTCTGGGTCAATCTCGACTGAAAGCTCCAGACATTTTATCGCCATGCGATGGAAACTAGCACCTTCAAGGTTCTGAGTCAACATTCTTCCTGTCGTACCCCACTCTCTAGACAATCGTTGCATTCTCACTCGTTTTTCATCCTTGATTTTGCCAATTCTTATAAGGTGTACCACATGAGAAGTGTTGATTGCTGCCGAAAACAAGCGATGGAACACTTCTATCAATGGATCTTTCTCTTCTCGCTTCAAGGATTCGGCGAATCGATGATGATAACTAGCCTCATACTTTGATATTACACCATCTGGCGTGGCATCTTTCACTAGTTTTCTAAGAGCCTCTCTGGCTGAAGTGTTTTCTGGGCGAAGGTTAAGGGACTGACACAAAGCGCTGATTTTGAACTCACCAAGGCCATCTTCTATCTCTTCGTAATTTATCTCATCAAGCAGTTGTCTAACTTCATACCACATATGCGACAAAAGAGGTGCAGATTGGTTATCAATTAAAGCAGAATAAGCTATATTGAAGATTTCTTCCATTACATACTCAATCGTTTTGTTTCTTTCAAGCTTCCAGCGTAGCCATGTCAGCGAGTCTTTGTCTCTTGTTATGAAAGCCAGAATGCGTTCTCCCTCTGATTCCTTCGACCGTGACAGATTAATCGAATTTTCCAGATTTTCTATGGCATGTTCAAGACGTCCGAGTTTTTCGTCAAGCAACGCCATCATGCTTAAAATTCTGGCGTCAGACGGGTTTCTTTTCTTAGCTCTTTCAACAAGGAAATGCGCTGTTTCATAATCCCCGATTCGGAACAATTTCTTTCCATACACTGCATATATCTTTCCGTCAATTCCTTTTCGAGAGTAGGCATTTAGGTTTACATACATTGTATAACTCTCAGATGCCTTCTTGAGTTGTTCAATCTTCTCATAACAAGATCCAAGATGCTGATAGATTTTGTCAATCAAGGAACGCATTTTTTCTTCCAAAATCGCAATATCCATAGAATCCGCAGACTTGAACAACTTTAATGCTTTTTCTTTAGCAAACTCCAAACAGTCTAAAGCTTCCTTAAATTGTCCTCTATTTTCATTGTCTAAACCACACAAGACGTGGTACTCAATTAAATGCTCCCCTGTTAACTCATTTGTCTTAATCTTTGCTAGCGCCAGTCTGCACGCATCTGGGTCCTCCCTGTAGAAGTCCTCCCACGCCATTACTTTGGCTAATTGTAGATTTCCTCTATTAGTGTCTGGGTCAATTTCAGCAGCTTTTTTAAAGTATTTCATCGATTCTTTTAAATATGACGCGAATTCAGGTTTCCTCAACTGTCCATAAATGTTCTTAAGATCATTGTAGCTATATCCAATCTGACTGTAATACCAAGATTTTGATGCAAAATCTGAGCTTTTCAGCAATCCCATCCCAGTCTCATAAGTTCTAATGGCTCTTTCAATTTCCGGAATAGCGCCATTGTAGTCCTTCATTTCTGCCAAAATTTTTCCTTTGTCTCGGAATACGTCAGCAAGCATACCCCAGCTCATTTCTTCAATAGTTTCGATATCAAGTGCTTTCATTAGTGCGCTTTGTTGGAGTTCTAGGTACCTGAGTCTTATATTGGCTGGGGCGTAGCGTGCTCTTGCCTTTCTGTACTGTTCCCTAATTAATGCTGAGAGAATTCTGTATCCTTGGGAGGTATCGCGTTTCTTGGCGGATTTGATGTACCAGTCTAGTGCTTCCCATTCTTGTCCCATTTTCTCATAGCATTTTCCGATCGCCCAATCTAATGTGTAATCTTCAATGGCAAGATCAAGTGCTTTCTTGTATGAATCAATAGCTAAATCGTAATCCGATTTTTCAAAAGAATCCTGTGCTTTCCTTCTCCATAAGAAACAAAGGGTTACTTTGAGAGAATTCAGTTGAGACGAAAGAGTGGTTGCATAATCTTCTTGTTTCTCTTTAAAAAATTCCGTTGCGAAGTCTAAAACGTTTAGATCCGTTATGAACCCTAGTTTAGCCAAATCACCAACAAGGTATAGCATATCGGGACGGAAGCGTCTCTTTTTCAATTCACTTTTTGTATAAGAAATATAATCACTAATCCAGTATTTCCAACTGTCTTCCGCCTCTTTAAGACCATCTACGACTTCCACATAATTTTTGTCGTATTTCTCTTTATGTATGGCTTCATCTATTGCATCCGTCCAGTAATTCAATAATCTGAATTTAGTTTTGTGCCCGAAAGTTGTCGGAATGGTATAGAAATCGATAAGATTATTGATTTTGTCCCGCACTTTCTCCTTGTCGTCCTTTCCGAGTTTTTCATCTAATATCTTAGTCCCCCACGTTTTAAATGAATCAAAGAAAGGTTTTGTCAGAGAAAATTCCAGAGGAAATTGTAAATGTGTCAAGAGTATCATCGATAATGGAATCAGCTCATCTTTTTGCACATAATAATCTCTCTGAATGGTATTCAAAACGAGGTTTACCATTCCGTATGGATATTTTTCAATGATCTTTTCCGAGAACACCTTGTCATGCTGTGATATGTCTTCGATGAGAAAAGCTATGTAACCAGCCAAACCCTCACTTTTTCTGACTACACTTTGCATGCAACCTTTGAACTTCCGATATTGCTCTTTCTTTCCAACAGGAACTTCTTGCGCGAAGAAAATCCTATTCATGTCTTTAAAAGATATGTCAGTAAGCTTAATTTTCTCCCTGTAGTAGTTGAGACGTTTAATGAGAATACTTTCTAACTCTTGGGTTTTGTATGCTATTCTTGTCTCCGCTAGTTTGAACTTAGCCCATTCGTTTCTTTCTCTTTCAGGGAGTCCGAGTTTGTTCTTCAGAAATTCTTTCTCACTATCTCGCAACGTTGCAATTAATTTGTATCCGCGGTGGGACGCTCTCTCAAACAGTTTAATGCATTTATTTACATAATGCTCATCTGTTTCGCTTTGACGCAAACCGTCTATCACTAATAAGACATTCTTAAGTCCATATTTCGATCGTACAAAAGAATCGATATTTTCTAGAACTGAGTCAAGTTTCTCTCTTCCCACGAACCGATCAAGAAATATTACAGTGTCTCGTTCTACTGTCGCTTTTCGTAAATATTCTTCAAGGAAAAATAAGAGGAAAGTGCTCTTTCCTACATTTGGCGGTCCAGTTATAAGCATGATGTCATGAAAACTTAGTTTCTTGAATGCGTTTCCTATCATCTCTTCGTCGAAAGTGATTACATTCTCCTTCTTCTGGGATTTCCATTCTCCTTGTTTTAAGGGCTTTTCTAAAAAACGATCATTTGTTGTTATTTCGTAAAGATCATCAGGCAAAGATATTTCTCTGAAATTAATCGACTCTTCGATCGGCGAAATCGGTTGAGGCTCTGGAACTTCATGACTCCCAGGAGGCTTCCAAATATTAAATATGTAGTCCGATGCCTCTCTGCCGCTTAAGGGTTTTGTTGTGTTCCCGGACCTAACATAAAATATCTCTTGATCTTTTTCCTTGACCCAGACAGGTTTGTGTGCCTGTCTAACGTCAACTTTGCACACATCCTTTCCCTGTACCTCGATGAAGCTGACATCCATTGGGAAAACAGATAAATCAGATAATTTTCCAGCTCGTGAGGAGAGTGCTTGGCGCAATTTCTGCTCAAATTTGTCTCTGCCTTTAAGTTTGGTATTACACGATAAACTCTCATAGTCACTTTGCAGACCAAGGGGTTCGCCATCGTCTCCGACACCAATCAATAATGTACCGCCCTCACGTCTATTCATAAAACCACAGATTGCCTTTACAACTCGCTCTTCAACATATTCAGGCTTTATTGTAGGATCGTCGAGGTCTACACGAAAAGTGGATTTGAACTCTAGGCACTGCCCCTCTCCTTGTTTGATTAAATTGAGAAGGTCGCGTGCATGTTGGGAATCTGGAGATGTAATTTCAGGAATTTCAAGGTTTTCAGGGGGCCCGTCTTTTGGTTTCCATAACCTAATGTTCTCCTCTGTAAATCGTAGGCCTAATTTCTCTAAGCCTTCTCGAGAATCTCTTAGATGTCCTCTAATTTTCTCTACAGTTTTCTCAATAGCAGGATTTTCTTCACTGACAAGCTTATGGCGAGGGACTAGTATAATCTCGCCATTTTTGAAGTATACGTCTTTAATAAGTAACTTTGGTTCAATGTGCTCATCAAACTGATTCACAAAATTATTTTTGTAATCTTCAACATCTTCTCTGAGTGATGCTAATTTTTCCCTATTCTTGGAAGTATTTAAGAGACTGTCAAGCAATCCTAAGAGCTCAGCGAATTTTCCTTTATCCCATGCATCCCCTAGATTTTTCGATGTTTCTTCATCGATTCCCATCAAACGTAGGTTTTCAAAATGAATTGCAGAATCGATTCTTTGATATGTCTCGTCGCCCCTTCGGACGCTACGCGCCATAATTCTCTGGACATGTTCCATACTAGAGAGCCTTTGCCAATTCTCATCACAACCATCTAGAAAAGCTAATAATGCAGACAAGCCCGATAAATGCTCTTTACCGAATTCTTTCAATTTAGCCAACGAAAACCTGTGAAAAAGACAGATAACGGCTATATCCTCCAAATCTCTGTCATAATTTTCCAATTTTTGACCTAAAACATCTAAGTTTATACTTTGGCTAGCTTTCGTTATGTTAAAATAAGTTATCAAAGAGTGAATCGATCTTATCCATTGGCAATCATATCTTAACTCTCTTATTTTGTTGAATCTTTCTCCTAGTTTTTCACCTGCCACCTCAAGAGTTTCATTAAGCATTTTCAAAAACCTTTCACCGCGTTCCTCGGGCAACATTGACTTTAAATAGTCAGGTATTTCCGGTCCTGCCATTCCCCAGTCATGCAACCATATAGATACGATTAAAAAAACTTTGTCAATGTCTTCTTTTAAGAAATCTTTGTTTCTATTAGGGTTTTCCCTATTGTGAACAGTGTCATAATATAGCCTAGTAGCGTATCGAAAAACATTCAAAATATGTCGTAAACCATGAGTTACCATAAAGCGGCATTCTTCACCTAGCCATAATTCATGTTTCGGATCATACAACGGTTCTAGAAGAACCTTCAAAGGAGAATATAAATCAGAATCTCTCAAAGAAATGCATAACCAGTTTCTGTCAAATTCTAGCAATCTCTCCGTCTTGGCAGCTATCTTTCCTACCGAGTTCAAATTTACACTTCTCCGCTCTCCCTTTTTCCCTTTTAATACTAGTATAGGGGTATGCACAATTCCTTTTTATTTTTTTTGTCTTAACTTGTTTTTATGGAAGCGTTTGAGCTTGTTAGGCTTTTCGTGAACAAGACAGTGGTTTCTAAGGGGCTGAGAAGGGGGGTATTTCTGTTGAAACTGGAGATGTCTCCCGCAAACCCCTTTTTTATTTTAGGTGATTGCTCTAACTAACGCAGTATATCCTGCCCCTCTTGAATGAACAAAGCAAGTTTTTGATATGCGCGCGTTTTGCTAATTAGAGAATAAGGTGAGCCAACTCGTATGCTTCCCGTTCTTCTTGTAGTCTCTGAATCTGTTCTCGCAGTGTGCTTTTCTTCTTTTCTGATTGTGTTTTTTCCAGTTTCTTGCTTAAATGCAGAATCTGCTGGTCTATCTCTGTTACGAGACTTTGCATAGCCTGTTCTTTATACTCACTCAGAAACTGCTGAATTCTCCGTCGTTCCCATCTGTTGCGATACAAAGGCCGATTTTGTTCAAGGCTAAGCCAGTAGGGGAGTACAATTTTCCTTGCCACTCCTTCATAGTTATTATACAAGATTTGATCTATCGCATCACATCCAACGCATTTTAGCCAAATCCAGGTATTATCTTTTTTAATGAAGACGAATCGATGTTTGTGCGGCTTGACCTCTAATACTCGGTCAACGTATTTGTTGAAGGTTTTCTTTAGGTCAGCGAAATCCTCTTTTGGGACGTTTTGAAAGCCGAAGACCTTGTAGAATCCAAAATGAACATACCAATCAGGCCGTGAAGATTTGTTCTTGTATTTTGTTTGTAGTTTGGTGGCAGTTTTTCTTATCAGTCTCAAGAGTCGACTATCATAATACCATAGCTCACGTCTTCTTCCCTTCACAACAGTAGCTTCAAATCTTGCCATTTTTTAACCTCCCATAGATTGATTGCCCGAAAAAACGCATTGTTACGAAAAATCCAAAAGTCAGACTATTTTGTGTGTACGGTGTTTCCTGCTTGAAGAAGCCTTGTTGAAACCGTCGGCAAATCCCGAGTTTCAAATCTTACGCATAATCGGATAAGCGGAATCGCAATACACACAAAACGTTTATTTATCCGCCAATCATGCATGACAAGCCATAATGCAAACAAAAATACAAGCTAGACTACAACGCATCAAAGACTTACTCTCCAGATTAAGACGAAAAAAGCCGACGACAATTACTCAGATGCAACCGCCACAACATCGAGTCGTAATAATGCCACCAGAAGAGGTATGTGAAACTCTGAGGCCACTACAAACGTTCCAAGCTCGGGACCATCACATTGCTCATAATCTTGCCCAGCAACTTGGCTACGTCCTTCTTTTCCGCGAGCGTGATAAGTATGATCTTCACCAAAGAGGCTGGGTTTACTGGTGCCTGACTCGAGAGTTCACATTGAAATTACTAAGATGCTTTCAGGACTTGCGAGAAGCTAGCGAGTTCACAATGGAAGAACGAATCATCATCAACGACCTAGTAAATAAAAAGTGGATCCAAAAAATGAATGAAGGTGACAAGACATACTACTATCACCTTCATCCAGACACGGCCAATATGCTGAGCCGCCAGCTGGCCAGGCTGCAGGAACAAACGCAGCCAGCGCAAAATCAGGTACCCTAGCAGTAGAGAAAAAGCTTTATTGGGAGAAGCCGTACTGTGATGTCTCCCGACTTGGATATCACAGCTATTTTTGGCTTGACATCTCCAGACATAGCCTGGAAAGTCATCCTGTACTGAGCTAGTGGTCTTTGAGATTTCTTTCTTTTCCACACGATCCCACCTCCATTTTAACGGCGCTTTTAAAGAGGCGTCGTATAAATTTCCAGCGACACGAGGACGAACCCCGTGTTTCGACGCCCCCCAACCGGAAAAACCGGCGCCAAGGAGAGGTCATCTTCA
>Ga0315280_10011934_pt1 | contig 10595 bp, 9 predicted proteins | sample YL17G06_40_MG_FD_203697 | JGI IMG/M metagenome (GOLD analysis project Ga0315280, IMG submission 203697) | Sediment microbial communities from Yellowstone Lake, YNP, Wyoming, USA - YL17G06_40 | ecosystem: Environmental > Aquatic > Freshwater > Lake > Sediment | place: USA: Wyoming | collected... | reverse complement strand
TGTCAAATGAAACGTCTAATCGCAACGCTCTTCGGCGTCTGCTAAGATCTATTTACGGCCGGCCGTAGATAACCAGGCTCGATCCTAGTGCTGCTCTTGGTTCGATCCTCTTGATGTCGGAGATTCTGTCGAAGTCTTTGTCAAACGATACTATTTCATTTGCTCGCAGTCTCTTCATCGTCTGGTACGCTACTGAATCGTCAAAGTCTAGGTTGAAGCGTTGCATGTGCTTGATGGCCTCGATTCGGTCGTGCAGCGATGAGGAGTAGGTGTGGAGGGATCTGTAGCCTAGCAGGGATGAGAGGAATAGCGATAGCTCTGATGGCCCTTTACCTTCCCTCTCCATGACGAGGACTATGCTATCGATTATGAAGTCGATTGTCGCCCTTCAATAGACCCTTTCCTTATGTTCTCCAGGAATGCCTCGCACTCGTCGGCTCGCTCTTGGTCGAGGAGTAGTTCAAGGAAGATGTTGGCGTCGACGAAGTACAGGCGCTACTCACCTCTGGCTCTACTCGCCCTGATCTCGGCTGCCTCATGCTGAAGTTCCACGCTGGTCTTCTGCACGTGGCGAAGCAGTCCTCTCAGAGCTCCCACCGGTTCACTTGGGATCTCAACCTGAGCCAAGGCTTCCTGGGTCTGCACCCACCTTCTGATGGCCTCTACTGCCACCTTGCTGAGTGAACCGCGAGAGCATCCGTAGCTCTCCATCGAGACCTTCCTGAATTCTCTCTCCAGTTCCTCGGGCAGGTAGATTCGCAACGATTTCATGCTAGAGACTTAGAGCACAAAAGCACTTAAACCTTCAAGGCCAAAAGAACGATCACAGGCCTGAAGACAACGTTAACCCTTCCCTTCAAATAAGCAACACATCTTCGACTAGATCGACTCGCCATATCAGTGCCTCGTCAACAGCCTACACAACAGAGCCATCCAGTCGGAAGACTCAATCCCGATCCTACCTAGCCTGACGCAATGATAGCTGCAATAACCATCAACAACGGAGCAACCCTGTTCACGCTAGATTCTAAGCATTTCAGTCCTCTCAGAAGCTTAGGCCTCAAGCTCTTCACATAGCGTGAACCGGACTCCAGCCAGGGTCTAGGCCGGCAGGTTCTGTTAACCTAACGGCTCATGCGAGGGGTTGCTAACTGACGGTGCATGGATGCTCCGCAAGTCTTCTTCCCATTGTAGAAGGTGGGTTGTGTGGGTTCGTGTGTGCGAGAAACAGAGACTTAAGTTTCAGAGTACCTGATCATCTCAAAGAATGTCTGAGGTTCTCAGGCATTTTGGAAACGCGTGGGGTGGATACGAATGACGGAGGCAAAAAGACAAGAGATCCTGCGTCTAGTGGACGCGATCTACGAAAGGAACAAAGAGACATTCGATGCATTAGCCAAAGCATAAAGTGCCTAGATTTCGACGAGGCAGTTCTAGTTCATAGAAGAATCATAGAGCGTACTGGAGGCAATCCTAGCCTATCTCCAGAAAACGAGGGCCGCGTCAACTACCCATTACTGAAGTCGTAGGTGCGCGCTAACCATCCCGACCATGAGCCGAAGAGCCAGCAGAGCCAGACTTGAAAACGTATTTTAGCCAGAACCAACGAAGCATTCAACAAGTCCATGTCCACTAAGGCCCTCACGGAGCAGTTGCTCGACTACGGCTTGACCGAACAGGAAAGCCAGATCTACGTTTACGTAGCCAGGCGAGGGCCCTCTCTGGCAGGCGAAATCTCAAAGGCCCTGAAGATCCAGCGCGGACAAACCTACAACATCCTCAAGACTCTGCAGAAGAAAGGCATCGTGGAAGCCTTGGCCAGCAGACCAACGAGATTCTCAGCCACACCGCTCCCCAAAGCACTAGACATTCTCATGCAAGCCCACCAACAACGACAATACACGATGGAGAAGACTAAGCCGCAACTGCTGGCAATGTGGGAATCCACACTAACAACAGGGACCGCAGAGATTCTTGAAGAGAAATTTCAGTTCCTGACAGGCGTCGATGGCATATATCGCAAGGCTCTGGAAATCGTTCAAAGAAGCCGCAAAAGCATCTCAATGATCGCATCAGAAAGCGCGGTATACCACGTAGACAGGCTCGGCGTCATCGACGAAATAAGGAAAGCGTCGCGAAAAAACGTTGAAGTGAAGATTCTGGCAGAGCTTACTCCCAGAACCAGCCAGACAATCAAGCAAATCGGAAAAATCAACATCAAGGCCCTCCGCGAACCTCGTCCACCCAATTTCCTCATTGTTGATCAAAAGCAAATAATCTTCCTTACGAGGCCACTGGAATCAACTGATCCAATAGAAGCCACAGCAGTCTGGACAAACAGCCCCACACTCATCGACACGATAGAACGCGTCTTCGAAGACATGTGGTCGTCGCCGAAAGCAACGCCAGAACTCCTTCCCAGCCCGACCCCAGAGAAAGAGAAAGCTCTAGCAGAGCCAGTTGCCGAGACAGTGGAAATACTCCAAGAAAGGCTTGCCAAGAACCTCTCAGCCGCAGGCTTCGAGGTGCACAAAGACTTTCAGGTTGAAGGAGACTCGAAAACCGAGCATACGTTCTCTCTCGCGATCCTTCAGAACGAAGAAAGACCAATCGTAATAGACATCGAATCATCTAGCCAACCAATCGGCTCAGTGCGAGTCATAGCATTTTTCGCCAAGAAGCTCGACATCAAGACGCGTGTGGCTGATGCGCGACTCGTAATCAAACCTAGTCTCAGTGGAGAAGCTAAGAGACTGGCAGCGGCCTACAAGATCAAGTTCAGCGAGCTAGGCTCAGAATAGTCAGAGTCGCAGGGCATGAGAGCCCGAATCACACGAACTGATTGCTGTCCTAGATTGGATTGAGCGTAAAATCGCGCTGAGCCACCGCTCCCCCTGACACAATTACATATTGCCTCTCTTCGCTGTAGCCCCGGAGAGAACACTTCACGTAGCTCTCTCCATCAGGCATGAAAACCCAATAAACTCCGTCAAGAGTGGTAGTGACTTCGGAGAACGCTTCCACAGTGATCGTCGCCCACGACAAGCGAACAGGAACCATGTCGCTCAGCCCGCGGACCACTCCAGTGATCTTGTTCAGGAGGCGTGTGCTCAAGATGAAACCTATCGACGAATCCAGCGTCGTGAACTTAACGGAGAAACTTATCCGCTCGAATCTGTTCAGATATCCGAACCTATCCAACGTCACAGTGTAGTTGCTTTTGTCGATTCCGTAGTCATACCATCGCGTTCCGTCAGGCGTCACATAGAAGAAGTGGCCTTTCCCTCCGAATCCCATACAGGAAAAGGCTATGGACGCAGCCCCGGCCCTCGCATCTCCTATCTCGCCGCCACGAAAATCCCCCGCCAAATCCAATAGGCGAACACGGTAACTCACATTCTCCACCAAATTGTAGAAGACCCCACTTCTAGTCAGCACGACTGTGGCACGCGCTTCGCACGCAATCAACATATTGATGAGGGCCGTGGCTGAGAAATATTGAACAAACACCTTCGGCCACGTGGCCTGAAGGTAACCGAAGAGGAACGCCTTCAAAGAATAGGTTCCGTTCCGAAGGGTTGTAGGCAACCATCCGTGATAGATGAACTCGTCCAACGCATAGTTCATCCCTGAGAAAGTCAGTATGGCGGAAGTGGCCGTGACACCGGGCTGCCCCATGGCGATGATTACCTCAGCGTAGCCGAAGTCAACTCCTGACTCATTGTAATGGTAGACCCGCGCCCTGTACTTCAGTGGGTTCGTCAGAAAGATCCAGGGAGCGTACATTTGGACTCTGTATGTGCCCGGAAACGCGATGGCTGAGTAGAGCACAGCCCTTATGGCTCCTTCTGCATTCATGTCAACAGTGACAGTCGCATTCTCCCCCAACCCAAGAGTAATGATCCGGCTAGAGACCTGTGAATACCCTCTTATCCGAACCTGCACCAAGTAAGAGCCTTCATCAATCCCATAGTCCTTGATCCGCCAGAACCCAGAATATGTCCTGTTGTAGTAGTCGGAGAAACCTAGAATGTAGAACTTCAGAGTCTGCGCATCCGCGTATACAATGATCCCTGAGGGCAGCGTTCCATTCAAAACCTGAACTCCCCTCAGCATCCGTGAAGACCAGTCGTACGCTTCAACAAGAACATGCCCGCCGAAGTACTTGCCTGTGAGGGATCCGAGGACTCTCGTTTCCGCTTGCCTAGGAGTCTCGAGCACGACAGTGGACACGTAAGGCTGGATGAATCTGATGGTTCCGGAGATCACTCCACCCGCCTTCAGAGCGACCTCCACAGGCTGAATCGACCCTACAATCTGACCCTTCTGATATATCGTGACAGGAAAAACAGCCGCCTTCTGAAGATAGGCGAAAACACGGGCAACAATGGTATATGTTCCGAATCCGATTCCGCAGAACTCCGTTCCCACCGGATCCCCGGCAACATACCTCCTAGTCTTGCCCACAGTCAACAGGTATGGATCCGTGTGAAGTCCGGTCGTGTTGCCTAGATCCAGAGCCACAAGCTTGCCAGACGCATCGTACGCCTCAACGGTCCAGTTCAACACTCCGAGAGCACTGAACCCGAGACTGACCAGCCAAGGATGCTCAAGCGACTTTATGGGAGCCCCTCCCTTGTCGTAGTAGCTGATGACTCCGATTATCTTAGCCCCTCTATCCACAGTCATGTTGAGAGTGCCACTCTCCCTTTCACCAAAGGGCCTAATGACGAGTTGATTGGTCAAGGAATACGCGAAGCCGGTCACCGGATAGTAGCCCGCGCAGGCCCTGAACCTGTAAGTTCCAGCCTTCATCCCAGTAAGGTTGAAGAAACCCGTCGTCACGTTCACGAGAGCCCGAGCCAGCTCACCCGTATCCTGATTCTCAGCATAAACCACACCCTTCGTTCTGACAACGGTTCCAGGAGGTTCAGGGTCAACAACATAGCCAGTAATCGTCGCCCAGTCCCGCGCCATCACAACCAAGATCGTCAAAACCCGTGTTGGAACCTGAGGAAAAATCGGCCTCGAGAAGGAATCGACCGTGGTCGAGACATAGATCGTGACATTGTACAATCCCGCTATCTCCGGCGCCCGCATCTCCTTGAACCGAACGATCTGAGGAGGAGCAAAAGTCGTGAGGTTCCGGTTCCAAACTATCACATACCACGGTGCGTTCGGGTCATACGGGTAGTGCTGCGATTCATCTGTAACATTGTAGTACCAGTAGTCCTCGTTGATCGTCGACCAAACGAACGAGGTGTCGTTCTCCCCCTGCACAGGCACAAACTCCCTTGGGATCTCCACCTTGACGGCTATTCCCGGAACAGTCACATTCACCTCAATGTCCCCAGTCGTCCCAGTGAAGACCGGCCGACTCGACGGCCGCATCAACACAGACGGAATACCCGAGACGCTCTTCATCTGGAGGAGAAAGTAAGGAAGAAGCATTGAGCTGAACAGAAGCACCAGCAGTACCATTGAGGCGCCGCTCCTCAGAAAGACACGTTTCGGCCTGTGCCAGCTCAGCATGACACTTCACGTGAAAGAGTAAACTCGGGGCCTCGGTTATGCCGTTCTGAGTAATAATAAGATTATCACAAAAGAACCTTCAAAACAGGTACCTTCCACCCAACCGATAGACTGGCACGAAATCCCGCCAGACGAGGCAACATGGGCGAGAGAGATCAGCCGGCAGTGGCCGACGGAAATGGTCGCGCGTCCTACCGTGAGCTTCCTTTCGCGTATCTCAGGACTGCAGCGATTCCTCCGAAGCCTTTGAGAAGCTGCTGCCCCTCTTCTGTCTCCGCCGAAATTATCTCGATGCTCACACCCTTCGCCTCAGCAATCTCCACAAGCTCGTCAAGCAGATCCTTCTTCTCGATCACCAAAGTGAGGTTGTTGCATTTCTTGCACTGAGCCGCGGCCGCATCGACATCCAACCTCGCTACCTCCGAAGGCGAAAGCAGCTTGTCCTCCCTGAAGTCGCATAGCCTACACTTGACAGTGACATGGACCGTGTTCAGTTTCTCCGACAGCAACAATACGCTGACAAGTCCAGACTCCAGAGTCCTCCGAACCTCGGTCTCTCCGTAAGCCGCTAAGCCTGTGTCATGACCCACCTCGTAGAGGAAGCGTTGAACGAGCTTCCTCTCCTCCAAGTATCGAACTCCACGAAGAATCTCCGGAGTCTTCTCAGTGACCTCGTCAATCCCATCCTCGACATATGAAACGTCGATCGTTGCCACGATCTTCTTCTTCAACTCATAGCTCAAGTACTCTCCATCCTCGAAGTCGTGCTTCGACGGGCCCGGCCCGCCCACAATCACTCCCTTCAGGTCAGATATCTGCCCAAGTATCTCGTTGGCGTGGCGGCCAACCCTCTTGTAGTATGTATTCACCTCAGCTTCTCTGAGTCGCTCAAATCTCCGCGCTGACTGCCCTCCGGCCCTATGTTTGCCAGGGATTCCAGACGACATCTCCTTAACGATGCTCACGCGCCTCCCTCGCAGAGTCGCTATCACCGCGTCGTTTCCATCAATCAGAATGATTCCAAACGTCTCCTTCTCTCTGAGGATTTCGAGAAGAGGCTCGGTGTGAAAGCGGTTGTCACATCGATAGAGGTAGACTCGGATGGGCTCAGGGGGCTCAAGGACATAGGTCTCCATTCGCTCTGTCCCAGGTCCGTCCTGAGGAATCGCACCACAGAAGATCACAAGCCCATTCGGCGGCGGCCTTCTGAAAAGCTTCAGACGCTGCATCGTCTTCTCTATCGCCTCAAGAACATTCTTCCTCGTGGTCCTTGACTTGATGTTGGTAGCGGTCCCAGCCTCCTCCCGCAGGTTACTCATAACCTCATGGATCTGACGGTCAGGCGGAACATACAACGTGATCAGCTCAGTCCCACGGCCCTCCTTCGAAGCCAACAAATCCAGCGTCCGCTTCAACCTGAACAGCGAAAGCGAATCCTTGGACTGAGACTGCAAAGCAGACGCCACAAACGCCTAGCCCGAAATCAGTTATATAAGCCAATTGGCTCGTCAATACGAACCGAGGAACACACAAGTGAAAGTCGTCACAAAGATCGGAGGATCGCTCTTCAAAGAAAACCTAGACCCCCACGACATCAATCGTTACGGCCAAGTCTTGAAGGAGATTCACAGACAAGGCCATCAAGTCGTCGTGATCACCGGAGGAGGAAAAAACGCACGAAAATACATCGAGACCGCAAGAGCACTAGGCGCCAACGAAGCCCAATGCGACCAAATAGGCATATACGTCACCAGACTCAACGCCAGACTCCTCATAGCAGCACTCGGAGACGATGCGTTTCCTGAAGTGCCAGAGACCGTAGAGGAATTCCGCAGATATTCTGCCACAGGAAAGATAACTGTAATGGGCGGCCTCCAGCCGGCCCAGTCAACAGACGCGGTCGCAGCCGTGATCGCTGAAATGATCAGCGCGAATCTACTTGTGAAGACGATCGATGCTCCAGGAATCTGCACGGAGGACCCAAAGAAGCATCCAGATGCCAAGAAGATCGACGAGATAAATGCCCAAAGGCTACTGGAAATGCTTTCACAGAAGCCTCTCGCTGCAGGATCCTATGAGATGATCGACCCTGTCGCAGTCAAAGTGATCGAGAGATCGAAAATACCGACACGAATAGTCCCGGGAGACGACCCGAGAAACATAGAAAGGGCACTCAAAGAGGAACCTGTCGGAACGAAGATCATTCCTTGATCCGAACCACGCTGAGAGGCCGATCCAGATCTTCTCAGCACGCTTGTAATCCTAGAACTGTTTGAAATCCTGACCGCAAGGTGATGGTGACAGTCAGGCCTTGTCAGATTCCTTCTTCTTTCTCTCGGCCGGAGACGCAGCAGCCTTCGGGCCGCTCGGCCCATTCTCCTTTGACGGCGCACCGCCGGTCTGAACTGCTGACTGTTTCCAATGCCCCCGGAACATACCCACCTTAACCGCAACCACGACCACGGCCACTCCTGCCACCGCGATCACAGCGAAGAAGGCAGTGACCATGCTATAGTTGCCGGTCCAAGAAGCGGTCACAATGTGTGCTCTATCCATTACGATGGTTGCTCTCGGAGTGCTCGCAGTCAAGTCTCCACTCCAGCCGCTGAAGACGTATCTGCCTCCCAAGGTTCCCCAAGGAGATTCCATCGGCACCTCAGTAGTCACCGAGAACTCTGCGATGGAGTCAGCGTCGTACCAGCCTTCTCCGTTCGGAGTTCCATACTTCGTTTCCACAATCAAGTAGTACTGAGATTTCCAAGTAGCGATCAGACTCTTGGGACCATCCATAATCAACGTGACTGCATTCGACGTGCTCGTCGTGGCTCCTTTCCAACCTGCGAACACCAGCCTGGACTTCTTCTCGACCACACTGCAAGGGGAAGTTGAACTCACAGTTATGCTTGACCCGCTGTCCATCCATTGAGTTGCCTTGTCGACCTGACCACCCTTCGGATCAACTGTGAGCAGATACTGAGTCCTCCATGTCGCGGTCACTGTCTTTGGTCCGCTCATCGCCACTGTGCCTATGATAGAGGTGCCTGTGTAGTCACCCGTCCACGAGCTGAAGATGCGTCGAGTCCCTTCACCTTCATCAACAGACGGTGTCAGGGAGAAAGTGACTGTCTGATCCTTATCATACCAGCCACTACCAGCAGCCTGCCCATATGGAGAATTGACAGTAAGCTTATGTTGAGTCACCCAGACAGCTTCAACGAGCTTTGGCGAGTCCATATAGACGAAGTTCACAGGGGTGTTCGCATTGTCCCTCATGTATCCTCCTGTCCACTTGTCGAATTTGTACCGCGTACCTACTCCTTCTTCGATCATAGAATCGACTGAGACTCGGGCGAGCGTCCCCGCAAGATACCAGCCAGTTCCCTCAGGAGTTCCTCTGTCAGACTTCACATAGAGAAAGAACAGAGGATCATATCTGAATGTCAGAGTGGTGTTTACGCCTGGAGTTGCTGTCTGGAAGTTGCCTCGACAGAAGAACGAGACACCATTGTTGCCGTATTGCCCCCAAGAGGTTCCAGGATAAAGGTAGTAGGGCTGCCCATAGTACGGGTATCCTGAAGGTGTGTAGCTGTCCACAGATATGGTTACGCTAGACGTCAGATTGGCGAACGTGAGAGTCACTGTTCCATCACCATAAATCGTCCCCCTCGCCGCACTGTTGACATAGACTGTTGTCCCAACATTCGAGTAGAGCCCAGCAACTCTGACCGTAATCACAGTATATGTTGTGGCAGCCCTGCTCGGCTGAACCACAAGCCCCACAGTCAAGCCTAAAACGGCAAGAAGAAGCATGACGTGGACAGGTCTGAATAGGCCGAAAGACCTCATAGGGAACGACACCTTCGGTGGATTCTTTCTTTTCTCCCCCTTTATACCTTTTCGTATCAATGAATTATACAGGCCGAACAGCCCAGTCAGCCAGCATCGAAGCTCTGCCTCAGCAAACTTAAGATAGAAAATAGCCAGTGCTATCAGTAATGCGTGAAGGAGAACGCTGCAGCCAGATCGCAACCCGAAGGAACCCAGTCATGGACCGCGCCACCGACTTCATATCGAAATGCCTTCGCTATCTGAAATCCCTGATCTTCTCGGCACACGACCGCTCGGAGTTGCGTGCGGCAGTCGACACCCGCGTCATCCGTCTCAGAGAGAATCTGCAGTCCAACAAGACTAGAGTCGAGGGAACATTTGAGAAGGAACTCAGCGCTCTTCAACACTTCTTTCAACAGATGACCCTCCTCAGCCTGACCCTCGCTTTCATGTCTGGCCTCATTCTGGGAGGAATCCTGAGCTCAGCACCCGCGGTCTTCATCATATTGACTCTTGCCCTGGGCTTTCCCGTAGCCATCGCCTACGGAAACGCAAACGGACTATTGCCCATCATCTCCACACTGGCCGCCGTTTTCGTAAACTGCCTGATGGCCTACGCTGTGCTGAGAATCATCCGAATCATAGAATCAGTCCCAAGAGTCGCACCCTACATGGACCAAATCAGATCCAAGTACGCGGGCACCTCAAAACGCCTCCTTTCACGAGCCGGACGATTCGGAGTCGCCGGCTCTCTGGCGATCTTTGCCTTCATGATAGGCTGGTGGGTGTCAGCCGTCGTGGCCTACATCCTAGATGTCGATCTTGGAACGGCGATGAAAGGCATTCTCGTTGGACAACTCATGGGAGGAGCCATGTCGCTCGCGATGTATCAAGGACTTCTGGTCGCCGTCCCGAACCCAAGCATCATAACCCTCATATTCATCACAATCTTCGTCGTCTCAGCATACTTGACAAGAAGAGCAAGCCGCAGAAAAATGGAGTCACCTAGCAATGGGTGACCCCGTTCTGACGTGACTGCTGAACCTCCCAGTCACCTGATCAGGCACCCATGGTCGTGCATTAAGAAAGGACACACACTCTTCCGAAGGCCCTGTCGATGTATAACTCTTAAATCAGATCAAGCCCCACACTATTGGCTGATCCCCCTTGGTCAAGAAGATACTTGGCAGCATCATGCAGACGCTGTTTTCAGGACTAGGCGAAACGATTCGGAA
>Ga0315280_10011932_pt1 | contig 10596 bp, 8 predicted proteins | sample YL17G06_40_MG_FD_203697 | JGI IMG/M metagenome (GOLD analysis project Ga0315280, IMG submission 203697) | Sediment microbial communities from Yellowstone Lake, YNP, Wyoming, USA - YL17G06_40 | ecosystem: Environmental > Aquatic > Freshwater > Lake > Sediment | place: USA: Wyoming | collected... | reverse complement strand
GCACTCTTCATCCTTGATGTACCTGCCAGATCAGCACCCCGATAAGCACACCAGTTGCACATAAAGCCCACTATCTTTGGTTCAAAGCTCATGCCAGCATTCCCTCTAGCTCAGCTACGAGCTGTTCAGTGGTGAAGTGCCTGCCACTAATGGCTCCTGAGGGACAAGCAGCAACACAGACACCACACCCTTTACACAAAGCCTCGTTAATGTTAGACACCTTCTTCTCTTCATCAAAAGTGATGGCAGCATAAGGGCAGAGGGTGTTGCACGTTCGGCACCCAGAGCAGAGAGCTTCGTCGATAACTGCTGTCCCTGCCTCCAGCTCTACTTTGCCCTTAGTGATCAAAGCTAGAACCTGAGCAGCGGCTGCCGAGGCTTGAGACACCGTATCTGGAATATCCTTTGGACCTTGGCAACAGCCCGCTACATAGACTCCATCAGTCATAGTAGCTATTGGATCCATTTTAGGGTGACGCTCCAAAAAGAAGCCGTCAGCCTTTTGACTGATAGAGAAGGTCTGAGCCACCTTCCCTGCATCTTGTTGCGTCTCAATAGCAGTGCAGAGGACAACCATATCAGCAACCACCTGCGTTGCCTTACCATTATCTGGGTCTTCGACAGAGATAATCAGTCTTTCTTGGGTTCTCTCTTTTCCGTTGGTGCTGGTTATGTGTTGCACTTTCCCCCGAACGAAGTCAATCCCCTCATGAACCAGACGTTGGTAGAAATCTTCGTAGTCCTTACCAAAGCAGCGGATATCAGTGAATATTTGATGCACCTCAGCATTTGTCTTTTCCTTGATAAGGTGTGAGTGTTTCAAGGCATACATGCAGCACACCCGTGAGCAGTAGTCATGATAGTTTTTATCACGGCTGCCGACGCAGTGAACCAGAGCCACACTCTTTGGTACAGAGCCATCCTTGAGCCGAATGTTGCCTCCAGTGGGGCCAGTAGCATTGCACAGCCTCTCAAATTGGAACCCAGTAATCACATTGTCAAACTTCCCATAACCATACTGAGTGATAACCGAAGGGTCAAAGGTATCATAGCCCGTAGCCAGGATAATCGAGCCAACTTCCACTTCTATGATTTCATCTTCCTGCTCGAAATTAATAGCCTTTGGCGTGCAGAATTCTTCACAGATTTTGCATTTGTCTGTGGTAAAATGGGCACACTTTTCACGGTCTATTACTGGAACATTAGGGACAGCTTGGGGGAAGGGAATATAAACGGGTGCCCTTGCTTTTAAGCCCATGTCAAATTCAGAAAGGATTGGTATCGGTTTTTTCTTGGTAATATCTTCAAGTTTAATTGCTCCCGTGGGGCAAACGAAAGCGCAGGCTCCACAAGCTATGCATACGTCTAAGTCTATGTCCAACGTTGCCTGAAATGGGGTCTCTACTTTACGGTCAACCCCACGACCAATAAAGTTAATTGCACTTACTCCTATCCTCTCCTCACAAATCCGGGCACATAAGCCACAGAGAATGCATTTTTCATCAGCTAATTTGAATCTTGGTTTTTCAACTCCATAGTCCCGAGCTAAATCCTGGATTACCTTTACATTGGGGCATCGGGCTAGTAATAACTCACAGAGCACTTTGCGGGTCTCAATAACATCAGGAGATTTAGTGTTCACTATTAGCCCGTCTTCAACAGGATAATTACAGGAGGTAACAATCCTACTCCGACCATGGCTTGTTATCTCAACGGAACATAGACGACAAGCGCCAAAGGGTGCCAAGGCTGGGTGATAACAGAGTGTCGGTATATCAATGCCAGCACTTTTCGCTGCTTCCAAAATGCTCATCCCTTCTTCAGCCTTGACCCCTCTGCCGTCTATCTCCAAACTGATTTCACTCATTTTGACCTCCTATTTCTTACCCCTGACTAAAACCCTCTCTTCCTCTGGGGGTGGTGCTGGCACTGGCTCGCCTGAAATCTTTTTGACTGCGCCAAACCGAGATGGGCAAAGGTCAAGGCAAGTGCCACACTTAGTACACTTAGCCTGGTCAATAACGTGAATTTGGTTCTTAGCCCCAATTATAGCCTCCGCAGGGCAATTCCTAAGGCAAATCAAACAGGCTTGGCATTTGTTTGGGTCAATATAGTATGAAACTAGCTCTTTACACACCAGAGCCGGACATCTTTTCCCCTCAATATGAGCTCGGTATTCATCCTCAAAATACCTGATAGTGGTTGATACTGGATTGGGGGCGGTTGTGCCCAAGGCACAAAGAGAAGCCTTAGCCATCACTCGGGACAATTCTTCAAGAAGCTGGATATCCTCTTTCTTACCTTTACCCTCAACGATATCGTTTAGAATCTCACGCATGTGCATTAATCCCTCACGACAGGGGATGCACTTCCCACAGGATTCATCGCAAAGAAAATCAACGAAATAGCGAGCCACATCCACTACACAGGTATCTTCATCCATAACAATCATTCCACCGGAGCCCATCATCGAGCCTAATTTGGTCAGTTCATCAAAATCTACTGGAGTATCAAGATATTGCTCAGGAATAACACCTCCCGAGGGGCCACCAGTTTGCACCGCCTTGAGTTTCTTGCCTCCCGGAATGCCTCCGCCTATTTTGTAGATAATATCCCTAAGGGTGATACCCATAGGCACTTCGACTAAGCCAGTATTATTTACCTTGCCTACAAGGGAGAAAATCTTAGTCCCCTTGCTCCCTTCCGTCCCAATACTCCTGAACCAGTCAGCACCGTTGTTAATGATAAGCGGCACATTAGCCCAGGTCTCCACATTGTTTAGATTGCTTGGCTTTTCCCAAATACCGCTTATGGCAGTGCGGATATACTTCGGTCTTGGCTCTCCTACCCTGCCCTCTATAGCTGTCATTAATGCGCTGGACTCGCCGGAGACAAAAGCCCCAGCACCACGATGCACTTTAACATCAAAGTCAAAGCCAGAACCGAGAATGTTTGCACCTAAAAGACCATACCTCCGCGCTTGCTCCAGAGCAACATTAAGATTGTCCACTGCCAAAGGGTATTCTTGTCTTACATAGATAAATCCTTCGTGAGAGCCAATAGCATAGGCACCGATAATTAACCCTTCAAGGACGCTGTGGGGGTTTCCTTCCATAAGTGACCTATCCATATAAGCTCCCGGGTCTCCCTCATCACAGTTAACGATGACATATTTAGGCTCTCCTAGCGCATTCCTTGTCGTCTCCCATTTCCAGCCGGTAGGAAATCCGCCTCCACCACGCCCCCTCAAATTTGCCCTAATGACTTCTTCCAGAACCTGCTCCGGTGTCATCTCAAAGAGCGCCTTAGCTAAGGCTCGATAGCCGCCAATGGCAAGGTAATCTTCAATGCTTCTAGGGTCAATCCTTCTATTCGGACCAAAAACAAGCCGCTCTTGATTCTTGTAAAAGGGGATTTCAGATTCATAGGTCACCTTTTCGCCAGTAGTTGGATCGGTGTAAAGCAGGCGGTCGATAACCCTTTTCTCCTTTACCGTCTGAGAAATAATCTCAGGAACATCCTCAGGCTTTATCTGGAGGTAACATATCTCCTCAGGATAGATAACCACAATGGGACCTTTCTCACAAAAGCCGTGGCAACCCGTCCTTCTGAAGTCTACCTCAGTCTTCAATCCTTCCTTTTCTAACTCCTGCTCAATAGCAACCGCAACTTTTTCAGTACCAGTAGCATGGCAAGCAGTGCCAGAACATAGCGTAACACAAAGCTTATTTGGGTCTCTTTGAGACAATATTTCTTGCCTGAGCTCCTCTAACTCAGCAGGTGAGTTTACTCGTGCCATCATTCCCTCCTTAATCATAGCTCTCCAAAACCTCTTTAACCTTCGCTGGGGTCAGCTTGCCATGATAATCTCTATCAACTACCACCACCGGTCCTAAAGCGCAACAGCCGAGGCAGTTAACCCTCTCCAAAGTAAACTTCATATCTTGCGTTGTGTCACCAGCTTTAATACTCAAGACCTCCTCTACCTTATCCATAATCCTTGGACCACCTCGCACGTGGCAGGCAGTGCCCAGGCAAACATTCACGACATGCTTGCCTCTTGGCGTCAGGCTCATAGCCTTATAGAAGCTAGCCACACGATATATTTGACTTATCGGAATCTGAAACCTTTCACTTATACGCGGTATGGCTTCCTTAGGGATCCAATTGAATTCGCTTTGCATGTCTAGGAGTAACTGAATTAAAGCTGCCGGTTGAGCCGAATATCTATCTATAATCTGGTCAACTTTGTCTAGAGCCATTGCCTTGTCTCCCTTTTACTTGAGGTATATTCCTCACCGGGCAATTATTACAACACTCCCCACATCCAGTGCACTTCTTTTCATCAACGTACCTCGCCTTCTTTCTAATCTTAACCTTGAAGTTGCCGATATAGCCTGACACTTGTTCAACCTCGCTGTAGGTAAGCAGCTCGATATAAGGATGCGAGCCCACATCACTCATTTTTGGCGTGAGGATGCAGGCTGAACAATCCAAAGTGGGGAAGGTCTTGTCCAGTTGAGCCATATGCCCTCCAATGGAAGGCTCACGCTCCACTAAGTAAACCTTATGATGAGAGTTAGCAATCTCTAGAGCGGCTTGAATGCCAGCAATACCTCCCCCTACTATCAGTGTATTTGAATTTACGGGAACTTCCCGTATCTCAAGGGGCTCATGGTAGAAAACTCGCCGCACTGCAGCGTGCACCAGCGCCTTAGCTTTTTCGGTAGCCTTTCCGCTATCCTCGGTTACCCAAGAGCACTGTTCCCGGATATTGACCATCTGGAATAAACAACGGTTCAGGCCAGCCTGCTCACAAACCCGACGAAAGGTAGGTTCGTGCATGAGAGGAGAGCAAGAGGCAACCACCACCCGGTTCAGGCCCAAGTCCTTGATATCCTGCTTTATCATATCTTGACCGGGTTCAGAGCACATGAACTTATAATCTCGAGCGACTACGACTGAATCCAGACTGCCAGCATACTGGCTTACCTGGACTACATCTACTGTTCCAGCAATATTGCTGCCACAATGACAGATATATACTCCTGTCTTTACCTCATCCATATCCATAGTAACTCCAATCCTCAGACTTTAGATTCTATCATGGTTGTTCTAAAAACTGTGAAATCTGCTCTAGGGTAAATACTGGGCCGTCCTGGCAAACATACTTATCACCCACATTACAGCGGGCGCACTTACCTAGGCCGCATTTCATCTTAGCCTCTAGTGTAGTAACAATTTGGTTATCTTTAAAGCCAAGCTCTCTTAATACTGCTAAGGTATAGTGAATCATTATCGGCGGGCCACAAGTAATAGCGATGGCATTATCTGGCGAGGGCGCTACCTCTTTAACCACATCGGGAACCAAGGCCACTCGTTCTCCCCAGGACTCATCACCCCGATCAACGGTGAGCTGCAGTTTGGTTCTAGGCGCTTCCATCCAAATCTTGAATTCTGGAGCGAATACTAGATCTTGAGGTGTACGCGCTCCATTTATGATTAGCAAATTTCCGTAATCGTCACGCTGTTCCAATATTTTGTTAATCACCGGCCGTAAAGGTGCCATCCCGATACCACCGCCAATGATAACTATATTCTTCCCCGTGTAATCCTCTAAAGGAAAGTAATTACCAAAAGGCCCTCTCACCCCCAGCACATCCCCGAGCTCTAGTTCATGAAGGGCTCGGGTAACTGTGCCAATGCGTCGCACAGCAAACTCCAAACCATCGCTACGCCGAGGCAAAGACACGATGCCAAATGGAGCCTCACCCTCTCCGAAGGCAGAGAGTAAGGCAAACTGTCCCGGTTTGTAATCGAAGCTAGCTTTTACCGCAGGACTCTCTAGCTGTATTCTCAAGAGCTTGACGTCGGGGGTCAACTGGACAGCACTCTTGAGAGTTGCTAAATATGGGATGAAGGGATTCTCAAGAACCACTTTTTGCCTCCAGCTGCTCAAGGTCACTCATGACCTCGCGAATGTCTATATTCACTGGGCACGACTTAACACACCGACCACAGCCAACACAAGCAATATCGTGGAACTCCTCTGGGAAATATAAGAGCTTATGAGAGAAACGCTGTCGCAACCGAGCCCCCTTTGTAGCCCGACGCTCATAACCCCCGGCGATGCGGGTAAAACCAGCGGATTGGCAGCTGTCCCAGCTGCGCACCCTTTCTAGGCTCCCCTTGTTAGAATAGTCCCGTACATCGAAGCAATAACAGGTAGGGCAGACATAGGCACAGATGTTGCAGTGCAGGCATCGGTCAGCAAGTCGTCCCCAGTAGGGGTTATTAAAGAATTCTCTTACTGCCTGTGTAACCTGCTTGGTGGGGACAGCTTGAAGCTCAGGTGGCGGAGGCAATGCCTCCTCACTCTCAACAAGGGCTTGGGGCAGTAATGCCTTACCCTTGTCAGTAATAACCTGAACAATGTAGCCATCCTCAATCTCAGTTAGCAGAATATCAACATGACTCGAATCATTAGGTGCACTGCCCACGCTGGTGCAGAAGCATTCTGGTTGGGCCTGGCGACAGGAGAGCCCAATAAGGGATGTTCTAGTCCGGCGCTCTTGGTAAAGGGTATCAGCTGGCTCCCGCAGGAAGGGGCCATCCATCAGAGCAATGCCTTTAGCATCACAAGAACGCAACCCAAAAATGACGACATCTTTCTCCACCATAGATGGGACTAACTGAGGTTGCCCATCGTTACGCTGCATTGAGAATAGTGTCTCCGTAGGTGGTAGGAACCACTCCTTGGGTGAAAATGTGGTGTTGCCGAAATCAAGGGCAACCTCTTCAACCTTTGAGACGGGTTGAAACAAAATTAACCCCTCAACTCGGACTGGCGCTAGGAGAATACGCTCCTGAAGTAGCTGGTCAAGCCAACGCATTAGGTCATCTCTAGATATATATAGATTCATTCTTCAAATCCCAGTTTTTCTTCTTTCTTGAAAGTGGCGAGAGGAGGCTGTTCCTCGGGGCTTAATCCCGCCTGAAAGTCAAAGAGTTCCTTCACCTTCTTCTCTAGCTTCTGGTTAAGTAGACTCAGCGGGATGTCTACTGGGCAAACTCGTTCGCACTCATCACAGCCAATGCATCGCCCGGCTAGATGAAAAGCACGCATGATTTGCCACAGCTCATTCTCTTTTGGGGCAATCCTGATACCTACCCACAAGGGATCAAGCTGCTCGACAAAGCACTCAGGGCAGTAACAGCCTGGGCAGACTTGGCGGCAGGCGTAGCAACGAATGCAGCGCTCAAATTGCCCCAGCCAGAAGTCCCTTCTTGCCGCGATGGACTTGTTCTCCATCTCTTGGACATTCAGATAGGGTACTGCCTTCGGCCATTCTACTGGCTCATGTCCCACCAAGAAATCATAAACCAGTGGTTTAGACAACTGGCAGGTTTGACACCTCGCCTGCAGTGTCTGGCCTTTATAGTTCCAGCTCGTCTCCACTACACCGGGGCAAGTAACCCCGATGATAAACAATGTTTCCCGTTTAATCTGCTTCTCATTCAAGAGAAGGTTGATAGCCCGAGAATCACAGGGTTTGACCACAATGGCCATCTTCTCAGCCTTCTTATCCCGAAGGTATATGACCAGATTATGTGTGCAGGTTTCGTCGAAAATAAGGCGTTCCACTGCAGCTAGTTCGTAAACAAATGCAGGACGAGCAGTCAGTCCATCACTGGCTCGTTCATAGCCAATCACACCTTTAACCGTTCCGCTTTCCAGAAGGTCACGGGCTTGGTTACGAATCTGCTGAATTAACTCCGAATCCATCTAGCTTTCACTCCTTGGGCCAAGCTCAGCCATTTCCTTAGTAAAACTTGATACTTTATCGACAAACCTCTGACCCTCTGAGGCAGAACACCATTCAACCCTCAGTCTCTCCTTACCTATGCCCAGATAATCAAGGAAGTCACGGAGAAGTGCAAACTTGCGCCTGGCATGATAATTACCCTCATTATAGTGGCAATCACCGGGATGACAGCCCGAAACCAAGACTCCATCGGCTCCCTGCTGAAAGCACTTAAGTAGCAGAATTGGGTCAACACGTCCAGAGCAGGGGACGCGAATGATACGAATATTAGGTTCGTAGCTCATACGGCTGGTCCCAGCCATATCCGCACCAGCATAACTACACCAGTTGCATAGAAATCCAATAATCTTGGGCGAATACCCTGAATTCATAGTGCCATCACCTCAGCCAGAAGTTGCTGGTTACTGAAGCCCCTCAGCTTTATCGCCCCAGGGCGGCAAGCAGTGACACAGATACCGCATCCCTTACACAATGTCTCATTGATTGAGGCTACGGTACGTCCATCCCGAAGGGTTTCGGCTACGATAGCCTTGACTGGGCAAACCTGGAGACACAACTGGCAGCCACTACAGCGAGTAGTATCCACAATCGAAGTCATCGGTTCAGCGTAGATGACATCTTGGCTAAACAGTTTCAGTATGTTCTCCGCAGCAGCACCACCTTGAACCACAGATTCGGGAATATCGGTGGGAGCAATGGCGCATCCTGCCAAGAAGATGCCATCGGTAAAGGTCTCTACCGGGCGCAACTTGGGGTGAGCCTGAAGGAGATAATTCTTGGTATCGTAGCTAATATTGAGGGTCTGGGCCAGCTTGGAGATTCCCGCACTGGGCCACAATCCCATGGCTAGAACTACCATGTCAGCAACAATATCAAACGACTTATCCTTGAGAAGGTCTTGCCCGGAAACTAGGAGCTTGCCGTTATGTTGAGATACCTTATCTATTTTCCCTCTCAAGTAGGTTGTCCCTATCTCCTCTGCCCGCTCCAGAAATTCCTCAAAAATTTTACCCCCTGGCCCTCGGACATTAGGATACAAAATATAACTATGAAACTCTGGGTCATGCTCTTTTAGCATAATGGCGTGCTTAGCCATGTACATACAACATACTTTGGCACAATAACCATTTCCAGTAAGCTCATCTCTAGAACCAACACAACCAATAAAGACTATATTCTTAGGATGAGTTTTATCGGAAGGACGGACTATTTCACCGGCAGTAGGACCGGCGGCGCTCATCATTCTCTCCAGCTGCAAGCTACTAATCACATCAGGATATACACCGCCGCCATAGACATTAACTTTCCTGTGATCCAAGACGTCAATTCCGGTAGCTACTACTATTGCGCCCACATCCTCCTCCACTGCCTCATCCTGCATCTCATGGTCAATGGCACCAGGCTCACAAACCTTCTCACATTCCCGGCACTCAGAGCAGGCGGCGCAATTCAGGCATCGTTTGGCTTCGGTTACGGCATCTGCCTCATCAATGCCTAGCTCCACCTCAGCAAAAGAGCCCTCGCGCTGCTTTAACCCAAGTATAGGCATCTTGACTCCCAGTTGCTGCGTAACCCCTTCCTTGGAGATGTTCTCAACCCTTTTTAGGGTCTTCGGCCTGCCTGCGGTTAGGTCCATACCGCAGAGATAGCGGTCAATAGAGATTGCTGCTTTCTTCCCAGCGGCGATGGACTCAATAACACCGCCAGGCCCAGCAACTACATCTCCACCAGCAAATACTGCTGGTATACTGGTCCCCAGTGTGACTGGGTCGACGGAGACTGTGCCGGCTGCGGTGTATTCTAACTTCTCAGGTAGTTTATCCCTGTCCACTACCTGTCCGACGGCAATAATGATATTGTCCAGCTGAATAGAAAATTCAGATCCCTTGATGGGGATTGGGCGGCGTCGTCCACTAGCGTCAGGCTCCCCCAGTTCCATGCGGATGCACTCCACCCCTGTGACGCGATTGTTCTTGGTTAGCACCCTCTGTGGAGCAGCTAAAAAGAGGAACTTGACTCCTTCCCGTTCTGCACCATCCACTTCGCTGGCAATAGCTGGCATCTCTGTTCGGGAACGGCGGTATATGACGCTAATCTCCTTCGCACCTAATCTCCAAGCCACGCGAGCAGCATCAAGAGCAGCGTTGCCGCCTCCGATGATCCCTACTTTCTTGCCTAGCTTCACCTCAACCCCTGAGTTGACCTGCCGCAAGAAATCAAGAGCGTGCATCACTCCACGGGCATTCTCACCAGGTATACCTATCTTCTGGCTAGCGGAGGCACCTGCAGCCAGAAAAACAGCCTTGTACTCACGCTCAAAAAGTTCCCCAATATCTCCTACTGGCGTGCTGGTCTTAATCTCAACCCCCATCTCTTTGATATAGTCTATTTCCCTGTCCAGTATGCTCTTAGGCAGTCGATACTCTGGGATGCCATATCTCAAGAGACCTCCCGCCTTAGGCATGGCCTCAAATACCGTGACTGCATATCCCTTCCTCACGAGGTCATAAGCACAGGCAAGACCAGCAGGCCCAGAGCCAATGACGGCTATCTTAGCCTCCTTAGTCCGAGGGGCAGGAGACGCTTTTTCGCAACTACCCTTGAGCTCGTAGTCAGCAATGAAACGCTTGAGACTCTGGATAGCAATGGGCTCATCTACAGTGCCCCGCTCACAATCACGTTGACAAGGATGGTTGCACACACGCCCGCAGACGCCTGGAAAAGGCATTGTCCGCCTCACCACCTCTAATGCTTCCTTGAACTTGCTTTG
>Ga0315280_10011930_pt1 | contig 10597 bp, 10 predicted proteins | sample YL17G06_40_MG_FD_203697 | JGI IMG/M metagenome (GOLD analysis project Ga0315280, IMG submission 203697) | Sediment microbial communities from Yellowstone Lake, YNP, Wyoming, USA - YL17G06_40 | ecosystem: Environmental > Aquatic > Freshwater > Lake > Sediment | place: USA: Wyoming | collected... | reverse complement strand
AGCGTGTGATAGCTGTGCTTATCAGACCCGTACCACCAATAATTAGGACTTTCATGGTTGCCTCCATTCTTTGATTACATTATCAATGTACTTATCTCACTCTTTTATAACATAAAGTGTTTACATTGTCAATTTCTTTAATTTCTTATGTTCCTGTTTCATCAAAAGTATACGATAAATTATATCTTCGGATGATGTAAAAAAAATGCTTGCCAATGGTGACAGAGAAGATTATAATTGTTTACAGAATTTATCATTGATGGAGAACGTCATGAATATTTGAATAGCTGTCGGAAGAATTGAGCATGTTCTCATTTCACATCAAAATTGAATGAAAAGGAGAAGTTATGAAAAAGGTTATTTTGGTTGGCATTACAATCTTAATTTCTCTAACCATTACCTTTGGTTCCCACGCAGAGGTTAAGGCACTTTGGCTTTTCGATGAGGGTCAGGGAACAATAGCAAAAGACAGCAGTAACAATGGATGTAATGGAAAAATCAATGGTGCTAAGTACGTACCGGGCAAATATGGCACAGGATTAATGTTTGATGGTAAATCCTATGTTGATATTGGATTTCCCAAAGCCATTCAAGAGGATATTGTTGGACCTTTCACTGTTGAAACATGGATCAAGGTAGATAAAGCGCCCCCTGCCGATCACAGCACTATCATCGTCATGCAAAGTGACGGCACACTGACAATAGGATTTACAAGCAGTACCGGTGGTGGGTTTTATGGATATGCCGGAGATAATATCAAGATAACTGATCCAGATACATTCCCTGTTGGTGAGTGGGTGCACGTGGCTCAGACTTTTGATGGGAAAATTCAAAAACTTTTCCGAAATGGTAAAGAAATAGCCAATCAAGATGCCTCAACTGCAAATTTTGATCATCCTTTAGATATGCCCTGGACAATAGGGTCATGGAGTACGCACGACCAAACGTTCTTGGAAAACGCCACTTTGGATGAAATGCGTATCTCAGATAATGCACTGGATCCAGAGAACTTTGGATTCTCCAGCAGACTCTCTCCTGTTGAACCGCATGGGAAACTGTCTACGTGCTGGGCTGAGATTAAGAGATAACCAGCATATATGCTCTGCGCTTCTATAGTTTCAGTAGAACAGATTTCTTGAGAATTCTTATCTTCATTAATCAGAGCGACAATTCGTGGCAAAGAGCAAGAAATTTCGTCTTTTGCTAGATAACATAGTGGTTTTCTTGCTCAATAAAGCATGTCATTCCAGCGTAGGCTGGAATCCAGAAAAATTTACAAGACATGAGGAAACAAAGAAAAATGTCTTTTAATTTACGCCGCTTTTTTGAAAACGTGTTTTATTTCGCATTGGGAATTAGTCCCCACTGTGCCATCAACCAGGGTCTGAAAATCTCTCTATAAGTGTCAGTATCCATAAACTGTTGATAAGGTATCCCATAATGCGCTTGTGTATATTCATCTAGCTCTTTAAGAACCTGCTCTCTCTGTGCGTATAATTGATTATACGGAATTGCGAATTCCTGTGACTCTTTTGTTAATTGTTGATCTTCGCCAATTAACCTATTCCGTTCTTCTGAGCTTGTCCCTTCATTATTAATCGCTTTGCTAATTGTATCGATTTTGGCATTTAGTTCATCAAGTCTATCACTATAAGGCTTTTGTAATTCTCTAATAGCTTTTACTTTATCTAAATAGCTTTTGATTGAATAGAAGGTTTCTTCCAATTCTGGGCTGATTGCCTTCTTACTCGCATCTGTTTTAGAAGTTTCTGTCCCTGAAGCAACTTTGGGCTGTAAGTTTTCTGTTTTCTCTTTTGATACTTCGGGTTCATTTACTTGCATCTTTACTTGTGTAACTACTTTTTTATTTGAATGACCCTTATCATTCATAGATGATCTTTTGGCATCAGAAACTGATTTTGCAGGCGATTTTGAATAATTCTCTTGTGATGTTTGTAAGGTTTCTCGCTTTGATCTATTCTGCACATAATGGCGATCTACCAAAACACCAGCACCGCCTAATATAAGTATTATCGCTATTCCACCCGCAATCAACTTTGTCTTTACACCCAATTTCACGATCTCCATTCCTCCTGTCAGTATGCTTTCAGTGTGATCATGGAGAAATGCCACAAACGCTGACAACGTTTTCTCCAATTGATCCCTTATCTTTCGCCTTGTTCTAACCAATCGCACAACTAACGCTTTGGCGGAGACTCCGTGCCTTGCTTCCAGTTCGTCATAGCTTACGTTATCAAGATAATGCTCTTTAAGCAATCGCTTCTCTGATTCTGGTAAGCTATCTATAGCTTCCATAACCTTTGCCAACGTTTCACGCAGGATAAGCACTTCATCAGTGGAAGGTTCTTTGGAGATCAGATCATCATGGAGAGGAACAAAGTCAATCTGCTTTCTTTTCCAGCTCTGGCACTTGTGCCTTGCTATCTGTCTCAACCACGAATAGAATCGCTCACGGTCCCTCAGAGAAGATAGATCGAGGTATGCAGATATGAAAACGTCCTGAGTCAAGTCCTTTGCATCTTCTGGATTCTTCACCCAAGACAGAATCATACCGTATATGTCTGTATAGTAATCCGTTATCAGACTATTGAAAGCTTGATGATCTCCCGCAAGAGTCCGTTCCACCAAAATATCGCCATTCATTGTGCTTACTCCATGGAGTTTAGTTGTCATACTATAAGGAACAGAAACAGAGATTATGCTACAATATTTTTAATTAACGACTTGTGCTAGTTTGGTTTGTAGTAGTTCGATTTATCGAACTTTTATAAAAACGCTCAATGAATTGAGCTACTACAAACTGGCTTTATTACTTAATTTACGAGAATTAGCACAAGTCGTTAATTAGCCACGGATTAAAACTGAATTACACAGAATTTTTTCAGTGTTAATCCGTGTGTTTCAGTGACTAAATTACTGATTTAGAAAGCGTTATCTTAATTTTGAAGAATGTTCAAAGCCTTATAAAACGTCTGCCGAAACTCCACGACACCCTCTTTTGTAGCGTCTGGATGAACTCTGTTGGTGAGCAATGTCGCAGATATACGGTGTTTAAGATTGATCCACATAGCTGTGCCGGTGAAGCCTGTATGGTAAAGCGTTCCATCAGGTAGTATTATCCACCCGATACCTCGTGATTCGTTTAATCCCGGTGTCTGAACTGTGGAGATCATTCTAACTGCATCGGTAGATAATATATTATCCCCGCCATTTATAAGCATCTCTGCGTATTTCATCAGATCGAATGCTGTCGAAAATAAGCCAGCATTCCCCACTACACCACCGAGAAAATGGGCGTTTTCGTCGTGAACTTCACCTATTACGACGCCCTCTCGCCATTTATGATCACGGTAGTTAGTCATCCTTTTTTCAAAGCTGTTAGAATCTTCTGTTGCGGCACATTCTTCCTTACGGTCTTCTGGCGGGTTGTAAAAAGTATCCTTCATCCCCAATGGCTCAAATATCTCTTTTTCTGCGAACTCATCCAATCTTATGCCAGTCAGTTTTTGGATCATCTCACCGAGTAGGATGTATCCAAGACAGCTATAAATAACCTTGCTTCCTGTATCGTAATCCAGAGGTATTTTGCTTAGATAATTGATTACTGAATTAAAAATCCCCCTTGATCCCCCTTTAATAAAGGGGGAGATTGTGTTTTCACCTTTATTAAAGGGGGAATTTTTGCTTTCTTTTACTTCGAGATATAAGGGTTTCCATGCAGGCAAGCCTGATGTATGGGTCAGCAGATGAAAGACGGATATTCCCTTCCTCGTAAATTCTGGTAAGTATGCTGATACGTCCTGACCGAGATCAACTTGACCTCTATCTTTTAGGATCATCACTGAGGTTGCTGTTACGATGGGTTTTGTCAGCGAAGCAAGATCGAATAGCGTTCCTTTAAGCATGGGCAATTTACGAGGAACTACCATCCTGTTGCCATAGGCTTCTAAAAAGCGTACTTCACTATTTTTATATAGCCCTACTACTGCGCCGGGAAATATACCTCGCTCTATACCATCTTGTATTAATTGTCTTATGCTTTCGATTTCTGCATCACCACCATGTTTTTCGCAAGGTTTTCTATTGTTTTGAGTCCCAAAGCGTCTTCCTGAGTGTTGCCGACGATGGTTGCACCAGAGTGTGAGTATGGAAATCCGTCAGAGACAACCATCATGTTTTGCTGCAGTAAAAATGTATGTATACACTGAAGCGTCAATTCCTGTCCACCGTTACGGAACGCTCCGCAGGCGATTCCCCCTCCGACCTTGCCCGCCATACCAAAAGCGCTGTTATATGCCCTGATTAGCACACAGCGATCCATCATCACCTTTATCTGCCCGTTTATAAGACCAAAGTAAACCGGTGAGCCGATTATCAAACCATTGCACCAGCGCATGGCTTCAATAATTTCAGTCATACCGTCATCAAACTGACATTTACCGGTCTTTGTGCATTTCCAGCAACCAACGCAGGGATGAATCTCTTTGTCAGCCAGTGTTAAATATCGTGTATCAAAGCCATCCTTTCTCATGATTTCAAGAGCGTATTGGACAGCATAAGCTGTGTTACCATTTTCATTCGGACTACCGGATATACCAAGAATTTTCATAGTTTAACCCTCGCTTAAAAGCCCAGATCATGACATATAATAAAAAATAAGTCCGTGTCTCATACGTGCTAGTTAGTATTTGCATTAGCGGCTCGTATAAAAGCCAGTATATTCTCAAGAGGTATATCGTACTGAAGCGTTATTCCGGGTGCGAGTATATACCCCCCGCCTTTAGCCATGACTTTTATAGTCTGACGCACTTCTTCTTCTACTTCACCAGGTGTTTTTCGCAGCGTCTGCTGGGTGCTTATCCCACCATAGAGAGCCAGTTTATCACCGTATTTAGATTTCAGCGATACTATGTCCATCGCTTCTGGTTGTATAGGATGGAGTACGTCTAATCCTAACTTGACGAGATCCGGTATAATCTCGGATACGTTACCGCAGGAATGTAGAAACGTAAACAACCCCTCGCTTTTGATTGTATCAAAAAGCACCTTCAAGCGAGGTTGAATAAATTCTCTCCAGTGATCAGGTGACATGAGCAATGAGTTTTGATGTCCGTAATCGTCACTAAGGAATATCCCATCCACACCAAGTTCCGCTAATTGCCTGACGTTACCCAGTATGAATTTTAGGATATTATCGAGCAGATCGTGAACGAATTGTGGGTTCAAATATAAATCTACCAGCAACTCGTTCAAACCTCTCAAAAAGTGCGCCCTTTCAAAAAAATCCCCTGCCCATGCAAGAAGGAAAAGGCCTTTATGCGTCTCTACCCGTTCTTTGAAGCCATTAAACCGACCCGGTGCATAAGAATCAGGAAATTTATAACCAGATAGATCGGGTTTATCCAGAGGATGATGCTTCACGTAACCCCTGTTCTCAGGCAAATCGTTCCATATAACCCCGAATTCATCCTGTATCAGTTGCTCGCTTAATCGTCTGCCCTGAAAATCCAGAGATGGGTGCCACGACAGCCATCGGATGTAATTACCTACCGCGCTACCTACATTTGCAGTTTTATAATACTCACTCAGCATCTTAAGCACCGGTGGCGTAAAATCCAGATGATAAGGGATACTGGATGTCTCCTGAAACTGGATCGCCTTTATAACCAACTCTTTCTTAGTCACATCATACCTCATAAAATTAATCTGGTTTATTACTATTGCGTGGCCAGATTAATTATTGTGTTTAAGTGGTTCGTAGTAATGCAATTTATTGCATTTTAAGGCGATAAATCGCCTTACTACAAACTTAATATTTAACATAAAAACTAAATAATTAATCTGGTTAATCAGTATATCGGCTGTTTACAAGACATGATCTTCTCATCATAAGAGGTAATTATCTCCTCTCCGGGTGGAACGACCAGGAATTCTTCTTCGTCCCATTCACCATCAATGAGCTTTTTGATCAGCCTTATGTCACCCTCAACCTCGTCGTACTTCCATTTTCTTTCAGCGGCTATTTTTTTTGCTTCCTCATTATAATTCAGGAAATTGACGAAATCAATGTCAATGAACGTAACCTGAGAATAGTTCTTTATCCATGAGTTCTCAAATTCTATAAGGTACTTTGCGTTATCTTCACCATATTTCTTCACGTATTCCTCGTATTTCTTTCCCAGTCCGTACCCATCCTGAACCTTTCGCTCAACGATCTTGATGCCTGAGCGCTCAAACCATCCAGACGTGTAATAATATGTTCCCGGATGATCGTTAAAGTATTCCATATACTTCTGGTTTGAACCCAGAAATAAAGTGATACAGTCGTGTGCTTTGGGAATAATCAAGGGGATACCTCTGGTACGGATACCGGCAGTACCTCGACTGCAAAGCGCATAGCCCAGAACAATGGCATCGAATTGACTTTCATCTGTTTCATCTATCTTTTTCTGCACCTCAGCACGCAACATATCAGGGTTGTCGTGCAGACCCTTCTGTAAAAAATCCAGAGTGGTTACGTTTCTGGAATGAGCCGCACACAAGCAAACTTCCCTGAAAAGCACGTCACACGAGATAACCTTCAAACGCTTTCTTTGACCGTTTAATTCACTCATCTAAAAATAATCCCCCATATTAATTTTGAAGACTTACAGGCAGATGCGCCAGTAAATCCGATTTTCCTGTTGTTATAAGTTCGGCGATGATGACTCCGGTAATTGGAGACAAAGCGATCCCATCGCCCTCATGCCCTGCTGCTACGATAAAGCCTTCGATACCCTTAACTTTACCCAGTATAGGCAAACCATTTGACGTATAAGGTCTCAATCCGGCAAAGGATCGAATTACGTTAAGTTCACCAATAGCAGGGACAAACCGCTGTGCATATCTCAATACAGCCTGTATCCCTTCGGGTGTGACTTGACGATTATATCCTACAAACTCCCTCGTACTGCCGATCAGAACGTTTCCTGCTTTTGTTTGTTCCAAAGCCAGGCCAATCCCAAGATTATCATGGCTTTGACCGGGGTTGAATTTTGACTTTATATATTTATTGCAGATCATAACTTTTTTTAAGAATTTTGGTACGGGTTCTGTGACAGCTATTTGCCCCCGCCTTGGTATGATCGGAAGGCTGATGCCAGCCAGATTTGCAATGTCTGGAGCATAAACACCGGCGGCGTTTACAATAATGTTTGCCTTGATCTTGCCTTTTGCTGTTGTAACCCCTTGCACCTTTCCGTTTACGATGTCTATTCCTGTCACTTCGGTATCTGTCAGTATTTTTGCACCCCTGTTTTTTGCGGCTTCTGCAAATCCGAGACAAAGCAGTAAGGGATTTACGTGAGCATCCGTAGGTGAGTAAGTTGCGCCAGCAATGTTAGGCGAAAGGTTAGGCTCCATTTCATGCGCCTGACGATTATCTAGCAAAATCACGTCCAGACCAGACTTTCTTTGTTGCTGAACAAAATCCTTCATTTCGGATATGTCTTCTTTTGATTCTATTAATATCATCCCGCCGTTTTTTTCGTATTCGATGTCTCTTTGTAACTCAGTTGGCAGTTGCTCCATTATCTTCGCACTTTCGAGTGCCATTTCGAGATGAACGCCGGTTTTTTTCGACTGCATAAAAACGAATCCATCACAGGACCCTGAAGTGCCTGACGCAACGTCACTTTTCTCGACGAGAATTACATCTATATTTCGTTTGGAAAGGTTATAGGCAATAGAAGTTCCGATTACTCCACCACCAATAACTACAACATCGCAAGTCATGCTATAATTTCCATTAATATTATGAGTTTTTCAGTTAAAGATCCATTTATCTAATGTTCTTCTGTATGCTTCATTTCCATCAGTTCCACCGCAGATGCTCCATTCATGGGATGTTACAACTCCATCACCATAACCACAGACATCTTTTGTCGAAGGAATTCGCTCAAATAGCAATTTGAAGAGATCAACAGCCTTCATAGTAGAACCGGGCATAAGCCCAAGTTTCTGGAAGACATCAAGGTCTTTCTTGTAATCTCTAATGAGTCCACCGCCATGAACACAGCGATCAGTTTTCGGATCATAACCATCGCAAGGGTCGCATACCATACAGCAACCTTCAACAAGCACAATCTGAATCGTCGGTTTCTCCTGAATTCTTTTCAGAAGTTCGTAAAGGTTATTCTGATCCGATGGAAAATCTCCTCTGCCGCCGTCGTAGTGACAGCACATACACATCAAATGGTGCGGACGGATATACAGACGTTCAGCTTTCTGAATCTCTGACACTGAGGCTTTTTTATATGCCTTTCTCTCCTCATCGTCTCTCATGTAGACTATTTCAGCGAAAGATTTATTGATTATAGACTCATAAACCCCGCTGTCAGCATGAGGGCATCCTTCCCAACCATTAGTATCATAAGCACAGATGCCCTTTGGAGTCTTTATTCTCTGGAAGAGCAGTTCATAGAGATACCTTGCTCTGCGAGTATCTCCCGCCATCAAACCAAGCTTTTGCAGGACATCAAGGTCCCTCTTTCGGTTGAAAATTTTTTCCATCTGAGTATAATCATCAGATTTAATATACTTGTAATAGGGTATCTCATCAGCATCAGATACAAGCCTTATACGAAGTGCGGGGTTATTACCGACCTGTTTGATGATGTTGATAATCGTATCCTTTTCAGGCAATTGGCACTCAACACCGCCAAGAAAACAGATCGTAGACAATAGCTGATATGGCCTGATCTCAATGTCTGCTTTGCTTATTCCATCGGTTAGCTTATTCATTCCGCTATCCTTATAAAAAAAGGCACAGCGCGCTGTGCCTTTACGATTATATTTTCAGTTATTAATTTTGACTTTTAATCTTACCCCATGAGGAAGTAAGTTTGCCAACTGGTTTAACAGCAGATGACTTTGCGGCACTGTATAGTGTCAAAGTACAACCACTATCCGCTGTGTTCCAGGTGGGTGTCTGGAAGGCAACTGCTACGAACTCTTTAGGTGTTTTAAAGGTTTGCCCAATTGATTCGTTTGCGTTTTGCAACCCGAATGGGTTCCAATCGTCACCAATGGCTCCCTGTGGTTCAATTACGACCAAATCAACAGGGGCTTCACCTGTCGGAGTATACTGCATTCTTAAATCTCCGGCTATTGATTGTCTATCCTGATATGCTGTACCGTCTGGATACTTATCAGCTATTGCCCCCCAGCATCCTATGCTAGAGCCTGTTAAATCTGTCATCTCAAGATAATACTCACCAGCAGGTTGAGAACTAAATTCCAGTGTAGTCCATGAGTTATCAGCTACATTGGCAAAGGCGTTACTGGCAATTTTTATATCCTTTGGAGGTGAATCAGCAAAGACAGCAAAAGTGAGAAAGCAAATCAGCAACACTGACAGTAGAGATGCTCTTAAAATCATTGTATTCTCCTTTTTGTTAATTAGAATCCAGCCTTGATTTCACTCCATCTAACGGATAGCTTACTACCGGGTTCTACCGGTTGCTTTCCTCCTTCCGCAGAATAGAGTGTCATGGTGCATCCACTATTGGCTGAATTCCACGTTGGTGTACTAAGTCCTACCCCGTCAAAACTCTCAAGGGCGAGGAACGTCTGTCCTATGGATTCTTGCGCACTATGCAGCGCAAATGGGTTCCACGTATCCATGATAGCGGCTTGTGCAGCGATGATTATCAATTCTACCCACGTTTTGAGTTTGTTTGGGCGATACTGGAGTTTGAAATCAGAATTCCCATCCCCCAATGGCGCGCCATCCTGCCATGCAATCAGCAATTCCTTATCAGGACCATCCTCGTAAGGATTCTTTTTTGATCCCCAACAACCTATCGTTCCCACAATATTGGATAACTCAACGTAATACAGGCCGGCTGGCTGTATATTCTTGGGAAACTCAAGATTTGTCCATAAATTGTCTACAACGTTTTTGTAGTCCTGAGTGGCCACAAGTGTATTTTTAGGTGGTTCAGGATTTGCTGAAAATGCAGGAATAGCTATCACAGCGAGACAAATCGCAATGGTTAAACATAGCAACTTTTTGACTAGCATAATTTATCACCTTCCTGTGTTTGATTGAAAAACAAAAACACTTTCATAGTGATTATTAACATATTTTAATTGTCTTCGTCAAGCATTTTTTAACGTTCAATGTTTCAATACCAAAAACCCTTGACCACTCTACACACCTATGCTATAATACCCTTAGCGGGCATTTTGGTCAACAAACTGTTTTTGCAGCTTGGTACATAGGATCATCCATTTATATTTTCTTAATGGCTCTATCGCTAAATCTCGGCTGTTATTCCATAGAGGCACAGTGCCTGTTGCCCTTTGGCGCTCGATGTGCCGCTATGGTATGTTATCATAGCAAACTTAGTGATTGAACCACTTGATGAGCTTGCCCTATTTAATGATGGATACGTACGACATTTCTAGCATATTCTTGCTTTTAATTGCTCTAGGGCTTTTGTTATCCCTATCGGCATTCTTTTCTATATCAGAAACTGCATTGTTCTCACTAAGCAAGGCAAAAATAGAAAAACTTAGGCGAAGCGATGGTAAG
>Ga0315280_10011929_pt1 | contig 10597 bp, 10 predicted proteins | sample YL17G06_40_MG_FD_203697 | JGI IMG/M metagenome (GOLD analysis project Ga0315280, IMG submission 203697) | Sediment microbial communities from Yellowstone Lake, YNP, Wyoming, USA - YL17G06_40 | ecosystem: Environmental > Aquatic > Freshwater > Lake > Sediment | place: USA: Wyoming | collected... | reverse complement strand
GCGCGGCGGAAGGTGGAATCCCGCTCCCCTGTTCCTGGGTGGAGATTCGCTATCCGGGATACCTCCTGGTGGATGAATTCGGGCAATACGTGGCCGACCCGCTTTTCGAGAATCCGCCGCCACGCCTGGAGGCCAATACGACGCAGGCGGTGTGGCTCACGCTTCACATTCCCAAAGACGTGCAGCCGGGAACCTACGTCGGCAAGCTGGAGGTCCGCGCGGGCGCTCGCCAGGCGGATTTCACCCTCCGCGTGCGCGTGCTCGATTTCGTCCTGCCGGACCTTCCCGAAGGCAGCTTCTACATGAACATCTGGCAAGACCCCGCCGCCGTGGCGCGCTGGGCCAAAGTCCCTGTGTGGTCGGAAGAGCACTGGAAATTGCTCGAGGTGTACGCCCGCGACCTGGCCGCGCACGGCCAGAAGTCCATCACCACCAGCATTCTGCACGACCCCTGGCGTTCTCAAACCGGCAACGTCTTTCCATCCATGGTCGCGTGGCGCTTCCCCGGAGAATGGCAACTGGGCCAGGAGGCGAAGTTCGCGTTTGACTATGCGGTGTTCGACCGCTACGTCGCGCTGATGATGAAGGCCGGAGTGAAGAAGACCATCCACTGCTTCTCCATGGTGAACGGCCCGGGCGACTCGCCGGACTGCGACATCGGATACGTGGATACCACCACGGGACAGCTCCGCATCCGCCACACCGCCGTGGGTGACGCCTGGTATCGCCAGGCTTGGGCGAGGTTCCTGCCCGAGTTCGTGCGCCATCTACAGAGCAAGGGTTGGCTGGAACGCACCTATATCGGCTTCGATGAGAAACCTCAGAACATCCTGACGGGAATCGAGAACGTTCTGAAGCTGCACGCTCCCGCGCTCAAAATCGCGCTGGCGGGCGGGAGTTCCAGTCAGGAGTCGGTGAGCGCGGGCGACCTGACGATTCATTGGGATGACCTGGCGCGCCCGGAGACCGTGCGGCAACTCCTCGCCAAACGAGCCGGCGTCGGCCCCACCACGTTTTACACGGCCTGCGCTCCCTATTCACCCAACGTGTTTCTCTATTCGCCGCTTTGGGAAGCGCGCATGCTCCCCTGGATTGCCTGGCGCTTCCGGCTGGCCGGCTATCTCCGCTGGGCCTACCACTGCTGGCCGGACACGCTCTGGCAGCAGCCGCGCTTCCGCTGGCATTCCGGCGACATGTACTTCGTCTATCCCGGCGAGCAGGGCCCCATCTCCAGCACCCGCTGGGAACAGTTGCGCCAGGGAGTGCAGGATTACGAAGCCCTGCACATGCTGAAGAGCCAACTGGCGGAATTGAAGAAACAGCCCGCGTCGGCACGCGACGTGACGCGGATCGAGAAATCCTTGCAGGAAGTCGTCGCGGCCGCCATCTACCGCGACGATTGTGAGGTTATCCCGGACCTGGTGGCGGCCCGGAAAACCATCAATCGGCTTCTGGCCGAGGCGATAGGAAAACCCATGAGCGAAGCGAATCCTTACACCAGCGAGGCCCGAACTACCGCCAAGTTCTCACCCGAAGACTTCGTTCCCGACGGCGATTTGACCAAGAAGGTCTGGCAGGAGGCCGCGTGGATCCGCTTCGATCACGACATGTCCGGCCGCCAGAAATTTCCGGAGGCGGAAACGCGCGTCGCCAGCTTCTGGACGCCCACCTACGTCTACTTTGCCTTCCAAAGCAAATACACGACGCTGAACATCTATGAAGGCGAAGCCCCTGCCAAGGAACGCTGGGAACTGTGGAACCGCGACGTGGTGGAGGTTTTCGCCAACCCCGAGCCCGCGCGCGTGAACCATTACTACGAGTTTGAAGTCGCGCCCAACAACCAGTGGATCGATCTGGAAATCGATAAGGATAAGGATCCCTTCAACGATGCGGGTTGGGATTCACACTTCGAGCACGCCACACGTGTGGACGAGAAGAACCACATCTGGACGTGCGAAATGCGCATTCCGGTGCGCTCCCTGAATGTCCGCCTTCTGGAGCCGAACGCCGAGTGGCGCATCAACTTCTATCGCGCCGACGGCCCGGGGGACGACTCGAAGCGCCGCTTCATGTGCTGGAGCACCATCCCGGAAGGCCGCACCTTCCACGTGCCGACGCGTTTCGGGATTATTCGCTTTGTGCGGTAGGGGCGACCTTCATGGTCGCCCTCGACAACGGGGCAGATGCAACCCTGGGCGAGCACAAGGCTCGCCCCTACAGTTACCGCTCCGCTCTTTCGTAGCAGCCTAAGACGCGCAGGAAATTCGTCACTTCGCCCAGATGAGCCAGGGCGTTCCGGCAACGCTCTTCCTTCACATTGCCGATGAAATCCAGGTAGAAGAAATACTCCCAGGGCCGCCCGCGCAGCGGCCGCGACTCCATCTTGGTCAGATCGATGTCGCGCAAAGCGAAGACGCTCAGGCAGCGGTAGAGGGCGCCCGGGACGTTCCCGGTGGAGAAGACGATGGAAGTCTTGTTGGCCCGGCGTGCGACGGTCGCAGTCTGGGAAAGCAGCAGAAAACGAGTGTAATTCTCCCGGTGGTCTTCCAGGTGGGTCTTCAGAATGCGCGCCTGATAGACCGTAGCCGCCGTGCGACTGGCGATGGCCGCGGCGTCGCGCTGCCGCCGCTCAGCCAACATCTTCACCGCCCCGGCGGTGTCATAGAAAGGGATTTTCTCAATCTTCGCGTGGCGCGCCAGAAACCGGCTGCACTGCGCCAGCGCCACCGGATGCGAGTAAACCTGCCGCAGGCTCCGGAGCGTGGTCCCCGGAAAGGCGATGAGGTTGTGCACAATCCGCAGGCTCACTTCCCCCACGATATGCAGGTCGTGCTTCAGCAGGAGGTCATAGTTTTCGTACACCGAGCCGGCCAGAGTGTTCTCAATCGGCACCAGGCAGAACTGGGATTTGCCGCCCACGACAGCGGCAAAGGTGTCCACGAAAGTCTCGCAGGGCTGAACCCGAATGCGCCGGCCCAGCAACTTGTAGGCAGCCTCCTCACTGAACGAGCCTCGGTCACCCTGAAAGGCGACAGTGACACGGGCCATAAGGATGGGTTGTCTCCTATGTGAAATGCCGCAGGCCCCGATGCTAACACGCCCCCGCAGGCCCGACAACAGCTCAAGCGCTGGGGAACGCCAAGAGGTTTTACGAAGGCTGCTGGCTGTATATCAAGGTAAGTTCAAAGCAAGATATCCAAGACGTCCAGCAACTCATCGCGGTCAAAGCCAAGCCGCAGCCGACGCGGCAGAAGACCCTCTTTGTTTCGCCGGCAGCCTGACTCACAAGCCGGCTTCAAACAGCAACTCAGGCCGTACTGAGCAACCCGCGGAAAAAGAAATCGACGTAGGCCTGGGTGAGCTCGTCCTGCTTGGTGAGGCCTTCCGAGCGGTACCATTGGTACAGCCAGTTCACCATGCCGAGCAGGGCAAAAGCGGCCAGCGGCGGGGAGAGCAAGGGGGTGGCGCCCGACCGCTCCTGCACCTGGGCGATCAAACCCTCCAGGTAGTGGATGTACTCCCGCTTGCGGGCATTAATCTTTTTCCGCAAAGCGCCCCGGAGCGAGCGGTTCTCGTGCAGGATGACCGTGATTTCCTGGTCGCGGGCACGCACAATCAGATCGATGTGGCCGACGATCGTCTGGCGCAGCTTCTCCTGCGGGTCGGCGATGTCTTTGACCTTTTGCAGGACCGTCTCATCCAGGATGTCCATGCCATAGTTCATGATTTCGTACAACAGGCGGTCCTTGCTGCCAACGTGGTGGTAGAGCCCGGCCTTCGTCAGGCCCACGGCCTTGGCGATGTCCTGCATGGACGCGCCATCGTAGCCCTTCTCGTAGAAGACGCGCGCCGCCACGCGGCAGATTTCCCGAAGTCTCTCCTTGGACTCCAGTTTTTGCGCCATCGCCCCCACTCCCGACCGGTCGGTCACCAGCGAGTGTACCACAAAAAAGCAGTGGGCCGCCGGCAGTAAGCAGTAAGCAGCGCGCAACAGGAAGTAGGCGGTAGGAAGGGGCCGGCAGCGCGGACGCGGTCTCCCGAGCTAAGCTACTTGAGCCGGGCGCGGAGCTCGGCAACCTGGGCGTCGAACTGCTCTTGCGAGACGACCTCTACTTCCTCGTCCGGCAAGCAGACGCGCGTCAGGAATTCCATGTGGCGTGCAAATTCGCCCGTGCTCCAGTCGTAGGCGAGGATATCCATCCCGCCATCCTCGGTCTCGATGGCCTTTACGGGCCGCGCGCCCACGATGCAGTAGCGAGGAAGGTCCATGGTTGTGTCAGAGCGGCCGAAGCGCGCAGAATCGCCCGGCCCGCCGCCAGCGCGCCACTTTACCATGCCTCGCAAGCAGCGCACGCTGGAAATGGTTCACGCGGCCGCGACCGGTCGGGCGATTTCGGCGGGTGTGCCCCGCTCGCTGCCTGCTGCCTTCTGCTTTCCGCCTACTGCATTCTGCCTTCTGCTTTTCCCGGCTCCGCCGGGACTCGCAAAAGACGCTCGCTGCCTACTGCCTTCTGCTCTCTGCTTTCTGCTTTCTGCTTTCTGCTCGCTGCCTTCCGCTTTCCGCCTACTGCCCTCCGCTTTCAGCCTACTGCCTACTGCTCTCTGCCTTCTCGCAGGCTAGCTGAGCGAGGATGCCGCGGCCTCTATGGGGATGCTGAAAAAGGGCGCGGAGCCTGTCACCCTGAGCGCAGCGAGCGGGCTCAGCCTGACAGAGGGGGCTTTTTCCGCATCCTCCTATAGGTGGGATAGGCAACCGGATCTGAGGAATGGTGCGGAAGGGGGGACTCGAACCCCCACGGTCTTGCGACCGTCAGCCCCTCAAGCTGGTGCGTCTGCCAATTCCGCCACTTCCGCGTGACGAAAGCCTTCAGCTCTCAGCTTTCAGCAGGCGCAGGGACCGGCTGATGGCTGACGGCTGAAAGCTGATAGCTACTGTCACTTCTTCGCCGGCGCTGCCGGCGCGCTCTTGGCGGGTCGAGTGTCGAGGAGGGACCCGCTCGAATGCTTGGTCGCCCATATGGCCAGGGTGACGGCGGTGACCATGAAGATGCCCGCCAGCACCCAGGTGATTTTCGCGAAGCTCGTCACCGCGCCGCGCGGCCCGAACGCCGCCTGGCTGACCCCGCCAAAAGCCGCGGTGATATCCACATTCTCTCCGCCCTGGATCATCACAATCAGGATGAGCAGGACGCTGACCACGACGTGAAGCACCACTACTGCCGTGTGCATTGGACCTCTTTCCCTAGGGGGGCTCTAGGCTCGCCGGTAGTTCACGATGGCCGAGAAGGAATCCGCCTTCAGACTCGCGCCGCCTACCAGCGCCCCGTCGATTTCCTCCTGGGCCATCAGTCCGACGATGTTATCCGGCTTGACGCTGCCTCCGTACAGAATCCGCAACCGGCCGGCAAGCTCTTCCCCGTACTTTTGCCGGACCAGTCCCCGCAGGTAGCGATGACTCTCTGCCGCCATTTCCGGCGTCGCCGTGCGCCCCGTGCCAATGGCCCAGACTGGCTCGTACGCAATTATGATACGGGAAAACTCCTGCGGGGTCAACCCGGCGAACCCGCCCTGAAACTGCCGCTGGAGCACCTCTTCGGTCTTGACGGCCTCGCGTTCGGCAAGGGTTTCGCCCACGCACACGATCGGCACCAGCCCGGCCGCCAGCGCCGCCTTAAGCTTCCGGTTCACATTCTCGTCCGTTTCGCCGTGGTCCTGGCGGCGCTCGGAGTGCCCGATAATCACATGCGTGCAGCCGGCCTCGACCAGCATCGCCGGGGAAACATCGCCGGTGTGCGCGCCTTCCTTGTCCCAGTGAACGTCTTGCGCGGCGACGGCAAGGCGGCTTCCCTTCACCGCCTCCGCCACAGCGCGCAGCGCGGTGAAGGGCGGGGCCACCACCACCTCGCAGTGGTCAGCTTGCGCGACCAGCGGCCTGAGCTTGCCGACAAACTCCACCGCCTCATTGATGGTCTTGTACATTTTCCAATTACCAGCGATTACTGCTCGTCGCATGTTTGAGGTCCTTGGCTAGAAGTAGGCAGTCAGCAGCAAGCAGCAGGCCAGGGCCACCAGGTAATCTCCGCTTGGCGCGCGGCGTGTCCCCCTAAGAAAGGAGAGGCTCACTATTCCCTGGGCTTTGCCGCCCACCGAACTCGGACTTTGCGTTCCGTTGCCACAACGAAACAGCGCGCCCACTGGGCAACGTCTTCTTCTCGAAAAAGATCCTCGACCCGTTGGATTAATGCCCGCCGACTAGGCGTGCGAAGACGGATCAGCAGGATGCCGTAGTGCGATCCAGGCACGAAACTCTGCGCGTTCGAGAAACCCATGTCCTGCGTAATGAGAAAGCGTGTTTCGCGCTGAGCTGCTTCCCAAACTACAGGATCGACTCTGCCGGCGATTCCCTCCTCTCCGACCGTCTGGACATCGTGCCCCATACCAGCCAGCCGCGAGGCCAAGCGCCGCGGGAGATTCTCGTCGAGTTTGATCTTCATCGAATCTGGGGGATGGCTGGCAGAGGAAGATCCTCTTCCGCCGAAGCCGCGGCAAAAGCAATCGCGGCCCGGACGTCCTCCGGCTTGAGGCTGGGGAAATCCTCCAGGATATCCTCCACGGAATCGCCTTGCGCGAGACTGGCGAGGACGGTCCGCAGAGTGATCCGGGTGCCCTTTAAGACCGGTTCTCCGCCGCAGATTTGTGGGTTGCGGACAATGCGCTCAGCGTAAGGGGCCCGGTCTCCCTCAGTCCCGCTCATGCAAATTCTCCTCGCTTCCCCTTATCCTAGCAGAAGGCAAGCAAAGTAGCGACCGGCCGCAGTCAGGAGGCGGAAACAGTGGACGGCAGGGGGCTTTCTGCCTACTGCTTTTCGCTCAGCGCGGCAACGCCGGGGAGTGTCATCCCGGAAAGGAATTCCAGCGAGGCACCCCCGCCCGTGGAGATGTGGGTGATCTTCGACTCCACACCCGCCTTGGCAATTGCCGCCACGGAATCTCCGCCGCCCACCACCGACACGGCCGCAGACGCCGCCACAGCGCGGGCCACTTCCAGCGTTCCGTGGGCGAACTGGTCGATTTCGAACACGCCCATCGGCCCGTTCCAGACAATGGTCTTAGCGCTGGCGATTTCTGCCGCGTAGGCCGCCCGCGTGGCTGGCCCGATGTCCACCCCCATGCGGTTGGCAGGAATGCTTGCCGTCTTCACCACTTCCGCGGCTGCGCCCGGGTCAACTTTCTCGGCCACCACGTGGTCAGAGGGAAGTCGCAGCTTGATGCTCCGCCGCTCGGCAAATTGCATCAGGTCCCGAGCCAAGTCGAGCTTGTCGTCTTCGGTTCTCGAGAGCCCCACCTGCACCCCTTGTGCCTTCAGGAAGGTGTAGGCCATGGCACCACCAATGAGCGCGCTGTCCGCGAACTTCATCAGATTCTGGAGCAGCTCGATCTTGTCTGAAACCTTGGCGCCTCCCACAATGGCCACGTAAGGTCGCGCCGGGTTCTCCACGGCTTTGCCCAGATACTCGAGCTCTTTCTCCATCAACAGCCCGGCCGCGCAAGGGGCCAGATAGCGTGTGATTCCTTCGGTGGAAGCATGGGCGCGATGGGCGGAGCCGAAGGCGTCATTGACGTACACCTCGGCCAGGGCAGCCAGGCGCCGCGAGAATCCCGGATCGTTCTTCTCCTCTTCCGGATGGAAGCGCAAGTTCTCCAGCAGCAGGACCTCGCCATCCCGCAGCCCCGCCGCCTGGGCTTCGACTTCCGGCCCCACGCAGTCCGTGGCGAAGATGACAGGCTTCCCCAGGAGTTCGGCGAGCCGCGCCGCCACCGGCCGCAGGCTCATCTTGGGGTTCGGCTTGCCTTTGGGTCGCCCCAGGTGAGAAGCGAGAATCAGCCGGGCGCCAGCCTTGAGCGCCCGCTCGATACTGGGCAGCGAAGCGCGCACCCGCGTGTCGTCAGTGATTTCCCCGGCGTCGCTCAAGGGAACGTTAAAGTCCACGCGCATAAACACGCGCCGGCCCTTCAGGTCAAGGTCGCGAATGGATAGTTTAGACATGGGCGCACCACCAAGTGTCGGGTGTCAGTAGTCACTTGCCCGTTGTCCGCGATCGCCCTTTCCTGCCTCGTTAAGGCGGGTGCAACGAACCACGGACAACGGACTACGGACAAACTACAGGCTTTTCGCCACCAGCTTAATCAGGTCGCGCACGCGGCACGAATAGCCCCACTCATTGTCGTACCACGCCGTGACCTTCACGCAGGTCCCATCGATGACCTTGGTGAAACCCGCATCGACGATGGCGGAGTGCGAATTGCCGCGGAAATCGATGGAAACCAGCTCCTCCTCGCAGAATTCCAGAATGCCCTTCAGGGGGCCTTCCGCCGCCTTCTTGAGCGCCCCGTTGACCTCTTCCAGCGTGGTAGGCTTCTCGACAAAGACCACCAGGTCAACCAGCGAGATGTTGGGCACCGGCACCCGCATGGAGCAGCCGTCGAGCTTCCCTTTCAGTTCCGGCAGCACCAATCCCACGGCCTTGGCCGCGCCCGTGGTGGTGGGAATGATGGAGACCGCCGCGGCACGCGCCCGGCGCAGATCCTTGTGGGGGAGATCCAGGATGCGCTGATCGTTGGTGTAGGCATGGATGGTTGTCATGGACCCTTTCAGGATCTTGAAATTCTCGTGGACCACCTTGGCCACCGGCGCCAGGCAGTTCGTGGTGCACGACGCATTGGAGATAATGTGGTGCTTGGCCGGGTCGTAGGCCCGGTCGTTCACGCCCAGCACGATGGTGATATCCTCGCTTTTGGCGGGCGCGGTGATGATGACCTTCTTCACGGTGCCCTTCAGGTGCTTGCGGGCGTCCTCGGCCTTGGTGAACAGTCCGGAGGACTCCACCACAATCTTCGCCCCCAGAGAAGTCCAATCAATATCGGCCGGATCCTTCACTTTCAACACCTGGACCGTGCGGCCGTTGACCTTAATGTAACCATCCCCGTGACTCACCTGGGCGTTCAGAATGCCCAGCACCGAGTCGTACTTCAGCAAGTGGGCCAGGGTTTTGGCGTCGGTAATATCATTGACGGCCACGTACTCGATTGTGGGATCGTCCAAGGAAGCGCGTAGGATGTTCCGCCCGACGCGCCCAAACCCATTGATTCCTACCTTAACTGGCATGGCCTTTTCCTCCAGAGCGTGTGCGCTATGGGAATCGAACTGCTCATGTTAAGCGGCCCGCCGAGTGAAGTCAAACGCAAACCCGGCATGGAATGGGAAAGGTACATCGTGTCCCCCCTGTGAGATTGAAATGTGTGAGTGAAAAGAGGATGGAGGAGATGAGTGGACAGGCTGGAGGACGTGCGGGGCTGGCAGTGGCCATCCGCTGTGGTATACTCCCAGTAGTTGCCGAGATGTAAAGGTCGCGATGAAGACCTGTCCCGCCTGCCAATCGACCTACCCGAACCATTTCACGGTGTGTCCGCGCGATGCAACGCCGCTGGTGCAAATTGGCGCCTGGGCCGAAGGAACCTTAGTCCGTGGCAAGTATCGCATCCTGGGCGAGCTCGGTCGGGGCGGGATGGGCACAGTCTATAAGGCACTGCATGTGCGCTTCAACGAGTTGCGCGCGCTCAAGGTGATGAGTCCGCAGGTGGCATGCGACCCGGACTTTGTGAAGAGGTTCGAGCGGGAGGCTGTCGTCACCCGGAAACTCCAGCATCCCAACGCCGTGCGCGTGGACGATATCGACGAGGCCGAGGACGGTCGCCCGTTCATCGTCATGGAATACGTCGAGGGCCGGAGCCTGAAGAAATTGATCCAGGAGGAAGGCCCGCTGCCGGTGGCGCGTGTCTGCTCCATCACCAAGCAGGTGGCCGGAGCCCTGGCTGCTGCTCATCAGCTTGGCCTGGTCCACCGCGACATCAAGCCGGAGAACATTGTACTTGTAGCGCAGGGGCCGTCGTCTGACCCTGCGGCTTTTCATGAGCAGGCCAAGGTGCTCGATTTCGGCATTGCCAAGCTCAAAGAGGCACGCCTGGGTGACGCAACGCTCACTGCCACGGGCGTCGTGATTGGCACGCCGCAGTATATGTCCCCTGAGCAAGCCCTGGGCAAGCGCGGCGATGAGTTGGATGGCCGCTCGGACCTTTACTCGCTCGGTATCGTCATGTACCAGATGCTCTCGGGCGAGCTGCCCTTCAAGGCTGAAACAACTGTCGAGCTCTTGCGCGCCCAGGCTTTCGACCCACCTATGCCGATTGGCCAGGTGCGGCCGGACCTGCCTATGCCCGAGGCTCTCGCTGCGCTGGTAATGCGGTGCCTGGAAAAGAAGCGGGAACTGCGACCGGCAAGCGGCAAGGCTCTGATTGAGGAAATCGAACGTGCTCAGAGAGCGTGTCTCCCTGCGGCCGCGACCCGCGTCGTGCGGCCAGCCGAAATGCCTCCTGCGCCACCGGGGGAGCCGGAGGTAGTGCGCCCCCGAGCTAGGCCGGCAGAACCCGCGCGTCCTTGGAGGGGCGTCTGGCTTGCGCTTCTGACGTTCGCAGTAGTTCTTGGGGCTTTCCTTGTCGGGGGACATTTGGGGCTTGCGGAGGTACTGTTGCTGGCAATC
>Ga0315280_10011928_pt1 | contig 10598 bp, 13 predicted proteins | sample YL17G06_40_MG_FD_203697 | JGI IMG/M metagenome (GOLD analysis project Ga0315280, IMG submission 203697) | Sediment microbial communities from Yellowstone Lake, YNP, Wyoming, USA - YL17G06_40 | ecosystem: Environmental > Aquatic > Freshwater > Lake > Sediment | place: USA: Wyoming | collected... | reverse complement strand
CTCAAACAACCATTGTGTTGGCTTTCATCATTGCCATCGGCGCGGCGGGGGTTGCGGCTTACTCTATCTATCAGGTTAGCGACTTGAAATCACGTCTCAGCGAAATAGAGTCTGCAGTAATCACGGTTAAGGTAGGTGCGACGATTGATTACGGCGATAACATGAGCAGAACGGAGACGGTATACTTATCTAAAGGAAGCACAGCTTTGGATGCCTTCAGGAGGGTTGCCACGCTTGAGACGAGACATTATTCTGGTCTAGGGGAGTACGTCGTAGCTATAGACGGCATCAGAGAAAACGTTGATGCGAGCAAGTATTGGCAGTGGTATATCTGGCAGGAGAATACTGCGTCTTGGGAATGGGCACCGGTTGGTGTGGGAAGCTACGAGCTGAGCGATGGGGAAAACATTCTGTTTAGATACGAAGTCGTGTCATAGTAAAAATAGTTGAAAGAAGTGATCACCGAAGAGTTCTAGCGGCGGCCTTCGCGCCCTCCTCGGCTTTCACAGCGTCTCGCGCGGACCCGATTATGATGATGTCACCTTCGCGGGGCTTGAAGGCCCTCACCAGCTCACCGCTCACTTCTCGCCCGACCTTTAGAAAACCGTCTGGAAATTGAAGTTTGCCGCCCTTGAAGATCAACACCGTCGCCCCGTCCGCTCCTGCCTTTATGGCCTCGTCCCGCTGCTCGATACCCCGCCCGACCCTCGCCGCGGCTTTCCTGACGATCGTCGCGATATCTACATCACCCACCGTCAGATCCCTGGCATCTATTTGCACGAGTTCGAGGGCCTTCCCGAGCTCACGCTTGCCCTTCGTGGTTATCGAGTGACCGCCCCTGCTGGATCTAACAAAACCCTCCTTTTTCAAGCGGTCGAGAATAGTTCGCATGCTTCCCTCGCCGACTCCAAGTTCCTTCGCGAGCTGCTTTCGCCCGACTCCTTTTCGCTCGGCGATGAGCTCCAGCGCGCCCCTCACCTGGGATTCGGCGAAACGAGGCAGGGGGCCAACAGCTGGCAAGCTCACATCACCATGGCGAGGATGGCCTTCTGTGCATGAAGCCTGTTCTCCGCCTGATCGAAGACCACAGAATGAGGCCCATCTATAACTTCGGCAGCTACCTCCTCCCCCCGATGGGCTGGCAGGCAGTGCATGAATATCACATCCTTCTTCGCGTGTTTCAGAAGTTCGGCGTTCACCTGGTAACCCTTGAAATCCTTCAGCTTCCGCTCGCGCTCCGCGTCTTGACCCATCGACACGATAACATCTGTGTAGATTACATCTGCTCCAACGACCGCTTTTTTAGGCTCGTTGATGATTTCAAGCTTCGCGCCACTGTGCTTCGCGTTCTTCTCGGCCTGTTTCACTATTTCGGCATTGGGCTCATAACCCTTCGGACATGCGGCTGAGATGTTCATGCCCACGAGCGTGCAGCCCGAGAGCAGCGAGTTGCACACGTTGTTGCCGTCCCCGACCCAGGCCAGCTTCAATCCCTTCAGCTTACCCTTCTTCTCCCTAATGGTCTGCAGGTCGGCGAGAGTCTGGCATGGATGTGATAAATCCGTCAAGCCGTTGATGACTGGAACGCTTGAGTTGCGCGCGAGTTCGACGATATCTTCATGCTTGAAAAGCCTAGCCATGATCGCATTGACGTAGCGCGAGAGAGTTCGAGCGGTATCAGCGATGGTTTCCCCCCTCCCGAGCTGAAGGTCTCCCGTCCCCATGTAAATCGCGTGACCGCCGAGCTGAGTCATCCCGGTCTCGAAGCTCACGCGGGTTCGAGTCGATGGCTTCGCGAATATCATGCCCAAGGTCTTACCGTGGAGCACCTCGTGCGGCTCTCCTTGCCTCAGCTTCTTTTTAAGTTCTATCGCCTTGTTCAGGACGGCCTCTATTTCATCGGGGCTCAAGTCCTGGGGTGACAGCAAGTGTCTGCCTTTTAACATTTCTCCACCTCCGTCAAAATTTCATCCAGCACCTTAATTAGGCGATCGATATGTTCACGTTCGACTATCAAAGGTGGCACGAACCTCAAAACTTTATCGACCGTGCAGTTTATTAGAAAGCCCCTTTCCCTAGCTTTCACCACCACAGCATCTGCAATTTGCTTCGTCGATAGCTCCATCGCGAGCATCAGCCCCAGCCCCCGAACATCCCGCACGCATTCATGTTTTTCTGCCAGCTCCGATAGGCGCCCCTTGAAATATTTACCCATCCTCGCCGCGCGCTGGGGCAAGTTCAATCGCATCATGGTTTTAATCACAGCCTTTGAAGCCGAGCACGCGAGTGGGTTTCCTCCAAATGTCGAGGCGTGGTCGCCAGGTGAGAAAGAGGCCATGACTTCACTTTTTGCGCCGAAACACCCTATGGGAAAACCACCACCCAAGGCCTTGGCCATCGTTATGATATCAGGCCTTACCCCCCAGTGCTCGCACGCAAACCATTTTCCGGTGCGCCCCATTCCCGTCTGAATCTCATCGCAAATCAATAGCACTCCCCGCTCATCGCAGAGTTCCCGCAGTCCGGGCAGGAAATCATCGGATGCCACGTTCACCCCCCCTTCACCTTGGATGGCTTCGACAATCACGGCTGCGGTCTGATTCGTGATAGCCCGCTCCACGGCTGGGAGGTCATTGAACGGCACGAAGTCGAAGACCTTTGGGATTAGCGGTGCAAAGGGCTCACGATAAGAAGCGTGCCAGGTCGCGCCAACTGTAGCCGCCGTTCGACCGTGGAATGAGCCCTCCATGGCGATGATCCGCTGGCGCTTCGTGTGTTTGACTGCGAGCTTGAAGGAGCCCTCGACCGCCTCCGCGCCAGAGTTGCAGAAAAAGAATTTGTCCACGCCCCTAGGAGTAATCTTGGCGAGCAGCTCGGCTAGCTCGACTTGAGGCTGGATGTAGTAGAGGTTTGAAACGTGCATGAGTTTCTTGGCCTGCTCGGAGATCGCCTTCGTGACCGCCTGATGGCAATGCCCAAGAGCACAGACCGCGATCCCGCCCACGAAATCTAGGTATCTGTTCCCTTGGATGTCCCTGACGTACATCCCTTTACCTTCGACGAGGGCGATTGGCTGACGTCTATAGGTCTGGACGACGTAGCGCCGGTCAAGCTCCTTGATGCGCTGCATTCACTGGCCCCGCTCAATCATTGTGCCTATGCCTTTCTCAGTCAAGATCTCGAGCAGGAGGGCATGAGGCATGTTACCTTTGAGAATGTGGCACCGCTCGACGCCGCTGTGTATGGCCTTCAGACAGGCGTCAACTTTTGGTATCATACCCCCCTTAATCACCCCATCCTGCATGAACTTTTGCGCTTTGTCAACAGTCAGCGTCGAAATTAAGGTTTTTTCATCGTTTGGGTCTTGCATCACCCCTACGACATCGGTGAGCAGGACGAGCTTTTTCGCATGCATGGCCCCGGCGAGTTCGGCTGCTGCGATGTCGGCGTTTATGTTTAAACTGCGGCCTTCAGCATCCACACCGATTGGCGTGATCACCGGGATGCAGCCCTGTCTAATCAAGTTGTGGATGATGGCCGGGTCGATTTTTTCCACCTCTCCGACGAGCCCAAGGTCGACCTCAACTTCTTTCCCCTTGCTTGTGGTCGTCTTGTAGATGAGCTTGCGCGCGCGGATGAGGTTCCCATCCATCCCTGAGAGCCCTAAGGCTTTCCCTCCGTGGTGATTGATCCCCAGCACTATCTGTTTGTTGATCTTCCCAGCGAGCTGTTCGTGTAGGATCTCCATCGTCTTCTCATCGGTGAAACGAAGACCCTCAATGAACTTTGGCTTGATTCCCTGCTTGCGCATTTCCTCGCTTATTTCCGGGCCGCCACCGTGGACCACCACTATCTTCATCCCAAAGAGGTCGAGGAGAACCACATCCTGGAGGAGTGTATCAAGCATCTTCTCCTCCCCTAACACGCTGCCGCCGATTTTGATGACGAGGGTCTTACCGTGGAAACGCTGGATGTGAGGTAATGCCTCGAGCAATACAGACGCGCGATCTTGCATTTTTATCTCCACAATTTCACTTCATTATCCCATGTCTTCTTAAAAACATTTGCAAACGTGAGCGTTGAAGCGAAATCTGAACACCGCTACCCCCTCATCCAAAAGTTAAAAATATGTGAGGTATAGAATGAACGGGTTTTCGTATGGCGAAAGCTAAAGAAGCGAAGTGGACCGGAGTAGCAGCTAATCTCGCAATTGTGTTCATTTCACTATCTTCATTGTTCGCCACGGTCAGCTGGATCGGCTCAAGCAAGGCAAGTGGGCCAGCTAGCGACTACAAGACGGCAGCCCTCGGGATAATGGTGTTGAGGTTGGAATCAGAGACTGAGGCATCCAACTACCGAACGCAAGCGCAAATGAATGTAACGGAGGCAGGTATTGCGTTTGCACGGGCAGATGCGACCGACAATAAAGAACTGGAGAATATTCTGAATAACTTAGGATTCGCCAGCATAGACATGGCAAACTTCTACATTTTGCAGGCAGAAAATGCTGAGAACAGGGCGCAAGCATACTATGATGATTATTCAAATAAATTAGATATGGCCAAAGAGCTCGGAAATGTGGCTGACTATAGGTCTACTGCAGCTTTGATATTCACGGCAGCGGCAATACTCGGTTCCAGCGGCACCCTCATTAAGCGGAAAGAAGTGATCTACCTTGCAATCCCCATTTTCATAATTGCGTGGTACTTCCTCATATCATCGTTCCTCGTGTGAAAATTGTAACAACTACGCGGCATAATGTCAAAATTATTTCCTACTATCCTATTTTTTTATTTTTGTGCCCACACCACGGCTTGAACCGCTTGAAGTCGGGCTGTTGACACTCGCGGCGCGCAAAGGCTTCACGTTGCCAGATTGCTCAGATGGCATAATTTTGGGCTAATGCTATCTTCCTTTCAGAAGACATCTTTTTTATCTGTGCTTCTCGTTTTGCTGCTTTTGGTCTTGTTTCGAAAGCTTCTGTATAGATGAGCGTAAATGGTCTTCTACCTTTAACGTAACAACTACCCCTACCGTGGTGATGTTCTCCTAATCTTCTTTGTAAATCGTTAGTATGTCCTGTGTAGAGACTCCCATCTCGTAATTTTAGTATATATACATGGAACATCTTCATCCCTCAGACACAAGTAATACTACGGCACATAAGATTACTTCAAGTAAAAATAATATCCAGCCTTCATAATCTTTCATTCAGACACATTTCCGAAGTCTGAAACAGGATCGTCCACGGGAGGCACGCAAAGGGCTTTACAACCCACATGGCAATCCGCGGCTCGGTCCGTTCAGCCTCCAAAACTGGCGTGCTGCCCGCGAACCTCGCGCCGCCAGCTAGGACGACCTTGGGCATCATCCCTTCGTTGTCCAACCTCCAAAGTGGCGCGCAAAGGGCAGCCGAGACTGCTACAAGACTCGCGCCGAATCTTGACGATACTCCCCCATTTTTCTTTATTTTCCAACAGTACTGGGGCAGGGATTTAAGCACCAATTTACCGGTAAAACCTGGCACTCTATCTCATGAAGTCTTGTTAGCCTACGAATACGCATTGCACGTGTTCTTTAACATAGTCTGGTCTTCGCGCTTGGTACAAGATCGAAAACCTCAGCAGGACTTTTTCTATTCCGGCTTCTTCTTCGGCTTTTTCTTCTTTCTGAACATAGTTTCGCCCTCCATACCCCCATGTTCTGAGAAGATAAAATACTTTGCTAGTAACCGAAATGGGCAAATACCGCGCGCCAATAATCTATGGGGTGAGGAGATGACTGGAGTAAGAACTAAAATCCAAAATATCGTGCTCTCGGTAACATACGAGGGCACAGAGTTTAACCTTGAGAAGTTGGCCAAGTCCTTAGACGGAGCGAGATACGATCCGGAGCTCTTTCCTGGCGTTGTCTATAAATCCGAACAACCTCGAGCATCTTTTTTGATCTTCGCATCGGGAAAGATGAACTGCGTCGGCGCTAGGAGCGTGGGCGATGCCAAGCTTGCGATAAAGAAACTTACCGAGAAGCTCAGGAAGGCACGCATAAAGGTTAAATCCGGGCCAAAAGTCAAGGTTCAGAATGTCGTGGCATCCATTAATTTCGGCAGGAAGTTTGATCTCGAGCATATAGCTCGCAGATTCGAGAACACCGAGTACGAGCCTGAGGTTTTTCCAGGCCTCGTGTTCAGGCTCGACGATCCTAAGGTGGTAATATTGCTCTTTGTATCGGGCAAGGGCGTATGCGCCGGGGCGAAGAGCATGAGAGATGTAAACAGAGCAGCACAAAATATAAACAAAATCCTCTCCCGACGTTAGCGGCGTTGCAAAGCTTTGCGCTTATCGAAGGCGGCACTTTATCTCTCCTCGATTTTTTGTTTTAATAGAGTGGTTATGTAACCTGCTATCTTGTTCCTGAGCGGCTTGCTCTCTATGCTCGCGAGCCCCTCAAGCGCGCTACGGTTTTGCCTATAATCGGTCGAGAATTTGTCGGGGTAGCACTCGAGTAGCCGCCTCGCAGCCCGTTTTATGTAAGTTTGACGTATCCTGCCCATGCCCTGCCTCCGCCCGCTGGGCTTTAGCAAGCCAGTCTATAAGGTTATCGCGGATCGGGGCTTTACACAAAAATTGATTTAGACAACTTCCAAGTCCTCTCGTTTAGGAATCAATTTTGGCACTACTTTAAACCAAAAAATAAAATTGCCGGAAAGGTGTTCATTCACCCTTTCCGAGCGTTATCTCTATGGTAGACACGTTAATCGTGCCACCACTTTCGGCTTGAAGTTCCTCAGTTCCAATACTAATGCTTTTCACCTTCAAACTCTGCAAAAAGCGATTCCTGGTGATTTCCGCAACATCGACGGCCCTGCTTATGGCTTTGCCTCGTGCCTTGAGGGTGACTTCACCGCCCCCCATGTTGAACTGCGTTATCACTGCCAACACATAGTTCATCACTGGTTTTATTCCGATAAAAACGGTATTTTCTGCTCCTGCCTTTTTTTCCGCAACTACTTTTTTCTCTGCAGTTTTTTCTTCAGCCATGTTTTCTGCCTCCTCTTGTTTGGTTAGACACACTTAATTTGGCGGGGTGACATAAAGCCCTTTGCGCGCCGCCTCAATAGCCCGCTGGCTGGACTACTGTCATCTTGCGCTTCCATCCAGAGGGGTAAGGGTGGCCTGTCCCAGTAAGGCGATTTGCACCTCGGATATACCTTCGGGCGTCCTTTGCCCCGCGAAGTCCACTTGTGATAACAACGCTTACACTCATACCTTAGAGGTTTGGCCATTTTCGTCCCGTTATGTTGTTGGGCGTCCTCCCGCATAGGGTTTTGGGGCGAAAAAAGTCGTGGAGAGGTGAAAATATTACGGTACGGACGGGATTTATCAATTACCCCGAAAATGATTATCTAGTGATTACATAAGGATTGAAATTAAAATTCCTTTGAAGGATGAAATTCTGCAAGCTGGAGAAGCAGTCCGAGCCGCACCGAGTGGAGAATCATGGTCAGGGAAACAATTAGGAGAATATGCTGGGGATTCAGGTGTCTATGTCATCCACCACGGCGGGTCGATAAAGTACGTCGGGCAAGCTATTGGACTGAGCTTCGCGGAAAGGCTACGACGTGAATTCCATGAAAAGGCTGCTCAAGGAGTCCACAATTATCCAAAACTAGCACAACTTTCAGTTCCCCCCGAGATTAAAGTCACTTTATTTCCTTTAGATAAGGTGCAAGAACTTGTACGTGCGTATAATGGAAAGCTAGACGATAGAGGGCGAGTGACCATCTTAGAACAGGTCCTAATTCATGTTTATCATCCACAGTTTCAAATTCAAGAGTGAAAATAGATCATACATGAAAAGTAAGAATATTATCGATGTGCGCTGGGTGGTAATGATAAAAAGTTATGATGTTACGGTTCTGTTAACCCCCGCGGGCCGCGCGCCGCTGGTTGGGTCGTCGTCCGGCTTCCCGCAGGCGGCGCGCAAAGGCTTTAAGCCGCCCCAACCCGCTAAAAATAAAAAGAGGGCGGTATAACCTAGGTCATAGCGTGGGGTATCCGGGGTGTTACTACGAATGCGGTAATCGTCAATTTTAGGGGAGGGCCTCGAACCCGTTACAATCGAGAGGTCATCATTCGGCCCCGTGGTAAAGTTGAGAGGACCTTGATTGGAGAAAAGGTCATCTGGCGAGACCCGCGCTTTGGCAGCCGAGTCATCGGAAAAATCGTCAACGCCCACGGCAGCGATGGTTATCGCGCCCGCTTCCCAAAAGGCCTACCGGGGTGGGCGATAGGGAGCGAGGTCGAAGTGTCGTGACCAAATGTTGAGGAGAAGAATCACATTTGGAAATTACAAGTTTTCTGGTTTAACCCACAATTTCTATCTGATCGATCGCCATTTTCGGCAATTATTTTTTGTTCCTCTTTTGCGTTCATCTAACTTCTAATGCTCGCACTCCTGTCTTTCTTGCCACTTTGAATCGATTGTCTTAATAGATGTCCACACTTGGGGCAAGTATTTGTGTTCAGGTTTCCTCGCCATTTGCAACGAGGGCACTTTTGTAATCCATGGACCACTACTTCGCCCTCCCTTCTTTTGCAGTATGCCACGGCTTTCCGCAGTGTGGACAATACTTGAAATCTCGTAGGAACTCCTCACGGTCTTCGTCGAATACAAGAAGTTTTATCCTATCTCCACAGTGTGAGCATATTCCAAGTTCAACCCATCTCATTTTATCACCTTATCTGTAGGTTTCCTTAGACGCCACTTTTATTTTCCAGTTTTCAACCTCTGGCAGGAGCCATTCGATTGTCGTGGCATAACCAGTATGAGTCATTTTCAACTTCAGCTTTCCTTCGTCTGCCATCCCCCGCATTACTGAAATTGTCTTATTTCCGATTTCGACATCTCCAAAATGCTTCTCTTGCATCAAAGAGTTGGTCACACTTCCACCATTTGCTTTAATGAATTCAATTATTTTCTCTTTAGACATGGATTTAATTATTTTCTTTTTAGCCATTCTCTTCGCCCCTTTCTGACATTTTTTGATGATCACAGCTATCCAGCTTCAAAACACTTTTCAGCATAGCCACCGCTAATTTGAGAGAGAAATGTCAAAGCCTTGAGTAAATGGAGCTTACTCCCTAACAACTTCAGCTGTGGCAAATCTCTGCCGCACTTCTTTTATGCGGACCTTTACCTCATCCCCGACATTTGCGCCGGAGACGAAGACCACGAAGCCCTGCACGTGAGCGACCCCATCCCCGCTTTTGCCCTGTCCTTCTATCTTTACTGTAGGGGTGTCACCCGCCTTGACCGGTGCGGGTGTAGATGGTCCTCGTTCAAAGCCTCTTGGTCTATCTCCACTTCGTCTGTACACTTCTTCAACTCCTTTCTTTTGGATGGAGTAAACTCTTCGTCTACGCTATTAACCCTTCCTACATATGATGTATAATGTTTCCTTTAATGACGGAATTTTACCTTAGGGATTTCAAAAGAGTTTCGATCTGTACTGTGTCTAAAAAATGCAGGTATGAGCTTGGAGAAGGAAGATAACCACTACTTAGCTAACAACCCCGCGTCTTTTTATCGAAAGTGGGAGAATAGGTTTGTGGTAAATGGGTAAAAGAGGTAGAAGTATCTTAAAGGGGATCCAAGAACGGAAGAGAAGGGAGAGAAAGAGGTCAGAACGGTAACCTCATTATAAGTTCGACCCCCAGTTTGGATTTACCCGGGCGGCGTCATTTTGCTCTCGGTCAGCTTAGTAAACGCGTAATAAATTCCAAAAAACAGTAAAAGCTAACAATAGACGTGGAAAGTCGGACAAGGTCTTCATTTATTTTTTCTGATGCTGTTCTCCATTTCATGAGTTCTTTAAAGCCCCATTGAAGGACGGATGTTAAAATTAATTCAAAAATAAAAGAAAATTTGATAAAATATTTAAATAAATGCCTGCAAGCTAACCGCAGGCATTTTCAAATGTCTGTCGAAAAGGCAGATTACTTCTTTTTCTTTGACTTTAACTTCTTTGCCATGGTCTTCATCCCCTCAGTTGCCTTTTTCTTATAATTAAGTTTATTCTACGGTATATGCATTGCGGCCCCCAGCACCATCAGAGCCAGTTATCTCAGTTCTTCCTCCTTCTTGTCTTTCTTCCTGTCCCTTTCCTTCCTCATGTCTTGCCATCGCTTGAGCTTCTGGACATTAACTTCTCCAGTTCCACCTGCCTTTACCCACCTCAGACCTTTCTTCACCTCTTGCTCACCAGTGTGGACATTAATCCTCAAGGTCCTGACCTTACCCATCTGATACATCCCCCACAGACATTATGACCAGGACCTTCTTCCAAAATGTCTTCCACCTTCAAAATTTCTGATTTCATTTTGTTGATATTTTCTAAACGGTAGAATTCTGAAATCCGGCACTTTCGTGTTTTCTATTTCGTAAGAAAAAATTCTTATTATCCTTCTAAATGAATCATGATCATCCCTGCTCAGAAGTGATATCGCTTTTCCTGATTTTCCTGCTCTGGCTGTTCTACCTATTCTGTTAGTGTAGTCCTCTGCGTTCTTTGGTATGTTGTAGTTGAAAATATGAGT
>Ga0315280_10011926_pt1 | contig 10599 bp, 11 predicted proteins | sample YL17G06_40_MG_FD_203697 | JGI IMG/M metagenome (GOLD analysis project Ga0315280, IMG submission 203697) | Sediment microbial communities from Yellowstone Lake, YNP, Wyoming, USA - YL17G06_40 | ecosystem: Environmental > Aquatic > Freshwater > Lake > Sediment | place: USA: Wyoming | collected... | reverse complement strand
TTAAATACGGTCTGTCTGTTACCGGCACGGTCCACCCCAGCAGAATAGTAAAAAACCGTAATGCCAGCACGGGTGATTTCCTGATCCTGACAAAGCCACTCGGCACCGGAATTATTGCAACTGCTCTGAAGGGAAAGGTCGCCCGGGAAGAACATGTACATGCTGCGGCCGCATCAATGGCTGCCCTGAACCGGTTAGCCTCAGAGCTGATGGTTGAAGCCGGGGCACATGCCTGCACAGATATAACGGGCTTTGGCTTGATTGGACATGCAGCAACCATGGCTCAGGCAAGCAGGGCAACCTTCTCTCTTGATGCCCGGCAGATCCCCCTGCTTGAAGGAGCGCTGGATTATGCCTCACGGGGTATGATCCCCGGAGGTGCCTATAACAATGAGAAATTTTACTCACCGAGGGTAAAGCTGGATACCCGACTTTCCGGCGACCAGCTCATGGCTCTTTATGATCCCCAGACTTCGGGAGGTCTTCTCATCTCTGTGGAGAAAAAGAGAGCAACAGCACTGGTAGAAAGGCTTAAAGATGGGGGCATACAAAAGGCAGCAATTGTCGGTGAAGTAATTGCACAGGGGGATTATGATATAATCATTCATTGAACATGTTTATGAGCACCAGTAATAAAAGATTGCTTCGCTTTGCTCGCAATGACAAGTTGGATAAAAATGCTATTTTCGTCATTGCGAGGAGTATAAGCGACGAAGCAATCTCGGATAAAAACAATACGACAGGATAAGAAAAGAAAGGAGTAGTTTCTGATGGCTAAGATTAAGAGGGCGCTGGTTAGCGTATCAGACAAAACAGGAATCACAGAATTTGCAAAAGAGCTCATAAGTTTCCAGGTGGAGATCCTCTCCACGGGAGGTACCGCAAAGACGCTCAAAGGCCAGGGACTTCCGATTGTCGATGTGTCGGAATATACCGGTTTCCCGGAGATGTTAGACGGAAGGGTGAAGACCCTTCACCCTAAAATCCACGGCGGTCTGCTCGGCATCCGTGACAACCCTGACCACGTAAAGAAGATGCAGGAGTTCAATATCGAGCCCATTGATCTGGTGGTAGTAAATCTCTACCCCTTTGAGGCAACGATAGCCAAGAAGGATTGCCCCCTCGAAGAGGCAATTGAAAATATCGATATTGGCGGCCCTACCATGCTCCGTTCTGCTGCCAAGAACTATCGTTTTGTAACGGTCATCGTTGATCCGGCAGATTATGCGGCAGTGCTCAAAGAGATGAAGGAGAGGAACGGAGAGGTTTCTGCTGAGACCAATTTCCATCTCGCCAAGAAGGTGTTCCAGCACACAGCCCGCTACGATGGAGCAATCTCCAACTATTTGAGCAGCCTTACCCCTGAACGGAAAAGAATGAAATTTCCAGAGACACTCAATCTTCAGTTTTACAAGCTACAGGGACTGCGGTATGGAGAGAACCCCCACCAGGAAGCTGCCTTCTACCGGGAAGCCGAGGTGAAAGAACCGTCAGCAGTGAACACACTCCAGCTTCAGGGGAAGGAACTTTCTTTTAATAACATCCTTGATATCGACGCGGCCATAGACACGGTAAAAGAGTTTGATGAAGCTGCCTCGATAATTATCAAGCACAACAACCCCTGCGGTGTGGCCGTATCAAAGTCAATCCTTGAAGCGTATGATAAAGCAAAGGCGTGCGATCCGGTATCAGCCTTCGGAGGTATCGTTGTTGTAAACAGGCCTATCGACGGAAAAACAGCTAAGGCGATAACGTCACTCTTTACCGAGGTAGTGATTGCACCAGATTTTTCTTCTGATGCCCTGGAGATCTTCAAAACCAAAAAGGACCTCCGCCTCCTCAAACTCCCGATGGACAAAGGCTTTTCCCTCTCCGGTTTCGATCTTAAAAAGGTCGCCGGCGGCCTCCTGGTACAGGACAGGGATCTTATGACGTTTGACATTACCAAGGCCAGGGTCGTTACAAAAAGAGCCCCAGCACATGAAGAATTGAAAGCCCTTGATTTCGCCTGGAAGGTATGTAAGCATGTCAAATCAAATGCTATCGTTTATGCGAAAGAAGACCAGTTAATCGGCGTCGGCGCCGGTCAGATGAGCAGGGTTGATTCCTCCAAGATCGCCGCCTTTAAAGCCCAATTCCCCCTCAAAGGAGCAGTTATGGCATCAGATGCCATGTTCCCGTTCAGGGACAGTGTGGATGCCGCATCTGAAGTAGGGATTACAGCAATTATCCAGCCCGGTGGATCGGTGAGAGATGACGAGGTAATTGCAGCAGCAAACGAATTCGGCATGGCGATGCTCTTTACCGGGGTGAGACATTTTAAGCATTAATGCGATGGGGAGACACGGGGATGGGGTGATGGGGAGAGAAAAAATCCCCGCGTCACCGTGTCCCGCTGTCACCGCGTCGCTTTTAGATTCACTATGAAGGTACTAGTCATTGGCAGCGGCGGTAGGGAACACGCCCTGGTATGGAAGATCAGTCAGAGTCCGAAGAGGCCTGAGATCTTCTGTATCCCGGGGAATGCAGGCATTGCCTTTCTTGCTGAGTGCCACCCCTTGAAGGTAACCGATGTCAAGGGTATTGCCCGATTTGCCTCCGATAGAGGCATCGACCTCACGGTGGTAGGGCCGGAATTACCCCTCACCCTCGGGATCGTAGACGAGTTTGAAAGGCTGGGGCTTAAGATATGCGGTCCCGGAAAAGCTGCGGCAGAAATAGAAGGGAGCAAGGTATTCGCAAAAGAGCTGATGAGAAAATACGCCATCCCTACCGCTGAATATGAGGTATTTACCTCTGCGAATAAGGCCCTTGATTATGTGAAACGGGGGGGCATGCCCCTTGTTATCAAAGCAGAGGGACTGGCGGCAGGAAAGGGTGTTTTTATCACCCATACACTCGATGAGGCTCAGCGCGCGATAACCTCGATTATGGTGGAAAAGGCTTTCGGCCCTGCTGGAGAGAGAGTAGTCATCGAAGAATACCTGCAAGGAGAAGAGGCTTCTTTTCTTGTCTTTACCGATGGAAAAACGAGCATTCTCCTCCCCTCTTCGCAGGATCATAAGGCAATTTTTGATGGAGACAGAGGACCAAATACCGGCGGGATGGGAGCGTATTCTCCTGCTCCTCTCGTAACCGAAGAACTCGAAAGAAGGATTATGGAAGAGATTATTTCCCCCACTCTTCTGGGGATGGAAAAGGAGGGGAGGACGTACCGGGGTATCCTCTATGCCGGTCTCATGATTGAAGGAAACCGCGCCAGGGTTCTGGAGTACAATGCCCGCATGGGCGACCCTGAGACTCAACCTATCCTGATGCGGCTCGATACTGACATCCTGAGCATCCTGGAGGCTATCCCCGATGGAGAGCTCCATACCGTTCAGACCAGATGGAATAAAAGACCCTCTGTTTGTGTCGTGATGAGTACCAAAGGCTATCCTGGAGATTATCCAAAAGGAATGGAGATACGAGGGCTGGAGTGTGTGAAAGTGTTGAAGGACGTTATGGTATTTCATGCCGGTACTGCCTTTGCAAACGGGAAGATTGTCACTGATGGCGGGAGAGTCCTGGGTGTAACCGCACTGGGTGAAACTATCAAGCATGCAATTGACCGTGCCTATCAGTCTGTTGAAATGATTACCTGGGATGGGGCTTATTACAGAAAGGACATCGGGAGAAAGGCCCTGGCTCGTGAATACTCATGAATAAATGGCTTGAAGAGAGAAGAGATATCCTTATCAAAGAACTGGTCGAGGGGTATTTTGAGTGCAAGTCCCTTTTTACCCCGATTCTTAAAGACTACGAAGATAACGGCACTATCCAGTTTTCCATGATTGACCACTGGATCGGAACTGAAACGAAGAAGGGTTCCCTCTGGAACCTGAAGGAAACCTCTCACAACCTGTTCCGCATGCAGGGTTCGAACCTTGATCTGGTCGAATACATCTTTGACTGGACACTCGGATCAATCTTCCATGAGGGAATGAAACTCAAAGAGGATGCATACCAGCTTGAAGCATACAGACCGGATGAAGATAAAATTAAAGAACTCCGTAATGACGCAGGGATCCAGTTGATCATGGAAGAGTATAACATTATCATCGGGAACGCCCAGAAAAATTTAAAAAGCGAAGTGGACAGCATTCAGTACCTCTTTTCCAAGAGCGATTCTATCCTGAAATGCCTTCTGCCCCGTTATGCCACCAATGGGCTGCTCCTACGTTTCCTCATGAAAAATTATTATCGAATCCAGGAATTGCTTGGCGCAGAATCATTCTCCGCTATTTTTAGGGCGATGTACGGTGAGGAGTGGGATAAAGCTTTTATCGTAGCTGCGAAGAGTTACCTCGATGGAGGATGGTACGATGAGGCTAAGGAAGTTTTAGAGATGGGCATACATTATTTTCCTCATTCACAGGAGATGGAAGACATCCTGGTAAAGTTACAGGTGGGAGGCATGAGCAAGTCATGAAGAAGAAACCCCTCGTATCCGTTGTCATGGGAAGCGATTCAGATCTTCCGATTCTGGAGGAGACTACCAAGGTCTTGAAGACATTCAATATTCCCTATGAACTCACCATCTCATCTGCTCATCGTTCTCCGAAGAAAACCATCAAGTATGCACATGAAGCTACAAAGAGAGGCATTGAAGTAATCATTGCAGGTGCCGGGGGCGCTGCTCACCTCGCTGGCGTTATCGCAGCCCATACCCTTGTACCGGTACTCGGCGTTCCCATTGATTCTTCCCCTTTAAAGGGTCTTGATTCTCTCCTCTCTACTGTCCAGATGCCAGGTGGAGTTCCCGTTGCTGCCATGGCCATCGGGAAAGCTGGTGCAAAGAACGCAGGCATCTTTGCCGCCCAGATCCTTGCCTTGAAGCACCCGGAAATTAAAAAGGCACTCGAAGACTACCGCAGTCACATGACCCGTGAAGTGGAAACCAAGGACAAGGCTCTCAAAAAATCATCAATCATGCTCAAAGCAGATCGCTGAATGCTGACCGCCGATAGAATGAACTCCTGATGAAGGCCAAGACTTTTCAACTCAATCCTTACAAACCTGACCGAGCAATCATGAGCGAGGTGTGCAGTTCCCTTGCACAGGGGCTGATAGTCTCCTACCCTACTGAGACCTTCTATGGCCTCGGAGCTTCTATCTATTCTGAATCTGCTCTCGAGAAGATCTTTGCGATCAAGGGGAGAGAGGAAGGAAAACCGCTTCCTATCATTATCCCGGACAGAACATCCCTTGAGGAGCTGACTTCGAACATACCAGACATCGCTAATGTATTGATTAAAAAATTCTGGCCAGGGGGTCTTACCTTGATATTCCGTGCTTCTCCCCGTGTTTCTCCGCTGATTACCGGAGATACGGGCACAATCGGGGTGAGAATCTCCAGTCATCCGCTCGCTCAGCAGATAGTTTCGACCCTGGGAATGCCAATAACGGCAACCAGCGCTAACCTTTCCGGCGGAAAAACCTGTTCAACTGCTCAAGAGGTATACGACATCCTGAGTGATAAAATTGATATTATTATAGACGGCGGCAGGACGGAGGGGCTGTTACCCTCAACGGTCCTGGACCTGACCCAGACTCCACCCAGGATTGTACGCGAGGGAATCATTGGTGAAGATAAAATCCATCCCCATCTCAGAGAAACGGTTTCGCACAATGGCGCCTGAAGAAAATAGAGATAAACTTACTGAGATTGCACGCTTGATCCGGATTGATATCCTGAAGATGCTGAACCGTGCAGGATCAGGCCATACTGGAGGCTCTCTCTCTGCGGTTGAAATTGTTACTGCCCTCTACTTTTCCAGGATGCGGTATGACCCCAAAAGGCTTCACTGGGAAGATAGGGACCGCTTTATCCTCTCAAAAGGACATGCTGCCCCTACCCTTTATGCAACCCTCGCCCGTGCCGGGTATTTCCCGCGCGAGGAACTCATGACCTTAAGAAAACTCGGGAGTCGCCTCCAGGGTCATCCTGACATGAAGATGACCCCCGGGGTTGAAGTCTCTACCGGTTCTCTCGGGCAGGGTCTTTCCATGGCGAACGGGATGGCTCTGGCAGCCCGCCTGGACGGGAAAAAGAGCCGGGTCTATGTCCTCATGGGTGACGGAGAACAGCAGGAAGGCCAGATCTGGGAAGCGGCGATGACATCCAGGCACTATAAAATAGACAACCTGTGCGGATTCGTTGACAGGAATGGCCTTCAGATTGACGGCCCTACCAAGGAAATTATGGATATTGATCCCTTAGTGAATAAATGGAGGGCCTTTGGCTGGCACGTATCTGCAATTGACGGCCACAGCTTCACTGACATTTTCAGTGCACTGGACGAAGCTGAAATTGTCAAGGGGATGCCATCAGTCATCATTGCCAGTACCGTCAAGGGCAAAGGCGTTTCTATCTTTGAAAATAAAGTGAAGTATCACGGGGTAGCACCCACCGATGAAGAGTTGAAGATCGCCCTGAGCGAACTGGGAGAAGGAGACTGAAGAATTGCGGAATGTGGAGTGCGGAGTGCGGAATATGTTTCCCTACTGAATTGGGGTGATGAGGAGATGGGGCGATGGGGTAATGAAGACCCTAACTCCCCAATACCCTATTTCCCCAATTTTGGCAATACTATGAGGCGAAAAATTGGAGGCACTCATTGGCAGAGATAGAATTTAAAAAATATTTGGGTACCCGGGACGTTTACGGTGACACCCTAGCTCTCCTGGGAGAAAAATATCCTGACATTGTAGTCCTGGATGCAGACCTTTCCGGATCAACCAAGACGAACGTGTTTGCAAAAAAATTCCCCTCCCGTTTCTTCAATATGGGCGTCTCTGAACAGGACTTGATGGGGACTGCCGCCGGTTTTGCTGCCGGAGGAAAGATCCCTTTTGCAAGCACCTTCGCCATTTTCGCAACAGGCAAGGCATGGGAACAGATCCGCCAGTCCATCGCTTATCCCTCCCTGAATGTAAAAATCGTGGCAACTCACGGTGGCATTACCGTGGGTGAAGATGGGGCCTCTCACCAGACAATTGAAGACATAAGCCTGATGAGGATCCTCCCCACCATGACGGTGGTCGTCCCAGCAGACGGGATCGAAACCCGAAAGGCACTTGAAGCAATAGTCCTCTATAAGGGCCCGGTCTACATGCGTCTATCCCGGCTGAAATTCCCTGTGATCTATGATGACTCCTACACATTCAGAATTGGAAAAGGATCGATTTTCCGCGAGGGAAGAGATGTAACCGTCTTTGCCTACGGTTACATGCTGGCACAGGCACTCAAGGCACGCGAGATGCTCAGAGAAAACGGCGTCCAGGCGCAGGTGGTCAATATCTCCACAATCAAACCCATCGATGAAGATCTCATTCTTTCCTGCGCTAAAGAGACTCGGGCAATCGTTACCGCAGAGGAGCACTCAATTATTGGCGGCCTGGGCAGTGCGGTAGCAGAAGTAATCAGTGAGAAATACCCTGTCCCTTTAAGGAGGATCGGCGTAAGGGACAGGTTTGGAACTTCCGGGAGCGCTGAGGAACTTATTGAGTACTTCGGTTTGACACCCGAGGCTATTGCAAAGGCTGCGCTCGAGGTCATACAGATGAAAGAGAATACCTCCGGCAGCGAGTCCCGGTAACCAAGAGCATGATAAAGATATTTCACCTTACGAAAGTCTATCCAAACAAATTTACCGCCTTGAGCGACATAACCCTGGAGATCAACAAGGGCGACTTTGCTTTTATTAACGGACAGAGCGGCGCCGGCAAGACTACTCTGCTCAAAATCATTGCCGCCATAGAAAGGGCAACCCAGGGAGAGATCATCGTTAAAGGCATCAACCTCAATAAGCTCAGGCGGCCGAAGATACCCTATCTACGGAGAAGCATCGGCTTTGTTTTTCAGGACTTCAAGCTTCTCCCGTACAAAACAGCCTTTGAAAATGTAGCCTTTGCCCTGGAGGTCATAGGGATGAGCCGAAGGGAGATCACGAAGAGGGTATCGAACGCCCTGCAACTGGTCGGTCTCGAAGACAGGCATAATTTCTATCCCCTCGGGATGTCCGGAGGTGAACAGCAGAGAATTGCCATTGCACGTTCGATCGTGAACGACCCCCCTCTCCTCCTGGCAGATGAGCCAACCGGCAACCTTGATGCATATATCTCTTCAGAGATTATGAACATCTTCAAAAATATTAATACACGGGGTACCACGATCGTATTTGCCACACATAACCGCGAACTTGCCAGCCGTTTCTCAACCAAAGTCATTACCCTTGACCAAGGAAGAAGGGTGAACTGAATGTCCCTGCGCACATTCTCTTATTCTCTCAAGGATGCATTCAGGAGCATGAGGAGGAACCTCTTTACCAGTATCATAACCGTCGGGACAATTTCTATTGCCCTCTTCATCCTGAGCATCTTCCTTCTCCTGAGCCTTAACGTAAAGGAGACCATCCAGACCTTCGGGGACAGAATCCACATCACTATCTACTTGAGTGATGACCTCACAGATGAGGACATTCACGCCCTCATCAAACAGGTGACCGCCGTCCGTGAGACACGTGATATTCGCTATATATCGCAGGATGATGCGCTCAATGAACTCAAAAGGATGCTTAAAAACCAGGATGGCCTCCTCGATGCTCTCTCACCCAACCCCCTTCCCCGATCCCTTGAGATTAAAGTAAAGAGAGAGTACCAGAACGCTGCTTCCATCGAGAGCCTGGTTAAAAAACTGAGCGGGTATAAAGGGATCAGCGACATCGAATATGGAGATGAGTGGCTGAATAAATTCACCACCGTTTTCAGTTTTCTCAATCTCGTAGGAATCCTGATTACAGGAATCATCATCCTTGCAACTATCTTCATTGTATCCAACACCATCAAGCTCTCCATCGCCAACAGACGTGACGAGCTTGAAATCATGAAGCTGGTAGGGGCGACTGACCGCTTCATTAAATTCCCCTTTTTCCTCGAAGGGCTCTTCCAGGGAACCCTTGGTGCCTTGATCTCCATAGGGCTCCTCTTCACCCTGTACCGGGTATCAAAGACTTGGCTCATTAATCACCGGCTCATTGAGCTCAGCTTTCTCTCACTCTCCTTTTTTCCTCAAGATCTTATCTGGATGATAATCCTCTCTGGAGCAGTGCTCGGCGCATTGGGGAGCCTGACCGCCCTCAGCAGATTCTTGAGGGGTTAGATGGACAGGCGCAGGGTTTCACTCCTCATCACTTTCATCATCTTCATCTGTATCGTGCCATATGCACCCGCGCAGGGTACTCCCGCAGAACTTGAACAAAAGCTCCTGAATGAAAAAAACAGGCTGGATGCAATCAAGAAGGAATTATCAAAGAAAAAGGACACGATCAAGAAGACGCAAAAAAAAGAACGGTCTGTCCTTTCCCAGTTAAATGATATTGAAATGGGGCTCGCAAAAAAGAGGGGGGAAGTTAAGCGGCTGCATCAGTCAATAGCCCGGCTTGAAAAGAAATTCCTGGACAATAGCGAAAAACTTTTTGATCTCACTAAACAAATGGACGGCCAGAAAGAATACCTGCAGAGGAGGCTCATCGCATTGTACAAATGCATGAGGAGCGGGGGTCAGGCCATTCTCCTCTCTCAATCGTCATACTACGACCTCATCAAAGCTACCAAGCTCATGGGAATTATCATAAGCAATGATCAGAGGGCGATTGAAAACTACAGCCGTGATATCTCTTCCATCAACACCTATCAGGCCGCTTTGCGGGAAGATAATGAGGAACTAAGGTCTCAACTCGCACAGGTAGAAACCAAGGAGAAAGAAATAAAGCAGAAACAGGATAAAAAGGTATCCCTCCTTCAGGCCATCAGGAGTGAGAAATCGCTCCAGCTTGCAGCGGTCAAAGAACTGGAAAGCTCTTCCCGGAACCTTTTGGAGCTGATCAAACGGCTTGAGCGGGAGGTCAACGAAAAAGCGAAACTCACGCCAATGCCCGGCATCAAAGGATTTGCCCTCATGAAAGGGAAGCTTCCGTTCCCGGCCCGCGGAAAGATCGTCAGCTATTTTGGCAAGTCACGGAATAAAGAACTTCACACCTCGTTCTTTCAGAAGGGTATCGAGATTGCTGCCCCGACTGGTTCTGACATCAAAGCAATCTATACAGGAAGAGTACTCTACGCAGACTGGTTGAAAGGATACGGGAAAATCATTATAATTGATCATGGCGAAGGTTACTACACACTCTCTGCCCATACTTCTGAACTCTTAAAAAAGGTGGGAGATGAAGTGAAGGCCGGTGAAACGATAGCCCTGGTGGGAGATACCAATTCTCTCAAGGGGAGCTGTCTCTATTTCGAAATCCGTTACCACGGCAACCCCCAGGACCCTTTAGAATGGCTGGCAAAAATTGAATGATAGGAATTATGGAAAAAACGTATCGCAAGAGCGACCATAAAAATCTATCGCAAGAGCGACCCCAAGGTTTTACGGAGGAGATATGAACAAAAATACTTTGAAGGAACGTTTATTCTGGCCGCTTCTGATTACCCTTGTTCTCATCATGCTGCTCAATCTGAATATTACCGGCAAGGTTGCAGCCGTCACCGGCGACACCT
>Ga0315280_10011925_pt1 | contig 10599 bp, 11 predicted proteins | sample YL17G06_40_MG_FD_203697 | JGI IMG/M metagenome (GOLD analysis project Ga0315280, IMG submission 203697) | Sediment microbial communities from Yellowstone Lake, YNP, Wyoming, USA - YL17G06_40 | ecosystem: Environmental > Aquatic > Freshwater > Lake > Sediment | place: USA: Wyoming | collected... | reverse complement strand
AATAGAGAGCCATGACCGCGAGCCTGCTCGAACGCCTGATCGCGCCGTCCATCCTGTCGGCCGACTTCGGCCGCCTCGCGACCGCGGTCGACCTGGCGCTCGATGCCGGCGCCGGCCTCATCCACGTTGACGTGATGGACGGCCACTTCGTGCCCAACATCACCGTCGGCCCACTGGCGGTCGAGGCCGTCGCTCCGCGCATACACGACAGAGGCGGGCTGGTCGACTGCCACCTCATGATCGAGCGGGCCGAGCTCTTCGTCGAGCGCTTCGCCGAGGCGGGCGCCGACGTGATCACCGTGCACCAGGAGGCCTGCGCGCACCTGCATCGGGTCGTCTGCCAGATCCACGAGGCCGGCGCCCGCGCAGGGGTCGCGGTCAACCCCGCCACGCCGCTGGCGACGCTCGAGGAGATCCGCCAGCACTGCGACATGGTCCTCGTGATGTCGGTCAACCCCGGCTTCGGGGGGCAGTCGTTCATCACTACGTCGCTCGACAAACTGCGCCGCGCGCGGCAGTTCCTGCCGCGGCACGTGGCTCTCGAGGTCGACGGTGGCGTCACTGAGGGAAACGCGGCGCAGCTCGTCGAGGCGGGCGCCAACCTGCTTGTCGCCGGGAGCAGCATCTTCGGCGCCGCCGACCCGGCGGCCGCTTACCGGCGACTCGCCGGGTCGGTGTCCGGCGCAGCCGGGTAGGGTCGGTCGGCCCACCGACTGGGGCACGGTGCTTGAGTACGAGCCGGGCTACGGTATACAATTCACCTACACATCGACGATGCAGCGTCTTCAGGGCGGGGTGAAAGTCCCCACCGGCGGTGAGAGCCCGCGACCCGCGCAAGCGGTGGACCAGGTGAGATCCCTGGGCCGACGGTCAGAGTCCGGATGAAAGAAGACGACACGACCGATTCGTGCCGAGACCCTGGGGTGTGCTGCTCCGGGGTCTTTTTGGTGGCTGAAGAGCGACACGACAAGACCGACGAGTTCTACCTGAAGCGAGCGCTGGGCCTGGCCGCGCGGGGTGGCCGGACGCATCCCAACCCCGCTGTGGGCGCCGTGCTGGTGGCCGATGGCGAGGTCGTCGGAGAGGGGTATCACCGGGGGCCCGGTACGGCGCACGCCGAAGTCGTGGCGCTCGCGCAAGCACGCGAGCGCTCGCGAGGCGCCACCCTCTACGTGACCCTCGAACCGTGCTCGCACTTCGGGCGCACGCCGCCCTGCACGCGAGCGATCATGGCCGCCGGCGTCAACCGTGTGGTGATCGGCCTCCAGGATCCCAACCCCGTGGTCAACGGCTCGGGGATCGCGGAGCTGCGGCAGGCCGGCCTCGACGTGGTGGTGGCGAACGGCTCGCTGCGCGAGGCCGCGCGCGAGCAGAACGCGCCGTTCGTCAAGGCCGTCGCCACCGGCCTGCCGCTCGTGACCTGCAAAGCTGCCGTCTCGCTCGACGGCAAGGTCGCCGCGGCGAGTGGCGACGCAAGGTGGATCTCGTCGGCTGAAAGCCGTCGGCGCGTGCACGCCATGCGTGCGCGCGCCGATGCCGTGCTGGTCGGCGCCGGGACCGTGCGTCGCGACGACCCGCGGCTCACCGTGCGCGATGTCGCCGGCGACGACCCCGTGCGCGTCGTGGCGACGCGAGGCGGCGAGCTACCGCCGACGGCGCGTCTCGTGCGCACGGCGCGCGAGACGCCGACCATCGTCTTGGCCGAGACCGTGTCCGAGGCGGCGACAGCCGCGCTGCGCGAGCGCGGCGTCGAGGTCGTTGCGGCCGGCCCCGAGGCCGGCCTGCACGGCATGCTGGCCGCGCTGGCGCAGCGCGGCCTCTTCGACGTGCTCTGCGAGGGCGGACCGACCCTGGCCGGCGCGCTGCTGCGCGCCGGGCTGATCGATCGCGTGGCTCTCTTCGTCGCCCCGCTGATCGTCGGCCACGGCGCTCCAGAGCTCTTCGGCATCGACGCCGCGCAGACCATCGAGAAGGCGCTTCGTCTGCACGACGTGTCGTGGGAGCCGAGCGGCCCCGACATGCTCCTGAAGGCGAGAGTGACGCGATGGTGATGTCGACGACAGCGTCGGCCCTCGGGCGGCAGGAAGCCGCCTGATGTTCACCGGCATCGTCGAAGAGGTAGGGCGACTCGTCCGCGTCGAAACCGGGGCGCAGAGTGCGACGGTGACCGTGGGCGCGGGCGCCGTCCTCGAAGGCGCGCAGGTCGGCGATTCGATCCTCACGGCCGGCGTCTGTCTCACCTTGACGAACCTCCGACGCGACCGCTTCAGCGCCGACGTGCAGCCCGAGACGTTACGACGCACGACCCTGGGCGAGAAGGCCCCGGGGTCGCCGGTCAACCTTGAGCGCTCGCTCACCCTGCGGTCGCGCCTCGGCGGGCACTTCGTCGCCGGCCACGTCGACGGTGTGGGCGCGGTGAAGCGCCTCGAGCCGGTCGGCAACGCGATCGTGGTCACGCTGGAGGCGCCGAAGGAGGTCACGCAGGCGAGCGTCGACCAGGGCTCGATCGCCGTCGACGGGGTCAGCCTGACCATCGTGAAGGTCGACGGGGGAGAGCTGAAGGTGTCGTTGATCCCCCACACCGCCGCGGTCACGACGCTGGGCCGCCTCCGTCCGCGCGCACGGGTCAACCTCGAGGCCGACCTCATCGGTAAGTACGTGTACGCGTTCCTCACGAGGGTCGGCGGCAGGGAGCCGCCGGCCGCCGTCGGCCGCGGGGGACTGACTTGGGAGAAGCTGGGCGAAGCGGGGTTCCTGTGAGCCGTAAGCGTGAAGAAGCGGGGTTGTGATGAACAGTGATCGCCGCGGCGTGACCGCCGTGCAGCCATGCCACAAGCCGGCCCCGTTCGCCACGATCGAGGAGGCATTGGCCGACATCCGCGCCGGCAAGATGGTGGTCGTGTGCGACGACGAGGACCGCGAGAACGAAGGTGACCTCACGCTGGCGGCCGAGTTCGCCACGCCCGAGACCATCAACTTCATGGCCAAGCACGGCCGCGGGCTGATCTGCCTGGCGCTCACACCCGAGCGCTGCGAGGAGCTCGCGCTCAACCCGATGACCAGCCACAACTCGGCCAAGTATCAGACGGCCTTCACCGTCTCCATCGAGGCGCGCGAGGGCGTCACCACCGGCATCTCGGCCGCCGATCGCGCGCGGACGATCCAGGTCGCCATCAACCGGGCCTGCGGCCCACACGACCTGGTCCAGCCGGGGCACGTCTTCCCGCTCACGGCCAAGCCGGGCGGCGTGCTGGAGCGCACCGGGCAAACCGAGGCCGGCGTCGACCTGGCGCACCTAGCCGGCCTCACGCCGGCGGCAGTCATCTGCGAGGTCATGAACGACGACGGCACCATGGCGCGGGTGTCCGATCTGATCCCGTACTGCCAAGAGCACGGTCTCAAGATCGTGACCGTCGCCGATCTGATCGAGTACCGTCGCCGCACCGAGAAGTTGGTGCGACGCGTTGCCGAAGCGACGCTGCCGACGAAGTACGGTAGCTTCCGAGCCATCGGCTACGAGTCGCTGATCGACGGCGCGCAGCACCTGGCGCTGGTCAAGGGTGACGTGGCCGGCAAGCCCGACGTGCTCGTGCGCGTGCATTCCGAGTGCCTCACCGGCGATGCCCTGGGGTCGCTGCGCTGTGACTGCGGCGAACAGCTCGCCGCGGCGATGCAACGCGTCGAAAAGGAGGGCCTCGGTGTCGTCCTCTATATGCGTCAGGAAGGACGCGGCATCGGCCTGCTCAACAAGCTCAGGGCCTACGCGCTCCAGGAGCAGGGTCGCGACACGGTCGAAGCGAACCTCGAGCTCGGCTTCCCGGCCGACCTGCGTGACTACGGCATCGGCGCGCAGATCCTGGTCGACCTGGGCCTCACGACGATCCGCACCATGACGAACAACCCCAAGAAGATCATCGCCCTCGAGGGCTACGGACTGCGTGTCACCGAGCGCGTGCCCATCGAGGTGGCGCCGCGAGAGGACAACGTGCGCTACCTGCGCGCCAAGCGCGAGAAGCTGGGGCACCTGCTTGTGCACGACGCGCTCTTCCCGGAGGAGGGCGACGAGGGATGACGAAAGGAGCCAGACGGCATGACGACCTTCGAAGGCAGGCTAAGCGGCAAAGGGTTGCGTTTCGGGCTCGTGGTGGGGCGTTTCAACGAGTTCATCTCGACGCACCTGCTCGACGGCGCACTCGACAACCTGAAGCGCCACGATGTGGACGAGGCCGACATCGACGTCGCCTGGGTGCCCGGGGCGTTCGAGATACCCGTGGTGGCGCAACAGCTCGCGCGCACGGGGCGCTACGATGCGGTCATCTGTCTCGGCGCCGTGATCCGCGGCGGCACGCCGCACTTCGAGTACATCGCGAGCGAGGCGGCCAAGGGGATCGCCAAGGTGGGTCTCGATACCGACGTGCCCGTGGTGTTCGGCGTGCTCACGACCGACACGATCGAGCAGGCCATCGAGCGCGCCGGCACCAAGGCGGGGAACAAGGGCTGGGGAGCGGCCACGACCGCGCTCGAGATGGCCAATCTGATGAAGGTGCTGCCGACCGCGACGAAGGGCTGAGAAGAGGCTAGACGGCCTTCTGGACGCGGCCGGCGCGCAGACAGCGCACGCACACGTACGCCATCTGGGCATGCCCGTCGAGCATGATACGCACGCGCTGCAGGTTGGGGTCGAAGCGGCGCTTGGTGGCGCGGTGAGAGTGGCTGCGATTGTTGCCCATAGCGGGGCCTTTACCGCAGGTCACGCAGATTTTTGACATCGCAGCGTACTTCCTCGGTCGCTTGATTTGGTAACGGCCCGCAATTATGCTACAGCCGGTCGCGAGAAGCAAACGGGCGCGCCTCGTCACCCAAGACGTGCGCGGTTTGCGGGCGAAGCATGACGACGTTCAGCAAGGACATGGCGATTCTCGAAGCGCTCGAACTGCATCCCCAGGCGCGCGAGGTGTTCGCGCGCCACGACATGGCTTGCTGCCTGTGCGTCGGCGCCGACGTCGAGACGATCGAGGCCGGAGCCATCATGCACGGGGTCGACGCCGACACGGTGGTCGAGGCCCTCAACAGGCTTCCCACCCAGGAGTCGTAGACTCCTGCCTCCGACCAGCTCAGGTCATGTCCGAGTCTGAGATCAAGGTGCCGGGCGCGCGGGCCGGTGTGATCGGCGACATCGTCGTTGCCGATCTCGTCATCGTCAAGCTGGCCGGCTACGCCGCACAGACGACTTATGGCGTGATCGCCATGCATCGTTCGCCGCTGGCCGGCCTCGCTCGCCTCTTCCGTGGTCCCTTCACCGAGGGCGTCGACGTCGATCTCCGCGACGGCGAAGCCGAGATCGGCTTGCACGTCGTCATGGAGCGCGGCATCAACCTGGCGCAGGTGACGGCCAACCTGCGGGAGCAGGTCCGCTACCAGGTCGAGCAGTTCGCCGGCGTGAAGGTGAAGCAGGTCAGCGTGCGCGTCGAGGACGTTCGCGAGTGAACGCCCGGGCGCAGGCCATCGCGCTGGTACAGGGCGCGCTCGCAGCCGTAGAGGCCGAGCGCGCGTACATCAACGACCTCAACGTGTACCCGGTCCCCGACGGCGACACGGGCACGAACCTGGCTCTGACCGTACGCGCCATCCTCGACGAACTCGAAGCGGCACACGGCACCGGCATCAAAGACGTCGCCGCCGCCATCGCCAAGGGGTCGCTCATGGGTGCACGCGGCAACTCGGGCGTCATCCTCTCCCAGATCATCCGCGGCGTTTGTGATGTCTGCAGCGTGACCGGCAGCCTCGACACGGGGCACGCCAAGCGGGCGCTGGTCGAGGGCGCGGAAGCGGCCTACCGCGCGGTTCGCCAGCCGGTCGAGGGAACCATGCTCACCGTCATCCGCACGATGGCCGAGGCCGCACAGGACGTGCCCGACTCGGCGCCGCTGGCGGCGCTGGCAGAGCACGTCGATCGGGCCGGACGCGTCGCCGTCGAGCGCACGCCCGAACAGCTCGCCGTGCTCAAGCAGAACGGCGTGGTCGACGCCGGCGGCTACGGGTTGGTCGTCATTTTCGGTGGGCTGCTGGCGATCGCCACCGGGCAGGCCGTTCAGAGGGTCGCCGCCCGGGAGGGCCGCGCTGCCGAGGCGGCGCGCGAGGTCATGGCGCTCAGACCGGCCGAGCTGTCGCGCTACCGTTACTGCACGAGCTTGGTCATCAAGGGCGCCGACGTCTCACGCGACGACGTCGAGGCGTTCGTGTCGGGCCAGGGCGACAGCGCGCTCGTCGTGGGCGACGAGGAGGTGCTCAAGATCCACGTGCACGTCGACGATCCCGGCGCGATCCTCAGCTTCGGCGCGAAACACGGCGGCATCGGCGCCGTCGAGATCAACGACATGCACGAGCAGACCCGCGAACGCGACGAGCGTCTCGCGGTCGAAACGCAGGCCAGCGCGGTCGTGGCGGTGGTCGCCGGCGAGGGCAACAAGAAGCTGTTCACCGGCCTCGGTTGTGGCGCCATCATCGACGGAGGGCAATCGATGAACCCGAGCGCCGCTCAACTTCTCGAGGCGGTCGACGCGGTAGCGGCGGCCGACGTCGTCGTGTTGCCCAACAACGGCAACGTCATCCTCGCCGCCGAGCAGGCCGCGACGATGAGCCGGCGACGCATCTTCGTCGTGCCGTCGCGGTCGATCCCGGCTGGGCTCTCGGCGATGGTCGCCTTTGACCCCGGTGTCGACGGCGCCGCCAACGCGATGGCCATGAGCAAAGCGATAGAGCGTGTGCACAGCGCCGCGATCACGCACGCGGTGCGCGACTCCGAGATCGACGGCGTACATGTCGCGCGGGGGCAGGCGATCGGATTGGTCGACGAGCGTTTGGTGGCAGCCGACGACGAGCTCCTCCAGGTCTTCCGCAACGTCGTGGGGAAGCTCGCCGAAGACGAGCCCGAACTGCTCACGATCCTCACGGCGCTGAACGGCTCGCAGATCACAGCCGACGAACTCGCGCGCGTGGCTCAAGAAGTCTGTCCGGCCTGTGAGCTGAGCCTCCACGAGGGTGGCCAGCCTCTCTACCCGATCCTCGCGGCGGCCGAATGAGCGCCGAACTCACTCTTGAGAACACCGCCATCGTCACCGATTCGACCTGCGATCCGCCGGAGCGGTACTGGTCGACGGCGGGGCTCGTCATCGTTCCGTTGCGGGTGCACTTCGGCAGCGAGACCTACCGCGACGGTGTCGACCTGAAGCCGCCACAGTTCTTCGAGAAGCTCGCCGCCTCCCGTGTGTTGCCGACGACATCGCAGCCGCCGCGCTCCGAGTTCGAGGCCGTCTACAGGGGGCTGCTCGAACGCTACGAGCACGTGATCTCGGTGCACCTGTCGCGCAACATGAGCGGCACTTACGAGGCGGCGCGGGCGGCCGCCGAAGGGTCGCCGAACGTGCACGTCTTCGATACGGGGAACGTCACGACGACGATGTCGCTGGCGGTCGAGCGTCTCTGGGCGCGTCTCGCTCGCGGCACGACCCTCGCAGAGGTGACGGCCTTTCTCGAGCGCTTCTACGACGAAGGCCGCATCCTCATCTATACCGCCACGCTCGAGTTCTTGCGGCGCGGCGGCCGTATCGACCGGGCCTCGTCGATGATCGGCGAGATCTTCGGCATCCGGCCGCTCATCGAGATCAACAGAGGGCACATCGACCCCTATGCCAAAGTGCGTGGCGTCAAACGCCAGACCGAGGCCATGGTCGCCTACCTCGAGAGATACGCGCCGCGAGGCAGGGAGCTGCATCTGGCGTTCACGCACGCCGCTTGCCCTGAGGGCGTGCCGCCCTTGCGCGAGGCGCTGCTGGCCGCGCGGCCCGACGCGATCGTCGACGTCGAAGGCGCGGTGGCGGCCGTCGTCGGCACGCACATCGGGCCGCAGGCAGTCGCCTTCGCTCTCATCACGGAGCCCTGACCGTGTCGGCGACGCCGCAACGGTTCGGCGGCGGTTGCTTCGCAAGCCCGCCTCCGCGACCGCCGTTCTTCGTCGATGCGGCACTGCTCGAGCAGCCGCTCTCGGTGCTGCCGGGCGTCGGCCCGTCGATGACGCGGCGCTTGAGCGGCCTCGGTCTGGTCACGGTCCGCGATCTCATCGACCACTACCCGCGGCGCTACGAGGACTTCACCGAACGCAAGCGCATCGCCGACCTGCGTCTCGGCGAGGAGTCGACGGTACGCGGGACGATCCAGCGCGTGAACGCCGAACGCACGGCGCGCCGCGGCGTGCGCCTGACCAAAGCCGTGGTGCGCGACGAGTCGGGCGCCGTCGAGGCGATCTGGTTCAACCAGCCCTATCTTGCCGAGGTGTTCGCCGAGGGCATGGAGGTGAGCTTGCGCGGCGTCTACAAGCCGAGTGGGCGGCGACCGTCGTTCATCGTGAAGGCGCACGAGATCCTCGCCGAGAGCGGAGAGACCGTACACACCGAGGGCATCGTGCCGGTGTACCCCGCGAGCGAGGAGGTGTCGGCACGCTTCCTGCGCGGGCTCCTGCACCTCGTGCGTCCGCTCATGCGCACGCTGCCCGACCCCTTGCCTGCTTGGGTGCGCGCCCGCGAGGGCCTGCCCTGCAGGGCCGATACGATGCTGGCCGTGCACGCGCCGCGTACGCTCGAAGAGGCGCGGGCAGCGCGAGCGCGCCTCGTGCTGGAGGAGCTGCTGCTCATGCAGCTCGGACTGCTGCTGCACAAGCGTCATGAGGAGGCGAGAGCGCGCGCGCGCGCGCTGCCGGCCCCCGACGGCCTCGTCGAGCGCTTCATCGGTGGCTTGCCGTTCACGCTCACCGACTACCAGGAGTGCGCCATCCGCGAGATTCACGGCGACCTTTGCGGCGTTCGGCCGATGCGGCGCTTGCTGCAGGGTGATGTGGGCTCGGGCAAGACGGTGGTGGCGCTCTATGCGCTCCTGCGTGCGGTCGAAGCCGGCGCCCAGGGCGCCTTCATGGCGCCCACCGAGACCCTGGCCGAGCAGCACATGGAGACGATCGAGCAGCTCGTGGCCGGCCTTGCCCGCGCCGAGCTGCTCACCTCCCGGCTGACCGCTGCCGAACGGCGCCACGCGCTGGCGCGCATCGCCGGCGGTGAGGTCGACATCGTCGTGGGCACGCACGCGTTGATCCAAGGCGACGTGGCGTTCGCCAACCTTGCCGTCGGCGTGGTCGACGAGCAGCACCGTTTCGGCGTCATGCAGCGCGACGAGCTCTCTGCGCGCGCCGTCACAGAGGGCGTGATGCCACACATGCTGTACATGACCGCCACGCCGATCCCGCGCAGCCTTGCCCTCACCGTGTACGGCGACCTCGACGTGACGACGATCGGGGGCTCGCCGGCCGGGCGCACGCCGGTGACGACCCGCCTGGTCGGGGAAGAGAAGCGGGCGCAGGGCTACGAGTTCATCCGCAGGCAGCTCGACAGAGGGCGCCAAGCCTACGTCGTGTGCCCGATCATCGAGGAGTCCGAGGCGCTCTCGGCGACGGCGGCTGCCAAAGAGGCGCAGCGCCTGGGCGCCACCGAGTTCCGCGACTATCGCCTCGCGGTCATCCACGGCCAGATGAAGCCGATCGAGCGCGAGCGCGTGATGGCCGCCTTCAGGGCCGGCAGGATCGATGTGCTCGTGGCCACGAGCGTGATCGAGGTCGGCATCGACGTGGCCAACGCCACGGTGATGATGGTCGAGAGCGCCGAGCGCTTCGGCCTCGCGCAGTTGCACCAGCTGCGCGGTCGCGTCGGACGCGGCACGGTCAAATCGTACTGCCTGCTGTTCGCCGACACCACGACGCGCAACGCCGACGCCCGCCTGAAGGCCATGCTCGAGACGACGAACGGCTTCGCGCTGGCCGACCGCGACCTCGAGATCCGCGGCGAGGGCCAGCTCTTCGGCGCCCGCCAGTCCGGGCTGCCCGACCTCAAGGTGGCCAAGCTCACGCGCGACCGCGCCGTCGTGCAACACGCGCGCAACCTGGCGCGCGAGATCCTCGACCGCGACCCCGCCCTCGACCAAGCGGGCGACCAGCCGCTGGCCGAGGCGCTCCAAGCGACCTTCGGCGAAGCGGCCGCCGGGCTCTTGAAGCCGTAGATGGGGGTATAGACTGCCTCAGATGAAGAGGCTGCGCGAGGTCATCCTCACCCACTCCAACACCGACTTCGACGCCTTTGCGGCGATGGTCGCGGCGCACAAGCTCTACCCCGAAGCGGCGCTCGTGCTCAGCGGCGCCGTGAATCGCAACGTGCGCGAGTTCCACAACCTTCATGCCGACGAGATCGAGACGGTCGACCCGGCGGTCGTCGAGCCCAGGTTCGTGAAGCGGCTCATCCTCGTCGAGACGACGCACGCCAACCGCCTCGGTGAACTGGGGCCGCTCTGTTACCAGAAGGGCGTCGAGGTGATCGTCTTCGACCACCATCGGCCCGAGGAGAAGGCGCCCGACTTCGTGAAGGACGATAACTTCATCACCTCCGAGGACGGCTCCCTGGTCACGCTGATGCTGCGCATCATCGCCGAGCGCGCCATCCCGGTGACGCCGCTCGAGGCGACCGTCTTCGCTCTCGGCATCCACGAGGACACCGGCTCGCTCGG
>Ga0315280_10011924_pt1 | contig 10600 bp, 7 predicted proteins | sample YL17G06_40_MG_FD_203697 | JGI IMG/M metagenome (GOLD analysis project Ga0315280, IMG submission 203697) | Sediment microbial communities from Yellowstone Lake, YNP, Wyoming, USA - YL17G06_40 | ecosystem: Environmental > Aquatic > Freshwater > Lake > Sediment | place: USA: Wyoming | collected... | reverse complement strand
CGGCAGCGCGAACTACCATGCGATGGTCGAGATCGGACTCATCGGGCAACACACGACCGACCCGACTGTGACAAGGCGAGCGCAGGAACTGATAGGCACCCCCCTGGCGCAGGAGTGGCTCAAGAAGCAGCCCAAGGGGCACGAGTTCATCGAGCCACAGATCATGGATTGAGAAGGAGCGCCCCCCTATCGCGGCTATCCCACGGGCGCGCCGATGGCCGTGAACCGTACCGACCACTCCTCCGGTCCCTGGCCGAACGCGAACCGTCGGACAATGATGAGCGAGTGGTCGTTGCCGTCCTTGGCGATCCAGAGGCCGCGAGGTTCTGCCACCGCGAAGCCCGGGGGCGCGAGGATGAAGAGGTTGCCCGCCTCGCCCGCCGGCCGCGTCGCCTTGCCTGAGAGCGTCATCGTCTCCGCATCCCACCTCACGTCCGTCAGCTCCACCTGCCCCTGCATCACGTGCATGTCGGTCGAGATCACCCACGGGTGCGGCCGTACGACCGTCAGCCGGTAGAGCCTCGCCGAACGCGGCGGCACGATGGCCCGGAACTCGCCGGTCACCGAGCCCAGGTACTGCTCGTTCCAGAACTCCCAGGTCGCGTAGGCGAGTCGATCCTTCGACTCGCAGCCGTCTTCCCGGTCGCGGAGCGACCGGGCTACGCGAACCAGGCGGTCGAGCGCGATCGGGGCTACCAGCGGCTCGTCGCCGTAGTTCAGCACCCCCACGACGTCCCACTCATCCCACTCCGTCTTCACGTGCTGATGGAAGACCTTCGGATAGTCGGGGTAGGGCGAGTCGAAGAGGTCGATCGGCCGAGCAACGTCCGGTGTGCGGGGGAAGACCTTCTTGATGAGCGCGAGCCGCTCCTCGGAGATGCGGTCGATGTCGTCCCCCAGCATCACCGGCCCGCCGGAGAGCCCGAAGACAGTGGCCACGATCTGGGCCTCGCAGAGCGGCATCGGCTTGTCGAGTGTCATCACGTTTCCCGAGTCGTTGAGGTAGAGCTTCCGGTGGGTGAAGTACGTCGCCGCCATGTTGTCGGAGGCGTACTTGTGGGAGGTCCAGAAGTCGGGTGAGTTGACGACGAAGGTCGCCGGGTAGAAGTACGAGTCAGGGCTCAGCGCCCGGCCCTCGCCATAGTCGCTCCCCACGCGGCAGGCATCGACATAGCCCACATTCTGGAGCGTCGGGCCGGAGCTGGACAGGAGGTAGGTGTCGGGCCCGGCCGCCTCGCGAATCTCCTTCAGGCCCCTCCGCAGGACCTCGGGGCCCTTGATGGCTGACTTGTCGTGGTAGTGATCGTACAGCACGTGCCCGGGCGTAGACCCGGACACGGCGTTCAGGAAGTCGACCATGTAGTAGCGGATGCCCCACTCGCGGTAGGTCTGGAAGACGCGCCGGAGGTAGGCGAGCGTCTTCGGGTGCGTCGGGTCGAGGGAGTAGAGGCACGGACGATCCTCGGGCTTCAGCAGCCCCGACGCGCCGAAGTCCCAGCGCGGGCTCGCGACCACGGGCTCGCCCCCGCGCCGCAGCATGGCATCGCGCAGCTCATCGACCTTCTCCGTCAGGGCGCCGCACATCCAGAACGCGCCGCACCACAGGCCCAGCTTGAAGCTCAGCCCATCGAGCTGCGCGATGAGCCACTCGTGCCCGTGAGGGAAGTTGCGGAAGTCCCAGCCGAGCCAGTCGCCGGGCAGCCCATCCTTCAGGTTGCCGATGCTCACCCAGACGTACTCGATGTCGAAGCCCGCGAACCGCCGGCGGATCGCGCGCACATTGCGCATGACTACGTCCTCGTAGCGCTCGACGTTGAAACCGTCCACCCAGGACCAGCCGACCCAGCCGGCCGGCGTCTTCGGCCAGATGCGCGGTTGGTAGTGTCGGGCGGCGCGGTCGGCCCACGCGTGCAGCGAGGCGTGGAGGTCCGCGCGCGCCTCGATCATCAGCGTCTCCGACCGAACCGTCCCGCCCGCCGGCAGCTCGTAGCCCTCGAAGTCGCAGGTCGCGTGCAGCGACGAGAGGCCGGAGTCCGCGCCATAGGTGAATGTATGGATCGTCGTCTGCCGATCGAAGGTGATGAAGCCCAGGTGCAGTGCGCGTCGGGCGGCGTGGCTCACGACGTGCAGCAGCGTGCGCGACCACTTCTCGCCCTCTCCATCGGCGGCCCGACGTACCAGGGCGCGATCGGTCGAGCCCGTGGTCTGCAGGAAGACTGCTCCGCCATCGTCGCCCACCAGCTCGACCCGCCCGCAGTCGGGCCCAACGTCGATCAGGCTACAGCGGCCGAGGTCGATCGGGTAGGGCATACGGTTGGCGATCTCGGAGGTGATCTCGACGGTGGCGCCGTCATCACTCAGGGCCACCGAGAGGGTCCAGTGGATCTCCGGCTCCGCCTTGCCGGACAGAATACCGGCGCCTGCCGCCAGCGTCCGGAAGATGAGGGCGATCGTGGCCGGCTGCCCTCGCTCCGGGGTCGTGACGTTCACTTCCGCCGCCTCGGCGGGTGTCAGCCTCTGCCCGCTGACCTCCAACGAGCAGGACGCGCTCAAGGCGACGCGCCCATCCTGCGAACGCAGCACGAGCAGACGCTCGTCGGGGTCGAAGCGCACGTCCCAGCGCGGATTGGCGGGGGTCTCCATGCCGGTAGCCTCCCAGAGTGGCGACACACGGTGAATACAACGGCCCGGAGCACATGTGGTTCGCGGCAACTCCCGCCGCGTCCTTGTAGGACTATGGGCAAGGCGGCGGGAAACACGCCACGGGCAACCACCACGGCGTGGGCCTCAGCGAGTCTCGCGTCAGTTGGGGAGCTCCTGGATGGCTCAGACAGGCAGGGATCCCTGTCCTACGCAGATGGTCAGGTTTCCCGACCTGGCCGAGACTGGGTAAGGGGGAGGACCGCGTGTTCAAGGGCCGCTGCATCGCTGTGGTCATCCCCGCGTACCGCGGGGAAGCCACGATCGCGGCGGTGATCCGCGGCCTTCCGGACCTGGTGGACCATGTGGTCGTCGTAGATGACGCCAGCCCGGACGGCACATCCGAGGTCGTGGTTGCGCTGGCAGATCCGAGGGTCCATCTCCTCCGCACCACGCGCAACCGCGGGGTCGGCGGGGCCATGAAGGCGGGTCTGAGGGAGGCGCTGAGGCTGGGTGTCGACATCGCAGTCAAGATGGACGCCGACGGCCAGATGCGACCGGAGCTTCTGCCTGACCTGCTCGACCCCCTGTGCTCCGCCGACTACGACTACAGCAAGGGGAACCGCTTCTACGACCGCCAGGCTCTCGCCTCGATGCCTCGCCTCCGCTTGCTGGGGAACGTGGCCTCCTCCTTTCTCACCAAGCTGGCTTCCGGTTGCTGGAACGTGTTCGACACGCAGAACGGCTATCTCGCGATGACAGCCGGGCTGCTGAGACGGCTCGACATCGACCGGCTGGCGGAGGGATACTTCTTCGAGAACAGCTTGCTGATCCAGCTCAACATCCTCGACGTCCCGGTGGTGGAGGTGCCCATGCCGGCGCGGTATGGGGGGGAGATCAGCTCGCTGCGGCCCTGGCGAATGGTGTGGCAGCACCCACCGAGGCTGCTTGGCGGGCTGCTCTATCGCCTCTGGCACAAGTACTTCCTGATGCACACCTCGCCGGTCGCGCTGCTGCTGTTGTGCGGATGGCCCATGTTGTTGTTCGGCGTGGCCTTCGGCGCGTACCACTGGTACGTCTCCATCGCGACAGGCGTGCCCGCGACGACGGGTACCGTCATGCTGGCCGTCCTGCCGATCGTGTTGGGTGTGCAGTTCCTCCTCGAGGCGCTCATCATGGACGCGAGCTCCGCACCCAAGGGGCCGGCGATCGTGCGGTTAGGAGAGGAAGGCGTTCCAGACGACACTGCGGCCGGAGCCGAGCGTGAGCGTCACGAAGCGTGACCGGTGGGAATGCCGATGTACACGGGAGGTAGACGGACATGAGAACCACGTGGCTCGCGATGATCCTCGCCGGCCTGGGGACGGCGGCCCTGGTGTCGCCGCCGGCGCAGGCCATGAGGATACGGGAGGCGGCCGAGTCGCTGCTCCCGAAGCTGGGTGAGAAGCAGCCGCCGGGAGAGGTCCTCTTCGCCGAGGACTTCGAGACCGGCACGATGGACCGATGGCGGGCGGACCAGGGCTGGAGTGTGGTCGACCTACCCGACGGCGGCAAGTGCGCACGGGTCGTGTCGTCGGAGGACTTCGAGGACTTGATCGTCAAGGACCACATTCCCATCGTCCCCGGCCGGCTGATCGCCGCGTACTGGAGGGCGCGGCTCGTGTCCGGCCAGGAGCCGCTCTGCCTGCGGGTGGACTTCTTCGGCGGCGATGGGAAGACGGGCGACCCGTATGCCCGACAGGAACCGTCGCGGGAGACCGGCGAGTGGACCGAGAACGCGATGCTCATATCCGACTGGTTCCCCGGCTACACGCGGGCCATCACCATCCACTTCCACCAGGGACCGAAGACCAACACGTCCGCGATGCTGGACGACATCCGCGTGGTCGATCTGACGAGTGCCGTGACCGAGATGGTGATGGAGGAGCGGCCCCGATGGGTCGCGGCAGCGGAGGGCGTGGCGGCGGAGGCCGTGGCCCTGCCCAGGTCCGCGATGACCGACGCCTGGAAGCCGGCCATCGCGGCGGCGGCGCGGAAGGCCGAGGCGGCCCTTCAGGCCTGCATGGCGTTTGAGCCGGGGACCGATGCGGAGGCCAAGGCCCTGGCAAGACCGGCCGCCACGGTCAAGCGGCTGGGAGAGGCGGTCGCGGCCCTGAAGGCGGGTACGGCAGCAGCCGAACGGGTGCTCGTGTACCGCACCACGCCAGTGACCTCCACGATGGTGCTGCCGTTCACGACGGACCTGCCGGGTGAGGTAGCCAGCAAGGTCTCGCTGCGCGCGTGCGCCGGGGAATGCGAGCCGGCGAGCCTCGTGCTCTGGGCGCCGGAGGCGGTGACGGGGCTGGCGGTCACGGCCGGGAACCTGAAGGGCCCTGGCGGGACGATTCCCGCGAGCAACGTGGACGTCAAGTGGGTCAAGTGCTGGTTCCAGGCAGGCAGCGCCCCCCACGGCATCAGCCAGGACCGCTCCCACAAGGTCCTCGTGCCGGAGCTGCTGCTCAACGATGACACACTCGTCAAGGTGGACCTCGAAGGGCAGCATAGCACGCTCAAGCTCTCGTTCCCCGAGGGCCCCAAGTACGTGCCGATCGATGACCCGACCAATGTCCCCTGGGGTTGGCGCAAGCAGCTCGACGAGTTCTCCGTGCGCGACAGCGACCAGGTGCTTCCGCTGGACCTGCCGGCGGGCGAGAACAAGCAGGTGTGGGTGAGGGTTCACGTGCCCCCGAACGCAAAGCCGGGCCGGTACGAGGGCGACATCACATTGTCGGCCGACCAGAAGAAGCTCGGCCAGGTGACGCTGAGCGTCGAGGTCCTGCCCTTTGCACTGGAGGCGCCGAAGACGCACCACGATCTCACGCGAGACTTCACCGGCAGCCTGTACTACTGGGGCGAGCTCGACCCGACCGGGGCGGGCACCATCGGGTTCAAGGTCAAGAGCGAAGAGCAGCTCCGCGCCGAGCTGCGGCACATGTACGAGCACGGCATCGTGGCGCCGATGATGATCTGGAGCCCGGAGATCGTCTACGGCAACGAGCCGCTCTTCCGCAAGATGCTCGGAATCATGCGCGATACGGGGATGAGCGGCCGGGACCTGCACTTCGGCGACTCGGGGATGGTCGGCGCTCCGACCGAACCGGCGGCTCTGGAGACCCTGAGGGCCAACGTGGCCAAGACAATCCGCATCGCACGGGAGTGCGGGTTTGGCGACGTCTACTTCTACGGCCTGGACGAGGCGACCGGGGACGTGTTGAAGTCCGAGCGCACCGCCTGGCAGGCGGTACACGAGGCGGGAGGTAAGCTGGTCGTGTCCGGCTACCGGGGGCAGCTCGAGGCGGTCGGGGACCTGCTCGATCTGTTCAACTGGGCCGGCCCGCTCGACCCCGGCCAGCCGCCGGAATGGCACAAGCGCGGGCACATGATCTGGAACTACGCGAACCCGCAGACGCCGGTCGAGGACCCCGCCGTCTACCGGCGCAACTACGGGCTGCTGCTCTGGAAGACGGACTACGACGGCGCGTGCACCTACTGCTACATGGACTCCTCGGGCTCGCCCTGGAACGACTTCGACTGCGACAGCTACCGCGACCACAACGTGGCCTACCCCACGGTGAACGGCATCGTCGAGACGTTGGCGCTGGAAGGTTTGCGCGAGGGCATGGATGATGTGAAGTACGCGACGGTGCTGCGGCTCGCCATCGAGAAGGCCATGAAGAGCGGGACGGCTCAAGCGAAGGCGAAGGCGGCGGAGGCCGATAGGTGGCTGGAGGGCATCGAGCCCAAGACGGCGGACCTCGATGCGACGCGGGACGAGATGGTGCGGTGGATCGGGGAACTGCGGCGTTGAGACCGGTTCGCCGGGATGTGGCCCGCGGAGCCCCGGGGTGGGTGCATCGCGGCGCACCAGAGCGTTGGCTCCCTCGGTGACCTGCCGATCGTCAGCTACCACACTCTGGCTGGGCTGCAGGCAACCGGCATCGGGGTGGACCGGCTCCATCGGAAGTGAGGGGAGTAGGTGACCAGCTGGGGTGCGAGTTGGGGGGATGCTCATGCTGCCAGACTTCCCGCGCCAGAAAGCCACCTTGGGCAGGATCTTCGAGTCGACCGTGCGCGCGGCTGCCCAGGCGGCCAACCCCTGGCTTAGTGGCATGCCGCAGTTCGTGCTACACGAGGGCGGTGGGGAGGGCTTGCAGCAGCTGTCGGCCAAGCTGAGCATCTCCGACGACGAGTGCAGACACCTACCCCTCGAGGCCGTCTTGGAGAAGGCGTGCGCAATGGGTGCAGACCTTGGCCGACAGCAGGGCCGGATCGCGGTGGACAAGATGGTGGAGTTGGCCCAGGAGGCTGGCACGACGCTGGATGGCCAAGGGAGGCCCTTTGGCCCCGACGTGGTACTCGAGCTGTTGGCGAAGATAAGCATCGAGTTCGGCGAGAACGGAGAGCCGGTCATGCCGCTGGGCATCGTGGGGCCGGCCATTGGCGAGAGGATCAGGCAGAACGCGGCGCAGTGGGAATCCGACCCCACCGTGCGGGCCCGGCTGAGGCAAGTGATCCAGCGAAAGCGGGAGGAGTGGCTTGCGCGAGAGGCTCGTCGACGACTGGTTGACTAGGGTCCACGAGAGGGGCCTGGAGGTCCCCTTCTGCCACCTCCTCTCGGCGGAGGGGCAGACCGTCCTGCACCTCTCCCGCCACGGCGAGGCGGAGCAGGGCAGAGACATCCTCGCCTTGGCACCTGACGGGTGTGCGTGCTCGTACCAGCTGAAGGCGCCGGGCGGACGCAGACTGACCCTTCGTACGTGGGCTCGGGGACTGGACCAGATCGAGCGGCTCGTGACGCTTCCGCCCAAGCATCCGGGCATTCCCCCCCGGGCCCCCCACCGACCCTTCCTCATCGTCAACGGCGAGTTGGACGAGGCCGTGAAGCAGGAGATCCTGGACCGGAACGCAGACTGGGCCAGCCGCGGTTATCCCCAGCTCGGGGTCATAGTCAGAGGCGAGCTGCGGCAGAGGTTCCTGAACATCGGCTCGGACCTGTGGCCCGACGAGCTCGAGCAGAACCGAACGATGCTGGAGCTCTACCTGGCCGATGGACGGGGGTTCCTCCCCAAGGCGCGCTTAGCCGCAATGCTTGAGTCCATGCTGCTGCGCGGGCCGGCCCCCCCAAAGGCGCAGCTCTCGCGCCGAATCGCGGCCGCCGGCATCGCCACCAGCTACGCACTCGCGGCCTTTGCGAGCGAAGACAACTGGGCCGCCCAGGTCGAGGGGTGGGCGGTGTACCTCGCCTGTGTGACCGCTCTGGCGGCGAAGGTGGACCTACGCGACAGGTGGTGGCGGGCGTCTTGCGAGATCGCGGAGGCGGCGGTGGGCGGGCTGTTGGGGGGACTCCTCGCCGAGCTCCACGGTAGGGCCGACCTCCTGGAGGGCGACGTCCGATTCGAGGGCGGGTTCTACGCGATCCGCATGACCATCCTCGTCGGTCTCTGTGCTCTGACGGCACTGTGGCCTCCCGACGCGCCTCCCTCTCCTGCCGGGGCCGGTGCCAAGGAAGCAGGCTGGGCAGCGGGCTTCCTGCGGCAGCACACGGACGAGCCGGAGTTCTGGGGCGAGGCGGCGGCCCCGTACCTCCTGGCTGCCTACTGGGCCCTGAGACATGGTCAGGCTCCGGAGCCCGCGGAGGACATCCTCCTTCTCATGGTGCGGATACTCACGGACCAGTCGCTGAAGCGGCTCATACCCGGCCTGCCGGGCCCGTATGCGTCGCCCGAGACCGTCGTGGAGGAGCGGCTCGGCCTAGCGCGACCGGGCGCGGACCCCCTCGTGACCGATCGTCTGTACGAGCAGTCCCACTGCCTGGAGTCGGTGGTTCACCTGCTAGCAAGGCGGGGCCTCAGGGACGAATTGGGCACGTTGTGGCCCCAGGTCACCCGCATGACCTACTGCAGAATGGTGCCCGACGCCCAGTGGCGATGGTTCACCTGGCGAATGGCGCATGCCACCCACCACGCCTGCCACCCCTGTGACCCCCCGCAGCAGCAGAGCTGGGCAGCGCTGCGCGCAGCCGCCGCGGCGGCCGACTACGGATGGGTCCCCGGGCCGCTGCGTCAGCGTCCGCACCTGGTCCTGCTCTTCCTCTTGGCGTACCCGCACCGCATCTGTCCCGATCTCGTGAAGCTGATCGACGACGCGTACTCCGACCCAACGTAGGCCCGCCGCTTGGGCCGGCCGCGCCTCATGCCTGCAAGCTGGCAGGAGTGCCCATGAGTTCCAGAGAGATCGTCTGCCGCGCCGCTGACCTCGCCCATCCACCTCCTTTGCTGACCCACCACTGCACCCGCGGCTTCGGGTTGTCGGATGCGGTGGGGACCGGCTGGGCGCGCTGTCGCGGGCGAGAGCGCTGCCATCCCTGGATTGGGAGTGAGGTGCCATGACGACTGCTTCGCTGCTTCTGGTGCTCGTCCTACTCACGACGGCGGCGTTTGCCAACCCGCTCTTCGAGGACACCCACGTGGTCAAGATCACCCCCGGCCGATATGGACCGCGCGGAATGCCGGGGGACATCATCGAGCTGAAGGATGGCAAGCTGCTTCTCTGCTACACCGTGAATGGCATCATGGGGCGGACTTCGGACGACCAGGGGCGCACCTGGAGTGACGAGTTCCCCTTGGTGCCGAACCCGAAGCCGCCCTCACAGAAGGGGTACTACTGCCACCCGAGCTTCCTCCGGCTGCCGAATGGGGAGATCCTGCTCTCGTACATCCACGCCACCGGCGACCCGCCGTACTATGGGTGCAACTACTACCGGCGCTCCGGGGACGAGGGGAAGACGTGGGGGGATCAGCTCATCATGACCCCCGCCCCGGGCTACAACATCATGCACAACGACAAGTGGACGCTGCTCTCGACCGGGCGCATCGTCGCGCCCTGCGAGTACAAGAAACGCTACCCGGCCGAGCGCGACCACGAGGGGTACGTCTGCCGCGTATTCTACTCGGATGACAACGGGTACTCGTGGTGGATGGCGAAGAACGAGGTCGACATGGAGCCGCACGAGGCACAGGAGCCGCAGTGCGTCGAGCTGAAGGACGGGCGCCTGCTGATGACCTTCCGCTCGTACAGCGGGTACGTCGGGCGGGCGGTCTCCACGGACAAGGGCGAGACATGGTCGAAGGGGGAGTTCATTGAGTCGCTGCCGCTGCCGAGCTGCGGCGCGGTCACCATCAAGCGCATCCCGACCACCGGCGATCTGCTCCTCATCCGCGCTACGGGTGGGAGAGACGGAAAGCGCGCCCCTCTGACAGCGATGGTCTCGAAGGACGAGGGCGGAACCTGGGGGAACCCGCGGGAGATCGGCCCCGACCCCGACGGCGACTACGGCTATCAGAGCGTTGACTTCCTCGGCGACGTGGCGGTCATCAGCTACCACGCGCTGGACGGCCTGCACGTGGGGAGGATCGGGGTGGATTGGTTCTACGGAGGCGACTGAGGTTCGCCATGACCCCCAAGGAGATCGTCACCCGTGCCGTTGAGTTCACGGGCCCGCCGAGGGTGCCGATACACTACTGCAATCGGGACTTCGAGTACTCGGATACGGTGGGGACGGGATGGGCGCCGGCGAGGGGATGGGAGCCGTCGGAGCCGGGGATGACCGAGTGGGGGTATGTGTGGCGGAGCCTCGACCGGACGATGGGCCAGCCGCACGTGCATCCGCTCGCGGACTGGGGGCTCATTGAGGAGTATGTGCCGCCCGATCCCTTCGCGCCAGGGAGGCTCGATCATGTCCCCGCGTGGTGCGAGCAGAACGCGGATCGGTTCCTGTTCTTTGGCATCGGGATCAGCGGCTTCAACTGCGCCACCTTCCTGCGGGGCTTCGAGCAGTTCCTGATCGACCTGACGGTGGACCGGGCGCGCGCGGACCGAGTGCTCGACATGGTGTTCGGGGTCGAGAATGGGATCATCGACC
>Ga0315280_10011923_pt1 | contig 10600 bp, 13 predicted proteins | sample YL17G06_40_MG_FD_203697 | JGI IMG/M metagenome (GOLD analysis project Ga0315280, IMG submission 203697) | Sediment microbial communities from Yellowstone Lake, YNP, Wyoming, USA - YL17G06_40 | ecosystem: Environmental > Aquatic > Freshwater > Lake > Sediment | place: USA: Wyoming | collected... | reverse complement strand
GCCGCCTGTGTCGGTAATGTACTTTTGAACTGCGTCTCTGATGAGTGCACTTCTGGACTTTGCTCTCAGCCTCACCACGGCGCCATCCAAGCTCTCGATCTCGTCCGTCGAGAAGCGGACGGGAACCACCGTCTCCCTGTCCACAAGCCTCTGCATAGCCGCCCACGCGCATACGTGTAATACATAGGATACAAATTAACCTATTGGCGATAGAAACCGGGCGAGCACAAACCCCCGAAGTTCATTCGGGGATCACGGACGACCTGTCCCAGCATTACCTTGATTCTTCGCACAAGCATGTGTCTGCACCGTTTCGGCCACCAGATCAAGCGATAGTTGATGACGTAGAACTGTGGCGTGTTGAATGCCCACTTGACTCTCCGTGACTGAAGAGCTCAGACTCGTCGGTGAACTGGTAGGTTTCTGGAAAGACAGAGCAGCGACAGCCTACGACAGATGAAACCAAGAAGAAGGTTGCCGTATTATGTTCATCTCAGATAACGTTTCTGTCGCTAGCAGGGAGGGCACACAAAAGCCTTGGATTCCTTCTTGAAGGGTGGCGCGCGAGTCTGCCGTTTACGTCTTCGCAGATGAAATCGTATACAGTAAACGTTATCCGTAGGCAGGACCAAGGATCCTCGGGCGATCTCTCGTGGAGGTAGTTTCCGTTCGTATCCCCAAGGAGCTGAAGGAAGAGATGAGCAAGCTGGACTTGGATTGGGCAGACTACCTGAGGGGAGCAATCGAGGAGAAGGTCAAGGCTGAGAAGATGAGCCGGGCTTCAATGGTCATGGACGAGCTGAGGGAGAAGACGAAGGGCGTCAAATTCGACTCCGTCAAAGTAATCAGGGAAATGAGGAATTCCCGCTGAAAACCATAGTTGTAGACGTATCGGTCGTCGCCAAGTGGTACATTGCAGAAGAGGATTCCAGAAAGGCGGTTCAAATCAGGGACCTCCATTCGACCGGGAAGATAACCATCACCTCCTCCATACTCGTCCTCTTCGAAGTCGGAAACGCTCTGACCAAGCACCCCTCGTTTGCAGGCGAGGACGTGGCGAGGGCTTTCCAATCGCTGCTAGACTTGGGCCTCAAGCTGAGAAGCCTCGCGGAGCCTAACCTTCTCAAAAACGCCTTCCTCATCTCAAGAGATTTCGGAATAACCTTCTATGACGCAGCCTACGTCGCACTCGCCACTGACGCTCGGCTGATTACAGCGGACAGAGACCTCTACATGAGGACAAAGAAGTCCTGTGACGTGCAACTCTTACGCGAGACCAAACCTGAAGAACTCGCCGCTTGAGCCTCAATAGCGATCAATGGCCGGGAAACGCAAACGTACCATCGACCAACAGCAAGCTCGGCGAAGGAACGCCATTTCGAGAGATGGGCCTTGATCCTTCGCGATGGTTCATTGTATAGTCTTGATGCCGTATCTCTCGCATTTTCTCTTCAGTCGCCCGTCATATGTGAACAGCGGTCGACGGAGCCTCCTTGAGACAGAGAGTATGAGTAGATCATTGTATTCCCTGTGACCAGTCATTATCTCAGCCGCGAAGAGAATGTCGCTCGGTCCTATAGGGCAGTAGATCGTCCTGGCGCTCAGAAGATATTCATTGATCTTGCTCCTGACGAAATCGAGTTCCATCTTTTCGGCATCCATGAACCACATGTACTCATGGAAGACGATGGATGGAATGATCCATCTTTCGAGCGCGTCAAGTTTCGACCGGGCGTCCTTGTGATGTTCACTGTCCTCGAAGGTGTCGAATATGAGTACGTTTGCATCTAGGACCGCGGACAGTCGCGCATCCCTTCCTGAATCGAGGTCTCGATGTCCTCGGAGGTTAGAGTGCGGCCCAGCTTCCGTGTCTTTCGGGGGCCTCGATGGGGGAGCTTGAGCTTGATCGTGTCCTCCTCCTCAGCGTACTCGATGAGGAGAGTGTCGCCCACTTTGACCTCAACCCTTTTCCGTATTTCGGACGGGATCGAAACCTGATAGTTGCGGGTGACCTTGGTAGTAGCCATATAGTATGCCTATGCCTACTAGGCCTATTAGAGATATTAAGGTTTCAACATGGTTCCCGCTATCTTAGACTCTCTCCGCGACTAAAAGTCGGGAGATTCATGCTTCCACTCTGCTCCTCTTCGCTTGGGTGGGCATTCCGTTGTTGCGGTTCCACCTGCATCCATCCCAGTGTAGAAGCATAGGCCAAGCCATCGGCCTGACAGCATACTCGCCGCAGCGGGCAGCCATATTCAAGACGCCAACCGCGTCTCTATGCGCCTTCAATCCGCAGTCTAAGCATTGGAAACCACGCAGTATTCGTTCTGAATGCTTTGAACCGCACCGTGGGCATGTCTGGCTCGTGTACGCTTCCGAGACTGTCCGAACCTTCATGCCGTATTCTTCTGCCGCCCATCTGAGTCGGAAGCTTGCGCTCGCCGCATTATGGTCAGAGTGTAGCGCGTGGCACGGATCAACAAAGCTGTACATCGACTGCGGATCTAATGTTCGCAGGCAGATCCGCAACGGCTTCTAGAATTGTCGTCTTCCCGTCCTCGTCTGCAACAACGAAAAGTACCTTGGATAGTCCAAGTTTCTGGATGTCGTTGAAGCAGTGTGAGCGGACCCGGTTCATGTGCTTGCTCGGATAGGTCTCGACCTCCAAGGCGAACGCGTCGCTGACCTCCCAGCCATCTCCAGACCAGTTCATGGGCACTACGATCGCGTCAGGAACCACTTCCAGAGTCCTCTCCGGCAGTGCGAGATGGAATTTCGTATTGGCAGGGGTGATACTTCCGTCGAATACTATGAAGTTGCCCCTCAGAGAGATCTATGTTCTCGTCTATAGTAGATGCAGCAAATGTGTAGCTTGACAGGGACATGCTGCTGTGTGTTTCCGCTCGCTGAGTTCCCAGTAGCACAACGAACACGACGGTTGTGTTCAGCTTTGAGCGTCGGGCCAGGCCTGGCGGTGGCTGACCTGACATCGGGCGATTCGCACATGGCGCGCGTACGATTCTAGGTCATTTGAAGCGGTGTCACTTCGATGTCGACTCGTTCGAGGTGGCTTTTGTCGGAGCTCTCGATCGCGTTTAGGATCGCTTGTCGTTTCTGCTCCGTGGTGGTGGCGAAGAGGACTCGATATAGTTGGTGGTTGTCTTGGTCGTTCGTCAAGTGCCATCTGACTCTGTCTGGGTGCTTCTCGGGCCAGATCTCGACCTCGAGTGCTCTCGCTCGTGGCAGGTCCCATTCGTCATGGTCGTCGGCGGGCGGGATGAGTATCGCATCTGGGTCCTCGCTTGGTTGGGCCTCGTCGACCGTGATGGGATAGTATCCTAGCTTGGCGTACTTCCATAGCACTTGAAGGCGGATGGTCCTGTGTTCTTCCAGCCCAGCCTTTGCGGTTGCAGTCGCCGAGAAGTAAGGGAAGAGTGTGTGTTTCATCGGTTCGGAAAGAGTGAACAGGACTCGATCAGCGACACGTATTGGCTGCACGTACCCTCGGGCTGTCGCTTCATCCAGCAGCTTCGCCAATCGAGGCTTGTTGTGGGGAATGTACGCGAATCCGCTCGTACTGAGAGCGGTTAGGGTGATGGGTCTCCTGTCCCTGTCGAACTGCATGAACGCGACGATGAGAGGCCAGATGGAGGGGGGAGGAGGCTGCTGAGGGGGGTAGTATCGTGCCACCCATCTTGGCCTCTCACCTATCTCCATGGCGGCTAACGCCCGAATGTGCTCATCCTTCAGGCGGCTCAGATACTTCATGACCTCCTCTGACGTTCTGAGCTCATGCGGAGGGGAAAGGCACCTGATCCGCACGGGAGTGAACTCTTCAGACGACCATCGGACGTCAACGATCGCCTCGAACCTGCCCAGATTGGCGATCTCGCAAGCTAGAACATCCGAATTGTGAGGGTGCATGTTGTAGGCCAGCCTTCGCGCATCATCGGCCGAACATGCGAAAGCGACTCGGACCGAGATATTAGCAAGAATGCTTTGGAGTTGCCGGTCGCTCAACTGTGCTAGGTTCTGATGGCAGATCACGGGGAAGAGGCCGGACTTTCTGCCCTGCACTAGGATCGTCTCAAAGACATCGAGCCCTGCGAAGATCGGAAACTCGTCAAGGAAGAGCAGGACAGGCGTTCTCCTGTCTGGGGGCAGAGAAGCTCTGCTCAGCGTAGTGAACCAGACGTTGAGAATGATGCTTGCTATCGCTACGACTTGGACGTATGCGGGCAGGTCAGTCGACGCTAGCCTGAAGCAGGTGATCTGCCCAGGCTCGAGTATGTTTCGGAAATCGATCGTAGATTCCCTTGTGCAGAACGTCCGTCGCAGTGTGGGTGATGCGACTAGCGAATGCAACCGGTAATCGATCGCAAGCAGCGAGTCAGAGAGCCTGAGGGAGTTCTCAATTATGGGTAGCAGCGTCTCGAGGGCCTCGTTGGCGAGGTTGAACTTCGATCCGATCTGGTTGTGGGTAGCCCCGGCGAAGATTGACTGGTTCAGGCGGTACAGGTCAAGAAGAGTCGGATCGTTCCGCGTCAAGTACAAGGCCTGTAAGAGTCTACGATATATCGCGGTCGCTCTAGGTGCTCGAGTGGCGCTCAGGCCCAACTGTTGACTGAAGGCTTGCGTGTTGGTGTCTGCAAACCATTCGATCAGACGCTCTCTGGGCCAAGGTGAACTAGAACTAGTAGGCAGCTTCAGGGCGTTTTGGCTAAAGGGGGAGAGCCAAGGATCAAAGAAAGAGACCTGATCGAGGTCGGGGAGCACTCTCAGCAGGTCAAATGCAAGGTCGCCGTGCGGATCGACCAAGATGATTGAATACCCAGCGGCAAGCTTCGTATTCGTGGTGATCTGATGGATGATGTTGGCGATGAGGGTCGTTTTGCCTGCGCCAGTTCTCCCCAAGACATAGAGGGGTCGCGGTGTTGAGAGCGAGATGGAGAAAGCTTCGGCCCGCAGCGATTCTAGCCCTCCCAACCGAATTGGATGCTTTGCTCGTCGGCGCTGGGAAGTCGGCCCAATACTGGAACTGAAGAGTGCTTCATCGAGAATCCAATCGGTCTCACCGGGAGATGCACGATGCAGGTTAGATCATCAGGGGTCGCCGGAATCTCGATGAGACCCTCATTCCAAAGGACGCACCGGAGCACCTTCATCGGGTCAGCTCTCTTGCTCGTGAAACGACCGGGTCCAGGAAGCGCCGTGACGCAGCTCTCGACGGTCCTGATAGCGTTCTCCGCTTTGTTCTTGTCCTTGGCAAGGACCACAATATTGATGATGAGAGCGAAAGCTATCTCGAAACTTCTTCTCTGGATCTCATGCTTGATCCTCTTTAATTCGGTCGCATCGTCTCCACGCAGGTTCGCCTGCTGGATGCTCCACTGGAGAACATGAAGCCGATCACGGATCTGCCTATCCCAGTTTCTTCTTCGGACCGCGGCGTGTATCAGGCAGGTCACACCTTTTGAAGTGTGGAGGTAGGCTAGCAAGGGAGCATATGGGTCATCGTTGATGTTGAAAGCGGAGAAGGGGAGAAAGACTGTTCCCCTTCTGGGAACAACAACGCTTGAGACCACGTAATCGTCGACTTTCATTTGGATCGTATCAACCGGGTTACGTGAGGCCAAGTCGGGGTAGACTGCCTCGAGGGCTCGTAGTAGGTCGCCTTCGCCGGAGGCGGGTCTAAGGATGTTCATGCTCAACCTGCGATCCCGGGCCAGGATGCAGAGGCCTGCCTCCTGCAACGTACTGATGCTTCGCGAAAGAGATCTGGCATCCGCATTGCAGCAAGCGGGGTAGGGGATCGTCAAGTCCTCGTGGATCCACGTGGTCTGCCTCGCGATGCTCTCGAGTTTGCTGAGATCTTTCTGGTTTAGAATCTTCCCGCGTGGGCGCATCAGACGACGAACGCATGTGGTTACGGCGACGACGATGATCGCAACCGCTAGAACGACAAAGACATAGTCTTCCGTCAGAGGGACCCAGTTCGTATTCATTGAAGCTCGTCAGCTCTCCTTTGTAGCAAGATCGCGAAGAGCAGGAAGCATGATCCTGCCACTGTAGCCACGACAAGATGAAAGCTATCGACCGCTATCACTGTGATATAGTGATGAAGCGAGTCGTGGAGCAGATAGGCAATCGATGCCCCGCCGACGAGTAGGATGCCAAGTGACCAGTAGACGTAGCTGATCCAGTCGAGCCAACGTTTCACCTTTAACGCGAAAATCGTCAATGAGGCCAAGATGAGAAGCCCGAGAATGCTGACCGTCCAAACCAGGGATGAAAGTTCATCCCATGTTGGCGGCCGAGTATATCCCGCAGTAAGCTCCTTTCTAAACACAATAGCGAGCCCAACTATGGCGAGTATCACGAAACCCAGGCCCCTTTCTGGTTGCGGAGGCAATTGACTATTCACAAATGTATAGCCACTATGCGAGCATATATACTTGTCTCAAGAGTTGCTTCGTGAGGCAGACGCTTGACGGCAAGGTCGGAACGAACAAGGTCGCTGATAGTTGTGACCCTACTCAAGGCAGGGAGAGAGCTGCGGTGGAGTGAGCTGCTTGAACTGACCAAGCTTAGCCCGAGGACTCTCTCGCTTCGGCTGGACGATCTTCAAAGAGACGCGATGGTGACTAGACGTGTGTCTGCCGGAAGCGGTGAGTACCCTCCGCCGGTGAGTTATGAACTTTCGCAACTAGCGGTTGACCGACTTGCTGAATTCTCGGATGCTGCTGACCGGGCTCGGTCACTATTCGAGGACTCGCTGAGGCGTCGCTCCTACCTCAGGAGGCGCACCGCGCAGCAGGCTCTTCTGGCCTACCGCAAGATGCCGCCAAGTTTCAATGAACAGGAAGCGTTCGATAAGCTGATCAACGCAGTGTATGAGGACATTCTAGACGACTTCTCTATGTTCCTGGTTCCCGTCTTCGATCCTTCTCGAATATTTAATGAGATACGATCGACAGTGCTCGAAATGAAAAACTCCGGGCAGATTACCTTAACCCGGACTTTCTCCCTCGCACTTTCACAGCAATGGAAGAAAGATGAGAACGACTTGGTCGTCGGTTGGCTTGCAGACGAGATACCTGACCACTATAAGATTTTGGCCGAGACCGATGATGTCTCGAGGGAGTTTGAGAGCTGCCTCCAGGGCAGGCGTCCGCTTCTCGGCGCAGAATTCGGGTTTCCAGGGATCCAAGCGGTGATCGACCAAATCAAGATGTTCGTTACAGTCGCGCCTAGCTACACGTCCGAGAAGATGCTCGCGCGGTTCCAGGACATGCTACGAGCTCACCCATACATTGAGGGTAGACCGAGCGACCAGACGGTCCTGGCGGCTTGGGGCAGGCTCCGATCACTCTACCAGAGGAACATCGCGGACAGGAGCGAGTTCATCAAGATCTACAAACAGAACCAATGCAGGTCTCCTTCCCCGCAGGAGATGGCCGCCTGGCATGTGCTTCTGGGGACTGTGGACGAGATCTACGAGAAGCTGAAGGAGGATCTGATTCCCGGAAGATTCACACATACCTTCAACATGTGTGAGACGTTCAGGGAGATACGTGAAGAACTCTTTCGTTCACCGGGCTACCTCAATGCGCTGACCGGTCAACGCATAACTCTTCTTCTCAAGCGCTGGCGTGAGAGGGTGCTGGTGAAGTTTGAAACATGATAACAGAGTTCGCCTCGTCTCCATAGATACAAGTTGATGGGAGTCCCGTATGCGATAGCTCGGCACATCTGCTGCTCAACGAGTTAACCTGCCAGTGAAAGCAGTGGAGGCGAAACTCCATGATAGTTAGGCGTGGACTCGTCGACGTGGCACGTCCCCCAAGATCTGCAAAGTGTCCCTGACATGAACTGTGTGACCTGTGATGGTTCTGAGATGATAGCTGCCGTCCGTGGGATCCCTTCTGACGGAGCACAGCTCCCTCACCCCGATTCCTTGAGGTAGGTCCGTGATGATGCTGAACGCTTCCGAGCGCTCGGAGAGTTTCGCCCTTGACTCAAGGGTAGGGAGCGCGTCTGCCGCCTGACTCAACAACTCAACCCTGACCGCCTTACTATTAGCTAGGACATGGAGCATCCTGCTCTCATCGAGGAGCGCGCCTCGCAGAAGGATAGCCGCATCATACTTTCAGGTGTCTCTGCAGCATTGAAGGCAGAACCGCATAGGCTCTAGGAGACAACAGGGCATTGGTGGCAGTAGTTGCGGTTCCAGGTTTCGTTGAGGGCATCAACGATAATGTGGAGCAGCTTATGCGTAAGTTCGGTAACTGTCGACGCCGCGCGTACGCGATGAAGGAGAAAGGCGTCGAAAGGCTCAGCATACTCAAACTTCTGCACCGCGAGACGGGGCTGCCAACCCGCTAAGTCTACACCGAATACGATACAATCAAAGCCTTGCCGTCACACGTCACGTTTGGCGGCCTGAAGCTTCAGAGACTCCGCGAAACCGGCCAAATCTCCAGGGAGGAGTATCATGCACGTAGGAACCGTATGCTTGCCTGCAGAGGTGACCGTAGCCGCGAAGGAAATCTCTGCCTCAGAATCGAAGACAACAACAATAGACTTCGCATCTGCATCAGCCCGCATCAATGGATTCATGTGCCCCTCTTCATTCCTGAGAAGTATCAGGAACGGTACCGAGCGTTTCTGGACGGCTCGAAACCCTACACAGTCATACTGCGACGGCGACTTGACAAACACGGCTACGACGCCAAGATCATAATCCCCATCGAACCGCCCGCCACGCCGCTGGAACCGAAACGTGTGATGGCTTTGGATATCAACTCGGGCCACGTGGACTTCGCAGTCGCCGAGAAGGCGACCCTGAAGCCCCTAGTGTTTGGTAAGGTGAACTGCTCCGAACTCGTAAATGCAGGGCATGGTAAGAAGGAGATCCTAACTCAGAAGCTTGTGAACAAGGTTGGAAACATCGCTAAGCATTACGGCGCTGAGGTTGTTGCAGGCAAACTGAGAACTCTTCACTGCAAGGGCCGCAGACGCCTAAACCGTAAAACTCAAGGCATGAACCAGTACCGCATGCGCCAGATTCTACGATACAAGCTTCCACTACGCGACGTACGATACCGCGACATGTCTGAAGCATACACCACACAAGTAGGCAAGAAGCTCTCCGGGCCTCTCGGCGTCGACGTGCATAAGGCAGCCGCGTACGCGTTCTCCGTCGAAGAAGAACTCGCCGACGACCGGGCCGGCTGTGGAGAAGCTGACAGGCAAGGCTTCATAGCCCGAAATGGCTATAGCCGAATTCGGCCATAAATCCGCCGCCAGGCCTCTGCTCCAGACGCGGAAGAAGGCCGTACAGACCGTACGTACCCAGCAGAGATAGGGGCAAGATCGCCTGATTGAGGAGCGTAATACCACGGACGGGCGGTCTTACATGTAACATGCTCGACCCGTGAATTATGAATATGCTGCGCACACAATGGCAGAAATGTCTCCGAAGAAATGAAGAGCCTTGCCTGTCCTTCACAGCATGTGATGGCTCAGCTTCTCTCTCTTAGGACTGTGATGAGGGTGAACAGTATGATTCCTATTGATAGCAGCAAGATCCCTGTCAAGCCTGCCGCAACCGCGATAATCCCGAGGTTCGGCGGAAAAGCCCCGTAGGCTGAAAAGATCTCAAAGGCCTGCATGCCGAGTACAACTCCTATCGCAATGCCGATCAGTCCTGGCACGCCATAGAATAGCATCGGATGCCTGATCGATACGTACTTCATAGCGCTGGCGAGGACGTCCACGGCATGGTACAGCGGGTTGTGCGTCGAAGTATCCAGACCCTCGTAGGCCACTCTGATCGGAACCTCGACGATGACAAGGCCCTTCTCGCTGGCCCTCATGAGTAGCTCAGAGTCGACACCCATACCCATCTCTGAAGGAATGAGTGCTTCCAATGCCTTCCTGTTGTAGGCACGAAAGCCAGACTCGGTATCCTTGACCGGAGAGCCTGAGATGGATCTCACAACGCCTCCTATTGCCTTCGTGCCGATTCGACGATGCCGCGACATTTCTGAGGAGCCTCGCTTGGCAAATCGAGAGCCGATGGAGATATCAGCTGATCCTTCGATTACGGGGGCCAGTACTGTGGGGATCTCTTGGGGTAGATGTTGACCGTCTGCGTCAAGAGTCACCAATGCCCGGACACGATGTTTTCTCGCCCAATCAAAGATGGTCCGAAATGCTTCTCCCTTGCCGAAGTTGCGTTCGTGCTTGAGAACGATCGCGCCTAGCTTCTCAGCTATCTCTGCTGTGGCATCGGAGCTACCGTCGTCAACAACGAGCACCTTGTCGGCGTGACGGAGTGCACCTACGATGACTTTTGCTATGGTGGTCTCTTCGTTGCAAGCAGGAATGGCCGCCACGATCAAGTCTCAAGACCCACCAGGGCACGTTGAGCTAAACCCCACTCAATAACAAGTGATTAAGCCTATCCCTCAATACATTGCCTGACTCCGGTCGTCTTGCGTTTCGTAGGGAACTCAAGCTCACAGCGCATCATGTCGTGAACAATCGTTTGCGCACAATCGAGGCAAGTGAACTGATAGAAGCCAATGCCTTA
>Ga0315280_10011921_pt1 | contig 10601 bp, 12 predicted proteins | sample YL17G06_40_MG_FD_203697 | JGI IMG/M metagenome (GOLD analysis project Ga0315280, IMG submission 203697) | Sediment microbial communities from Yellowstone Lake, YNP, Wyoming, USA - YL17G06_40 | ecosystem: Environmental > Aquatic > Freshwater > Lake > Sediment | place: USA: Wyoming | collected... | reverse complement strand
AATCCATATCGCATAGGAAGGAGCCCGTTATGAACCCCCTTCGACAACGCATGATTGAAGACATGCAGGTGCGAAATCTCTCACCGCACACACAAGACTCGTACGTGCGACAGGTCGCGCAGTTCGCACGCCATTTCGACAGGTCACCTGAAGAGCTCGGTCCTGCGGACATCCGTTCGTACCAGCTCTACCTGACGAACGAAAAGAAACTCGCCCCCGGTTCCATCCTCATCGCCGTGGTTGCCCTTCGCTTTCTGTATCGAGTCAGTCTGCAGAAGAAGTGGCTGTTCGACGACATCATACCGGCGCCCAAGAAGCCGCAAAAACTACCGGTCGTACTCAGCCCTGAAGAGGCACTGCGTTTTCTCGATTCGGTACACCTGTTGAAGCATCGCGCGATTCTGACCAGTTGCTACGCGGCCGGGCTGCGCGTCTCCGAGTGGAATTAGTTTCAATCCAGGCCCCCGCGTGGGGGCCGACTAGTGTAGTGCGTCACAAATGACTTAACATATAGCCCACTACACTGCTGTCCGGTTGAGCAAGCTCATCTCGCTCGTAAGTAATTTATCTACAAGTATTTAGATGTGAATTTGGCTTTTACCGATTTGAATTAGAAACTATACTTCAGCCACTCTGCGGATACCTGTTTGGGAGAGTGGCTCATGAATCAAGGACAAACGGTCTTTTCCCAGGTCATGGATTTCGTGCCGATGTATGAGTTTCGCAAGTGCGTCCAGCGCTACCGGGGAAATCACCGGGTGCGGAGTTTTTCCTGCTGGAACCAGTTCCTGTGCATGGCCTTCGCCCAACTTACCTACCGGGAGAGCCTGCGCGACATCGAGTCGTGCCTGAACTCCCTGCCCAACAAACTGTACCACATGGGCTTTCGCGGAAGCATCACACGGAGCACCCTGGCGGATGCCAACGAAAGCCGAGACTGGAGAATGTACGCCGACTTCGCCCAGGTGTTGATTCACACGGCCCGCGGTTTGTACAAAGATGATGCGTTTGGAGTCGAGCTGGATCACACCGTGTACGCGCTGGACTCCACCACGATCGACCTTTGCCTGTCGCTGTTTCCTTGGGCCCACTTCCGAAAGAAGAAAGGGGCGATCAAGTTGCACACGCTGTTGGATCTGCACGGTAACATACCGTCCTACATAGAAATAACCGACGGCAAGGTGCATGACGTGAACATTCTCGATGACCTGATCCCGGAGCCTGGCTCGTACTACATTATGGATCGGGGGTACATCGACTTTGCTCGGCTGTACCGGCTGACGCAGTGCTGTGCTTTCTTTGTGACCCGAGCCAAAACCAATCTCCAGTTCCGCAGGCTGTATTCCCACCCTCTGGACAAATCGGTTGGGCTGCAGTGCGACCAAACGATCGTGTTGAGTGGCTTCTACGCGGCCAAACACTACCCGGACAAGCTGCGCCGGATCCGATACTACGATGCCGAAACGGAGAAAGTGCTAACGTTCCTGTCGAACAACTTTCTCATTCCCGCCCTCACGGTCGCGCAGCTGTACAGGTGCCGCTGGCAGGTCGAGCTATTTTTTCGCTGGATCAAGCAACACTTGCGGATCAAGGCGTTCTACGGCACCTCGCCGAACGCGGTGAAAACCCAGATCTGGATCGCCATCGCCGTGTATGTGCTGGTGGCGATCATCAAGAAGCAGCTCCAACTGGAGGCGAGTCTCTACACTATTCTGCAAATCCTGAGCGTGACAGCCTTCGAGCAAGTACCGATAATGCAAGTACTTACGGATTTCGACTACAAATCCATGGAGATCGATTCCGATAAACAGTTACTATTATTGGACTTATAACCGGACACCCGTGTATTTCAGTATGTGTTCAAAGACGATGTCGCTGCTATCCTCCTCTATAGACGAAGTCGAATTCCCCTTCTTCTCAGATCACGTCGCCGCGCCTTGCGGTGCGTCTTATACGCCACCTAGATCCTGCGGCGGTCGCCAACAGAGGAATCCCCCCCTCCGCGGCCCTGACGCGTTCCGCCTCATCGGGCTTAATCCCCGAGGTGAGCACCACTGCCGCAAGACCCGCGTGTAAAGCCGCGGCGATCACGTTCATAAGCACCTGGATTGTGAGCAGGATCCCCCCGGCGGGCGCGTTGGGACCCCCTTCGGGGCTCGCCCCGGCGGCCGGAGTCGCCGGCTGGGGGGCGAGGCAGACGGCCGCGTGGCCGCCCTGCCCATCACCACGTCCTCCGCGAACGTCGCGCACGATGGGCCGCAGCACGTCCCGCAGTCGCGGCCGGGCAGGGAGCGCGCGAGTGAGTCGATGTGGTAGAGCTTGCGGATGGTCTCCGCCATGTCACCGTCCAGCCTGACTCCGGGGCGAGGGACGAAGGGCCGTACGCAGTGCACTGCGGTAGCTACCGTGCCCGACGTATTGGCGGTTGCCGCCGCACCCGTCGTATTGGCGGCGCCCCCCGCGGCCCCTGTCATGGTGACGGCGCCTCCCACGCTCGTGCCCGTTCCCTTTTAGAGATATAAAAATAGCAAAAAACATGTTTTTTTGGAAAAAAGTTAAAAAATTGCATTGAACATCCTTTCGGGAGATGTCATTTTAATGAAAAGGAATACAATATAATAAGAACCTAAAAAAAGGGGGACAAATATGCAAATTAAAAAACTCTCCTTACTCTTCTCTTTGCTTTTCATTTCTATTTTCAATTTTACCTTGATCGTTGGCTGTGGAGAGCCGGTAGGAGGATCTGGCGGCAGCGATTTTACTCTAGTTACAGGTAGCGGCTCCATTACAGTCAGGTTGTTGGGTGCCTATGATGAATATCCTAATGCATCCTTTATGTTTGGAGCGAGCGGAATAAAGATGGGCCAGTATGAGAGCGGTGTTTGTCAACGTAGTTGTCGCCTCACCTTCTCCAAACCGATTGGAAACTCACCCCTCTCCTTTTAGGGGGGTATTCTGATACCACCTCCCTCCTGATCGTTCGCTGTAGCCCCGTTATGAGGCATGTTATCACAATGATACTTACGCCTTCTGCCCTAAGCGGACTGCTTTCGCTCCTGCGCTTCCCGCTCCCGAGTCTCCGCGCTGGGATTCAAACAGACCCTCTTCACAGCCTCCCAGTTCCTCGTCTTTCCCGTCCACCGGCTCGGATTCCGTCTCTTCGCCTCTTCGTACACCTCCTTTCGCTTCGCCAGGATCATTTCCTCTTGTCCGGCGTGACGCGAGGCGGGTGTCACGAACTTGATCCCACTGTGCCTATGTTCCTCGTTATACCAGCCCACGAATACTTCCACCCACCCCCACGCATCCTCCAAGCTCCCGAAGACACCCGTGGGATACTCCGGCCTGTATTTCAACGTACGGAACAGCGCCTCCGAATACGGATTGTCGTCGCTGACATGCGGCCTGCTGCGCGAGGGCACGATGCCCAGCCACTGCAACGTCGCAAGCATCGTCGCTCCCTTCATCGGACCTCCGTTGTCCGAGTGGATCACCAACTTCTTTTCATCCACCCCGTGGCGAGCGCAGGAACGCACGATCATCTCCGCCGCTATCCAGTCAGACTGTAGCTCCTCCACTTGCCAGGCGACGATCATGCGGCTCCAGATGTCCACCACCAAGTACAGGTAGTAGAACTGCCCCCGGATCGGACTGCGCAGATACGTGATGTCCCAGCTCCATACTTGGTTCGGTCCGTTCGCGATGTACTCTCTGGGCCTGCTATTCTCTCTCGGCTTGCTTGACTCCCGGTGCGCAAGCAGCTTTTCCCGCCTCAAAACCCGGTAAAAACTGGATTCCGAGGCTACGTACACCCCCTGCTCAGCCAGAATCGGCACAATCTGCGAGGGCGGAAGATCACGAAACCGCCGGGAGGTCGCCACCGCGATGATGGCCGTTATTTCCTCTTCGCTGAGGCTGTTTGCCGGCTTCTTCCGCTCCCCGTGCCTCCCGTCCCCCTTGTCTACCTCCTTGCCCCACCTCTGGTAGGTCCTCACCGAGATCTCCAGCACCTCGCAGGCTTTCCACAACCGCGCGCCGCTTTCCACCGCTTCCTGGATCAACTGGCGGCACACCAGCCTGTCTTCCAGCGCTATCTCCCTTCCTTGTCCCTCCCCCAGATCGCATCGGCTTTTTTTTTAAGTATGAGCAGCGCCGCCGCTTCCGCCAACGCCGCCTCTTTCCTCCTCAGTTCCCTCTCCAACGCCGCGATCTGCTTCCGCTGCGGGTCTTTCTTTCCTCCCGTAAACGGTTTCAGCTTCAGCCCCTCGATGACCTCCTTCTTCCACCTCTCAAGATACGCTTCATGCAGCCCTTTCTCCCGCAGGTACTTCCCCCGTTCCTCTTCGCCAAGTCTCTCATATTCCAACAGCGCATCCAATTTCTCTTCGGCGCTCCAGTCTTCCGCTCTCCGTTGTGTCATCCCCTCTCCCTTCAGCGCCACTATACCACGTTCCCGCAGCCACCGGGAGAGCGTCGACTGGGGGATCCCCACCTCCTTGGACAGGGCGGTTGCACTCCGTGACCCGGGAGAGGTCAACTTCATGATCATTGAATCCTTGAACTCGTTTGGGTAGTTGCTCATCGAAAAAGCTCCTTCTGCCCGCAATTATTCCCCTGGGGGTACCCCCCAGGGGCTTGCCTCCCGCCAGTGAGACGCGACAACTACCCTGACACAGCGGGGTCTCAAGGAAGTACAGCGGGTGATGGTACACGCGCTGCCAGTCATCGCTGACCACCCGCGCGATGCGCGATAACAGATGGGAGGCAAGACAGCGCACCCGTACCCACGGCAGCACGAGGAAGCGCGTGTTATACGCGATGAGGCGGATGTTCGCCTTTCGTTGTTCGGCAGTCCATCCGATGAAACGATCTCGGCACCCCAGGTGGCGAGGGGCGGAGCTGAAGGCGAAGCAGGCAATCGGGCGCGAGGAGGAGAACACCACGTACTTCAGGTGCTCCCCCACCGGATGGCAGTAGCGCAGGTAGTGGAACTGCTCGATGAGCCCATCGTAGAGAGGCTCGAAGGAGGTGCGCCGTACCTGCAGGATCTCCAGGGGCTGTAGTTCTTTGAGCGTCGCGACCAGGGGGCTCTGGTCGACGAGCACGGGGTGGGGTGGGGTCCGATGAACCGAGTAGGAGGTACCTGTACTGCGGGAGGGGGGAAGCTGGATGGCCTGGCTTCGGTGGAGAGCCAAAAGCAGCCCCCGGCAGATCGCGTCGCAGAGCTGGCCGTTGGGTTGGCGCCAGTTCCACGCCTCACACAGTGCCAGGGAGAGCCGCCGGCGGCTGGCCTTCTGGTTTGCGGCAATCAAGGAGCGGATGAAGGACACATCCTCCGCGGTGACCCTCCTGCCCCGATAGCGGATAATGGGCTGCACGAGGGACAGCATACCAGAGGGAAAAAAAGAACGCAGGTGGGCGGAGCACTTCTTTTCCTTTTTTCCCCCTCAGCCTACAGCGATCTGCCTCCAGGCAGGCGCGGTGCGAGAAAGGCGGGGATCCCCGTTCCACAGCAACGTCTGCAGCTCATGGACTGCCAGGGAGCAGGCCGCCTGTTGTGTTCCTGTCGGCCACCAGCGGAACCAGCCCTGCGACAACCGTTTCTGGCACAGCCAGAACCCTTGCCCGTCATAGGTCAACACCTTTACCGCCGTGCGGCGACGGTTACAGAAGACGAACAGCGTCCCGCTGAAGGGGTCATCGGCCAAAACCCTCCGGCACACCCCTACAAGGCCATCGATGCCGTTGCGGAAATCAACCGGCTCCACCCCCAGCAGGATCTTCATTTGCGGCGTGATCTGGATCATGCCGTCTCCTGCCTCAGCCGCCTGACCACCTCAACGACCCCTTCGACACCGGTGAAGCCCGCAAGCCTCACCCGCACGACCCTTCCTCCCGCGTCTTCCACCTCGATCAGGTATTCGCCGATTCCTGCCCCCGCACTCGCTGCGAGCTCTATAAACCGCTGACCCCGTGCTGCTCTGCCCGGTTGCCGCGCTGATGGGGGTAGATGCTGCCGTAAAGCGGTATTTTGCAGATGCAGTACGCGGGAAATCCGATTGACGGAATGGCGGGGATACAATGATATCGCGGCGTGCCACAAGGAATCGGGAATACGAGTGAGTCGTGGACGGCTGGTGCGCCATTTTTCGAATTGCCGCTGAACGGCTCGCAGCTCGGAAGAGAGCTTCGTCGGGTTCTTTGAAATCATCGGCCTTCCTCCTGTTAATGGTAGGTTGGCCCAGCATACGTCGCCCCACCGTTGTCTTCACGCACGCTTACAGAAAGGACACGGAGGGGCACATCTTCATCTCCATTCTTGCCTACCACCTGCTGCACGCCGCTGAGCAGATGCTACTGGCTGACAACGATCACCGCTCCTGGCCGACGATCAAGGGGGAGCTGGACACCCATCGGGTGATGGTCTTGCGGCTGACCGATTCGGAGGGGCGTGTGCATCATCGACAGGCGGCGACCAATCCCAGCGCCGCACAGAAGGAGATCTACCAGCGGCTCGGCCTGGTGGATCGGCCGCTGCCGAATCGCCGCTATGTGCTGGACCCGGCGGTGTAGTCACGAAAATCGTAATCATGTCTTACAGCGTAAAGAATTACGTGTCGTGTTGCGCAAGTTCGGATTGTCAAGATATAATGGTTTAAAATCTCACCTCCTTCCATGCTAGTAGGCGTTTCCTGTCCTCCTCATCGCGGAAGTGCTTCCGGGCGAGGCTCAGGTGCTCTTCGATCAAAGAGACCCCTTTCCTCAAGATCCGGGCCATAATGCGTTTGGGGATGTGATAGAGATCAAGGATAAGTACCGACTCGAAGGTACCGATGTAGCTGTCCACCGCCCGGGGAGAGTGGTAGGTCATCCGCCCGATTTCTCGTACCGTGTATCCCTGCAGATGCAGCTCGATCACGATGTCTTTGTGGGTCATGCTTCTGCCGGAGTCCAGGACAGTGCCGGGCGTGGGAACGATGATGGTGCACTCCTTTTGGGCCCAGCGAATGAGTTCCGATATCTTTCGCACGCTGATGTGGAATATCCACTGCAGGTCCATCAAGGACAACAGCCCGCCCTGGCGGTAGGCTTCGAAACAGACCCGCACGATTCGTTCTGCCAGCTCTTCATCGCTGGGTGGATCACCCCAGCTGCACCGTTTCAGCTCCTCTTCGCTCCATACCGTCAGGATCACGGGTTTGAGCTTGCGAAACCGCGTGGCCACCTCCTCGGAAAGATGAGCGTTGACCGAGGTGGCCAGAAAGGGCATCTCTCCGCTTTTTAGATGACGCACTCTGGGGCAACAGACGTTGCGCAGGGTGAGAAGTTCCTGCACCAGGTGGTTGGACACCGTGGGTCCTCGGCCGGCTTCCCGTTCCACAAACTGAGACAGTTGATTGACCAAGGAGATAGGTGCTCCTGTGTCCAGCGCATCGATTCTCTGGAACGGGGAGGTGGGGCGGAGGTTCTCGATCTGCTCTCTGATCCTGTCGCGCCAAGACGCGTTTTCGGTCCGCCGGGAGTCCAAGGTAATTTTCGGGTCGTTTCGCCTCGGCCCGTGTCGCACAAAGTAGCCCGGATCGACCACCCCCAGCAGTTCCACCGGCGCCATCCTCGCTTTACGCGCCTCCTTACGGCAGGCGCCGATCATGAGTTCCCGGGATGCCCGAAATCCACCATCACCACGGAGTATGGGCTCCAGATATTCTGGGGTAAAAAGCGGGAAGGCAAGATCCACTGTACCCCACCTGAGGTACAGATGAAACGGCGGAATCCGGTGAATGCCGAGCTGTGTTTCCGTTTTTTTGATCTGCGTGTTCACTTCCTCTACGATCAACGCCGCTACCCGCGACTGCTTGCCAAAATCATAGTTTAGCGCCAGGTACTGAACCTGGTAGTTCAGGAGGGAGCGCTCCAGCAGAGGGCGGTACAGATAGTCGTAGTGTTCGGCCATTAGCTTCCCAGGCCCCCCTTTTTTGGCCGGTTCTCCCCGACCTCCACCAGAGTTCTCAGATAGTTGAACCGGAAAGCGTACTCCGGCCTACAGTATTCCTTCAGCAGCTCCAGGTACACCTGGATCAAGCGGGTGCTTCGGCCGGTCACTTTGCGAATCATCGGAACCGCCATTCCCTGCTCGTATAACACCATCACCGTGCCGAACTCCTTGATGTAGTTCTCGATCGATTCATAGGAATGGCCGGTCCTGTCCGCGATCTGGGTCTCGGTGTACAACTCGAGAAACATCTTAATGATCTCCCGCCTGTGGGTCACGCCGCGGCCGATATCGCACTCCGATCCCCGTAAAGGGATGATTGTTCTCTCTTTTTTCTGTACCAGACCACTGATGGCATCCGGATGAATGCCCAGCAGATACCCCAGATCGGCGTAGGTGAGATAGCCTCCGTAGCGTTTCGCCTCGGTAGCGTAACGTAGGGCCTTGTTCACCTTCATGTGCCGCACGCAGTTGAAATCCGCATCCTTTTCGGGGTCCGGAACATCCTCGGCTTCAACCAACGAAAGCCGCACCGGCACCAGAGCGCAGGCCTCCAGGGGTTTGCCGGCCGGCTCATGAGAGGCCACCGCCCAGTACACCACCGTATGCTCAGGACGTTGCTCTGAAAGATTGTCCTCCATCTCCCGCAGAAGCCCAAGGACCGCCCGCACCTTCACCGGCGGCATTCCGAACTCTTTTTTGAGCTCATAGGCAATCTCCTCTTCCCGCCCCGGTCGCTTCTCCTTCTCAAGGGAGACCTGAAACAGCTGTTTCAGCGTGGAGGATGCAGTTGAGTGCAGGAGCCTAAGCCATTCCTCCCGCTCCCGATCACTGGCAGGTGCGGATGTGTTTTGATCGGAAGCCAGGGCTGAAAAGAAGCGCAGCAGATCCTCACAGCGTCCCTTGCTCATCGCCGCATCGTTTCGAATCTCTGACAGATTGTCCCCGGCCAGATATCTTTGCAGTACCCAGGTAGACCGAAGCACGCTCGGGCTGCTCCTGGCCTGTCGTGAAAGACCGAGATAGGGAACATAGATGCCGAGAGCTCTGAAGGCAGCGAGCCTTGCCCGCAGGGAGGTGGGGGTGATATTGGTCAGCCAGGTCAGTGTCCGGATGCTCAGGAGGGCATCCTGCCCATAGGCCTGCTCCACAAGCCGGCAAATGCGGGCTGCCTGCATCGTTTTCAACCCAAACTCAAGCTCCAGCTCCAAGTCTTCCAGGTCGTAGGGGGTGAGTGTGACCTGCACAGCCTGCCCCCTACCGTTTCGGATAAACCGATCTCTTCCGGCACTGGCTTCCATCACGATCTGATTGGGTGTCCGAAAGCCCCTCATCCGCTGAAGCCAAACGGCCATGCGGCGGGAAAGAAGTCGGCTTTCGGCCGGACTTAGGCCAAGCTCATTCATCAGCTGACCGGCAATCTGGCTTTCAAGGGTCTTGCGCCGTACACAACTGACTTGATACTTCAGCCTCTGGCGGTATTCTTTCTCTCTTCCCATATCATTTTCCTTCACAAGCGTCACGGGTTACCCACAACCGCACCGCCTTGAGGATTTCCTTCGGTCCTCCCGCGGCTGGGGTCGATGGATAACCCGTAGCAGAGAGCGGCTTCACCCACTCACCATCGCCGAAACCTTCTGAAGTATCCCCTTCCTTGGAGCCGCCCTGAGTCTTCTCTAAGCTCCTCGAGCACCACCGCCGAACGCTCCATGGGTTTCCAATCGGCAACAATAGCCCGGTATCTCTGAAAGGCGACTGCATCGTAGGGACCTAACGACGCGACCTGTCGATGCTGGACCTTTCCCCCGCGACGGACAGCCTGCACAATTCGCATAAATGCTTATTGACTTAGCTCATAATGAAGGTAGGCACCTCAGTCGCGGAGATGCAGCGTCTGTTGGACATCAAGGACTACAAGACGGCCTGGCTCATGGCCCGAAAGGTTCGCAAGGCGATGGCGGACAGGGACGCGCGCTACGCCCTGACCGGCCTCGTAGAGCTCGACGATTCTTTCTTTGGGCCCCCCGGGCGGACATCGGGACGTGGAAGCGAACGGAAAAGCATGGTACTCTGTGCGGTATCGCTCTATAGGGACGCACTTACGTCTCCAGCTAGACCGTCACTACCCAGAGCTGGCGGCGCGAGAAGTTTTATGAGCTAAGTCAATAAGCATTTTCGCATATATCTGCTCCCATTGCTTGACGAGTAGGCGAGAACGAACATCTCATACTAAACCATTATATCAAGGTTGAGGAAACGCTTCTTTGCTTCTCATTCAAGAACGGAAGGACTTCCGCCAGCTTTGTTCGCAGTACCCGCTCGCGCCCTTCCACTCATAAAGAACACAGTATCAAAGACAGCAATGTCGATGTTGTTGTGTCACAACCCCTTATCGGTTTTTCTCTGGCCCAACGGTCCAGCTCGTTTCGGTCCCCCCGGCGCTCAGACGCTGCGGCCCTCCTTGCGGTACCGGGAAAGCAGCTCGCTCAACTCCTCGACTTTGTCCAGACGACGCTCCGTCCAGAGATTCAGGGTTTCTCTGCCGTCATCGCGCAGGTTGTACAGTTGCCCTTGGGCATCGTTCGGGCCCGGTGTGTAGCGTCGCGGT